>Ga0208013_1001069_pt1 | contig 13440 bp, 22 predicted proteins | sample 16_taG_FD_184091 | JGI IMG/M metagenome (GOLD analysis project Ga0208013, IMG submission 184091) | Marine viral communities from the Subarctic Pacific Ocean - 16_ETSP_OMZ_AT15313 metaG (SPAdes) (version 2) | ecosystem: Environmental > Aquatic > Marine > Oceanic | place: Pacific Ocean | collected...
GCTGACAGTCTAATGATTAAATTGTCCGGAACATCTTCAGGGGCTGGCAGATACTGACGTTCTTGTGTGGGCAGCCAGTGCTTCGTATCAGGTGTTAACCTGCATATCTCTATAATTTTTTGCATATGCTCGACGCTTTGAACGTCTCCTGCATCGTGCCATCTAAACCATTTTTGGTTTTTAATTTTGGTTGCCATTGCTTCGACCCATAGCGGGTGATTGATAGCGTCCAGCCTTCTATATTGTGCTTCTCTTATTGCTGGGTACCTGGTGTAATTTCCTTTTAATGCATAGCAGCCATAGCAAGGTGAAGTCTTAACCTTCCTGAGCTTCGAGCCAGTTTGGCAGGCCCACGCTGGCAGGCTGTAACTCAGGCCAGGCATCTTAGAGGTTTTTGTAAATGAGTCTGTAATTTTTAATGCTTCTTTTACTTTCATAATTTACTCCTTTATTATCCTATATACTATAAACTTTATCTTGTCAAGCTGCTTGTTGCTTGCTGCTTGAAGCTTGAGCCCTGACCCAAAACAAACAAACTACATACAACCTCAGGTTGTATGATCAGTCACTATGCTACGGGGGAGGTTGACGCAGTATGTTTCAGTCAACATTCGGGGATCCCTTACGCACTCACCCTGTTATAGTGTTTACTTTCACAGTCAATAATGACTGATCCCAGAACCCTGTCGCGCAACACAACATTCTCAGATACAGTTTCTGCTTATCGTTGTGCCTGTATCCACAGGGTTCAGGGATCAGCAGGGGCTATGGGCAACCCCTGAATAATCCTACTTGCTTTTGTAGGTGCAAGTCCCCAGAATATTTATAGTTTTTAGGGTGCGATAAATATCCAAATGAGGCACCATTCTCTAATTCTTTTTAAGTATTTTTTCTCACATCTCTAAATACAAAATCTTCTAGAATTCCAACTCTTTTAGCTAAAAGGTCAATTAATTCTTTTTGCATTTTAATTATTTCCATTGTACTATTTCCTGCATCGGTCAAACCTTTGACCATATCGATAGTATCTCTATCTGTCATTTTACCTCGTTTTGTTAGATTAAACATATTAGGAGTATATAGGATAAATAAGGCAGAATTAAGGCACATACAAAAATAAATATTTTTTATTTTCTTGACATATCCTAAATTATCCTATATACTAGGGGTGGGAGGTCGGGATATAATATTCAAAGCACTCTCAAAAAAACAATTTGACAAGATATATAATATAGGATATATTAGGAGTATGTTTAACAAAACACGAAAGGCACAAATGTCAAAAATAAGAATGAATACAGAGTTGCGAAACAAACTCTTTAATAAAATAAAAAATGTCTTTGAGAATGAAGATACACAAGAACGTGAGGCATATCTTCAAGCAAGAGAGTATGTTGACGAGCAATATAAAAGTGCAAGTGAACTTGCAAAAGAAGTTGTTGAGAGGTCTTATCCTGTTGATGATGTTGCAACACTCCGAACTTTCAAAAAGAAATATGGTCAACCTTGTGATGTTGTTGCAAAAGATAAATGTTTTTACTTTGCACACAATGAAGATGTTGATGATGAGGGCGACACTAAAGAAACTAAATCTCATTTTGATTTTGGTTTGTTTGGTAATCTAAATGGTAGTGAGTATGATAGTGAGGAGGGTAGAAAGTTTGCAGTTGCATATTACCGAGAAGAACTAAAAGCAAAAGATTGCAACCCAGATATTTATGCACAACAATCCGACAACAAAGATAATCCACACAAAACAAAACACGTTGACGCGTGTATGAAAGCACTTGGATATGGTGGTAGTTATACAAGTCGTGAAGATGAGAATAATGGTATGGCAAAAACTTTTAATGCACCATACTATCTTGATGTCATTGGAACTTCTTATTGTAGATCACGTGCTATTGCTTGTACTAAAAATGAATACGAGCAATTTGAAACTTGGCGAATTGCAAAAGGTAATCTAGTCACTAAACACCAAACATGGATTGATACAATTCAAAAACAATGCGATCAGTTAAAGATTGGATTGAAAGCATACAGATATCTTTCAGAGGGTATTGAACTTGCAACTGAACTAGGTATTCAAGTTGATGAGGCAGAGTTAATTAGAACTAACTCAACAGGATTAACTATCTACAATCCTAGTAATCTAGCAAGTATGATTAAAGGTATGAAGAATAAACATCAATCAAGAGAGGCGAAGATATTGGCTAGAAAAAAATATGAAGAAAGTATAAATTAAGGGTTGACAAGTATGGGGTTATAATATATAATCCCATACATAACAGAAAGGTAGAAATGCAAGAAAACACTAAATTTAAAATCACATACTATTCTAACAAGGATAAGAAACACATTACAAGAAATGGAACTTGGACAGACAAGTCTAAATATTGGACTTCAAAAGTTGGTGCAAAGTTAATGACATATTTTGATGATGACGCACAAGGTTATAGAACTGCCAAAGGCAGTTGGAAAGTGAGGTTGTAAAATGACAAGTTTTGAATTTTATTGTTGCGTTGGTTTCTTTGGTTTAATTATGGGATTGGTGGTAGTAGCATGAGTAATAAACATTTTTGCCAAGGACCAACTTGTCATGAAAAAGTCACACAAGATAGATTTCTAAAATCTAGAGGTGTGATTAGAGGTAGATATGCAAACCTAACAATGAACCATGAGGCAACTTGGTACAAACGAAGTAGATATTTTTGTAGTACTGCATGTGAGGGCGAGTGGTTGAATGAGCATATGGAAAACATTGAACATGGTAGACCGATAGAGTTTATTAGACACAGACGAGAGAGCAAAGGATATACCAAGGTCAAGAACGAAGATCGTTGGGGTGGACAATATCGTATTGAAAGGGTTGATAATTGGCAAGCAGTAGAATAGGGGTTGACAACGAATAGATTATAGGATATACTAGGACACATAACAGAAAGAGGTATAATGCAAATAACATATAAAAACAAAACATACACAATACCAAAACCATTTGATCAATGTTACTTTGGTGCAGAGCCTACTAAAGAGATGACAATCTTTAATAGATTCAGCGATGAAACATTTACCCAATCAGCAAAGCTACCGGCATTTGCTGTGGCGATCTATGATACAATCATTGGTGCAGAACGTACCGAGGATTATACCACAATGCAAAAAGGTTTGACGTGGTTCCAAAAGAACTTCGTTGATGAATACTACGTTCTGTTAGACTAGTAGCCAAGCGCACACCCTATGCAATCCTTGCATACAAGCATAGGTTGTGCGCCAGGCATCAAGAGATTTTGACCGAGAGACGGCGTACATATCTAGCCCCTGGCATTTCCCTGGACGTAAGCAGTGACCGCAAGGTAGCAACTAGGTACTCGGACCGGCAGCGCCAGAGTTACCTGATCAGTATGGCGCTCCGGTTTTATGAATTGATAGAGGTACCAACCCGAGTTGGGTTTTTAAATTTTTTTACAAAAAGGTTTTTTTATTTTTATAAAAGGGGTCCCAATAGTTTGTATTTATGCCAGCTTTCATACATTTAAAGCCTTATAATACTTTTTTACTTTTTAAAAAAATAGTGTAAAAATTTTTCAGAAAATTTTTTTCAAATGAAGATAGATAAAGATAAACTAAAGAACTTTGATAAGTTACCTGCAGATGTAAGAAGACAATTCTCATTACTAGCTAATCAGTATGGTGAAAAGAAAAAGACTGCTGGTATACAAAATAACTTTATGGATTTTGTAAAACATGTTTGGCCTGATTTTATTGAAGGTAAACATCATAAACAAATTGCAGATAAGTTTGATAGACTTGCTAAAGGTGAAATTAAAAGACTAATAATTAATATGCCACCTAGACATACTAAGTCTGAATTTGGTTCTTATCTTTTGCCTGCATGGATGGTGGGTCGTAATCCTAAATTAAAAATTATTCAATCAACTAACACAACTGAATTATCTGTAAGGTTTGGTCGTAAAGCAAAAGCTTTGATGGACTCACCAGAATACAAACAAGTTTTTAAAACTAGACTTAACCCTGACTCGCAAGCTGCTGGTAAATGGGAAACCGAACAAGGTGGTGAATATTACGCTGCTGGTGTTGGCTCTGCAATCACAGGACGGGGAGCTGATCTACTAATTATTGATGACCCACATACTGAACAAGATGCAATGAACAATCAAGCTCTTGAGAGAACTTATGAGTGGTACACATCAGGACCTAGACAACGTCTTCAACCTGGCGGATCGATTGTTGTGATCATGACAAGATGGAATGAAAAAGATTTAACAGGTAGATTATTAAATGCTCAAAAAGGAGTTAAAGCTGATCAGTGGGAAGTTGTAGAATTTCCTGCAATACTTCCATCAGGTAAACCTGTTTGGCCAGAATATTGGAAGTTAGATGATTTAGAATCTGTCAAAGCTAGTATTCCCTTAACTAAATGGAATGCACAGTATATGCAGAATCCTACTTCAGAAGAAGGTGCATTAATAAAACGTGAGTGGTGGAAAGATTGGGAACATGATGACATGCCACCATTACAACACATCATACAGTCTTATGATACAGCTTTTATGAAAAAAGAAACTGCCGACTATTCTGCTATAACCACCTGGGGCGTGTTTCAAGAAAATGAAGACTCACCACCAAGTTTAATTTTAGTAGATGCATTAAAAGGTAGATATGAATTTCCTGAGCTTCGTAGAATAGCGATGGAACAATACGGCTACTGGAATCCGGAAACAGTTATAATCGAGAGTAAGGCATCAGGACTTCCTTTAACTTATGAGTTGCGTAAGATGGGTATTCCTGTTATAAATTTCTCACCATCGCGTGGTAATGATAAACACACGAGGGTAAACGCAGTATCTCCGCTCTTTGAGTCGGGACTGATATGGGCGCCCAAAGAAATGGACTTCGCTCAAGAAGTCATTGAGGAATGTGCAGCTTTTCCTTATGGAGACCATGATGATCTAGTGGACTCAATGACCCAAGCTGTTATGAGATTTAGACAGGGAGGTTTAATTAATCACCCTGAAGATTACGAGGAGGATAAGATGCCTCCACAACAGAGGACATATTATTAATGGATGAAGAATTTGAAACCTACGAAAGTGTAATTGATGCTTACAACTCTGGTGTAGGAGTTGAGCCAGGAGATTCCTTGACTGATTACATAAAAAAGAATAATATAAAAATTAAGGAGATTGAAATGTCTCCTTTAGGCGATTTAAAAAAAGTAGCTAAAAAGGCTAACGGAGGAATCATGAGAAATTTTTATGCACAAGGCGATGAAGTTGAAGAGTTCCAAGAAGAGGACTTAGATACAATTGAATTAATGAAAGACCAAGGCGTGCCTATGGGTGAACAAGTCAGGGCTCAGGATACAGGCATCATGCAAATGGCAGACGCAGAATTAGATCCTCTAGAAGACGAATATCAAAAATACAGATTCGATATGTTAGAACAAGGTTTAGAGCCTATGGATTTTAATAGTTTCAGAAGAGAAGCTATGAGTGACATGGCTGCTATAAGACCTGAAGTTAGAATTGAAGAAGTTGTAAAAGAATTTATTAGAGAAAAAGGACGTAAGCCAAATTCATTAGATGAACTAAAAGAATTTTATGAATTAAGAATGGGTACAGCTAAAGATCCTGGAATGGAAGTTGTTAAAGAATTAGTTGAAGATGATAAAACTAGAATTACTTTAGCTGGTGGAAATTTAGTTGGAGATCAAGTTAAATTAGATGTAGACGGAGACGGAAGCATCGGAGCTGATGATCTTAAAGCTCTAAGAGATAATAAACAATCAGGCGGTCTAGCAGCAATACTAGGAGTTTAAATTGAAACTCCACGAGTACAACGAGATGATGGCGTATCTTACGCGTCGAGAAAAATTTGCTGACGGCTCACCTCCACCAAAAAAACCTTACAACGCACTTCAGTTTAAAAAAAGTACAGACACCCTTTTACAAGGTGTATATGGAACAGGAAAATCTTCTAATGCTTTTCTTGTAGACTTGATGCAAAAAGAATTAAACAAGGCTGTTGAAGAAGGTGTTGTTACAATGCAAGAAGGTCTTGAGTTTATTAAAAGCAGAAAAAAATATTACGACGATTATTTAAAAGAAAAAAGTAAAACCACTGATGGTCCTATCGGCTTACCACAAATAGAAGAGAGAACTGAACTTGTTGAAGGAGGATTACTTAAAACAGGACCTAATACAGGTAAATATGTTTTAAGAAGTATAATAGATGGAGAAAGAGCTAGAAGATTTTTTGATACTAAAAAAGAATTTGATGAAGCTGTAAAAATATCTAAAGCAAACACAGGTGGTGGTGCAAGAGATCAAAGCAAAAGAATAAGTAAACCAACTACTACTGAAATAGAAATTTCTGAAAAAGTATATGGAGATAAATATAATAAAAAAGGTGAAGAACTTTGGAAATCTTTAACAGGAAGAGAACGAGGAGGTATCCGACAAGGGACAACCACTGGCGGAAAAAAAGGTCCAGAAGGTCTTGGTGTTACTGAAGAAGGTAAACCAGTTTATCAAGTTAAAAGAGAAAAAGCTTTAAAAAGAAACGCTCCGTTTTTTCAAAAAGGAACTAAAGATTTTCAGTTTCATCACATCATGAATATTGGTGGAGAAATACCTTTAGACACAAATGATATTGCAGTCATTTCTAAAGAGATGAATATAAAACTTGCACCTTATAATAGAAAATTAAATAACATAGCAGATAATATTTCTGATTTAATTGCTGATCAACCCGAAGGTTACTTAAAAAAAATAGAAACTTTAAATACTCAAGCAGAGGGAATTGTTAAAAATGCAACCAAACAATTACCTAAAGAATATAAAAATTTAATTGGATTTAATAAAGTAGTTCCAATATTTGATGAGAATGCAACAGTCATGCGTTTTGTTGGTGAAAAAGTTGGAGGAAGTAATCAAAAGAAACCTGGAATAAAATTAGAAAATTTAACAAATAAACAAGCAAGTGCATTAAGAAAACAAATTAGATCAGATGCACTGAAGTTTTCACAAGCTGGTGTAAAAGATAGAATACTTTCAGGAGCAGGTAAAGTTTTAAAAGGAGTTGGTAAAGTTATAAAACCAGTTGGATATATGATGGGAACTAAAGCTTTGTTTGATGCTCAAGCTTTAGCAAAAGAACAAGGTGTAGAATTATCCCTTGCTGATAAAGCAATGGCTGTTGATTCTGGAGATCCTTACGTAGCTTTAGATAATTATAAAAGAAGAAATATACCTGGATATTCTGAAGAACAAGCAGGTATAACTTTAGGCAAGTTTCAAGACGATTTTACAGAAGTAGGAAAAGATTCAACATTCGGGAAATACAATGACCAAATCAAAAACATCAAGCTACCCTAAAACCTGGCTCCTGCCGCCTGAATCAGGACCCACGCCTCAAGGGTTGAATATTAACTATAATACTGTTAAGACAGTGAAACTGGAGAAAATAAAAAATGGCAGACAAAATAGACAAGTCCCTGACGCAAGGTCCAAGAGGCTCGGCGGTTATACCGGGTGAAGAACAAATCACTGAAGCGATTGAGCAAGAAGTAGTAGAAGAGCAACAGGCACCAGGGCCCATAGAAACAACAGAATTAGAAGATGGATCAGTACAAATAGATTTTGATCCAGCAGCAGCTCAACCAGAAGGTGGAGATGAACACTACGCAAACTTAGCAGAGTTTTTACCAGACGAAGTTTTACAAGAGATGGGCTCAGACCTTTCTCAAAAATATCAAGACTACCAAGCAGGTAGAAAAGAATGGGAACGTTCTTACACTCAAGGTTTAGATTTATTAGGTTTCAAATATGATATGAGAACAGAACCTTTCCAAGGAGCTTCAGGTGCAACTCACCCAGTTCTAGCAGAAGCAGTTACTCAATTTCAAGCGTTAGCTTATAAAGAATTACTTCCAGCAGACGGTCCAGTTAGAACAGCTGTGATTGGTGCACCAAGTGAAGAGAAAGCTAAACAAGCACAACGTGTTAAAGATTTTATGAACTACGAGCTCATGGAAAAAATGAAAGACTATGAGCCCGACTTTGATCAACTGTTATTTTATTTACCTTTAGCAGGATCAGCTTTTAAGAAAACTTATTACGATGAGTTGACTAAGAAAGCGACATCAAAGTTCGTACCGGCAGATGATTTGATTGTTCCCTACACGGCTACCTCATTAGACGATGCAGAGGCAATCATCCATCGGGTAAAAATTTCTAAGAACGATTTAAGAAAACAACAAGTAGCAGGTTTTTATTTAGATATTGAATTAGGAGATCCTACTTCAGAATCAGATGACGTTGAGAAAAAAGAAAGAGAGTTAGAAGGTCAAAGAAAAACACAAGACGATGATGTCTACACTCTTTTAGAATGTCATGTTAATTTAGATATAGAAGGTTTTGAAGACACTGATGATACAGGTGAACCTTCAGGAATTAAAATTCCTTACATCGTAACAGTTGATGAAGGAACAAGACAAATATTATCTATCAGACGTAACTATGAAATAGGTGATCCAGATAAAATTAAAATACCTTACTTTACTCATTTTAAGTTTCTTCCAGGACTAGGGTTTTATGGCTTTGGTCTAATCCATATGATTGGCGGATTGAGCAGAACTGCAACTGCTGCACTCCGTCAGTTATTAGATGCAGGAACTTTATCTAACTTACCAGCTGGATTTAAAATGCGTGGTATTAGAATTAGAGATGATGCACAGTCAATTCAACCAGGTGAATTTAGAGATGTAGATGCACCAGGTGGAAATTTAAAAGATTCATTTATGATGTTACCATTCAAAGAACCATCAGCTACATTGTTAAACCTTATGGGTATTGTAGTTAACGCTGGTCAAAGATTTGCATCGATTGCTGATCTACAAGTTGGTGATGGCAATCAACAAGCTGCAGTTGGAACTACAGTTGCATTATTAGAACGTGGTTCAAGAACTATGTCAGCTATTCACAAAAGAATTTACTCTTCGCTAAAACAAGAATTCAAATTATTAGCAAGAGTATTCAAGTTATATCTACCACCGGAATATCCGTATGACGTAGTTGGGGGTCAAAGAACAGTTAAACAAACAGACTTTGATGACAGAGTAGATATATTGCCAGTTGCTGATCCCAACATCTTTTCTCAAACTCAGCGTATTTCCCTCGCACAAACAGAGTTGCAGCTGGCAACTTCTAATCCACAGATGCACAACATGTATCAAGCGTATAGAAATATGTATGAAGCATTAGGTGTAAAAGATATTGACACATTATTAGTTAAGCCTGAACAACCACAACCAATTGACCCTGCTTTAGAAAACATTATGGCGTTAAGTGGTAAAAATTTTCAAGCTTTCCCTGGTCAAGATCATAGAGCACACATAACTTCGCATTTAAATTTTATGGCAACTAACATTGCTAGAAATAATCCTGTAGTTATGGCTGCAATGGAAAAAAATATTATGGAGCACATAAGTTTGATGGCACAAGAACAAATTGAATTAGAGTTTCCTGCAGAATTACAGCAGTTAGCTCAGATGAATCAGATGGCTCAGAACAATCCACAGATTGCACAAGCTGCTCAACAGATCAGTCAAAAGATTGAAGCAAGAAAAGCTGTCTTGATTGCTGAAATGATGGAAGAATTCTTAAAAGAAGAGAGAGAAGTTACTTCTGGTTTTGGTGATGATCCAATTGCTAAGTTAAGAGCAAGAGAATTAGACCTAAGAGCACAAGATAATGAGAGAAAAAGAAAAGAAGGTCAAGAAAGAATCAATCTTGATCGTATGAAAGCAATGATGAACCAGCGTGAACATGAAGATAAGCTAGATCAAAACAAAAAATTAGCAGAAATGAGAGCTGAAACATCAATTGAAAAAACAATTCTTAGTAAATCAATACCAAATGTAGATAAAATGATACCAAGTGTAGAGATTGAAAAGTATAAAGGAGAAAATAGATAAAATGGCTAAACTAGACATTAAAAAAGCAATAAAAAAACCTGGTTCACTAAGAAAATCTCTTGGAATAAAAAAAGGTAAGACAATCCCTGCTTCAAAACTAAAAGCAGCAGCTAAGAAACCAGGAAAGCTTGGACAAAGAGCAAGATTTGCTATAACATTAAAAAAGTTGAAGAAAAAATAAGGAGAAACTATGGCTAAAAAAGAAGAATCTTTTAAAGCGTCTGAAATAGGCATTCCTTCTCAAAATATTGAGTTGGATCCGAGATCTGTTACGACTGCAAATGGTATGCCAAGAAACTACATACCAACTGGAGACAAAACTGAGGTTAGAGGAACTAAAAGAATGCTAAAAGACAAAAAGAAAACAGCAACTTGGTACTAACATGTGGTTCTCGGCAATTAAATTAGCCGTATCTGCTGGTAGTAAAATTTATGCTAACAAGCAGAAGGCAAAGGTCGCAATGTCTGATGCTCAACTATTGCATGCTGAAAGACAAGCCCGAGGTGAGGAAGCTTACCAAGGTAAATTGCTAGAAGCAAGACAAGCAGATTACAAGGACGAGGCGGTTTTGGTCATACTCACGTTGCCCATTCTGGTGCTCGCTTATGGAGTCTTTTCTGACGACGTGCAAGCGATGGATAAAATAAAAGTGTTCTTCGACCATTTCCAGTCGCTCCCGTCATGGTTCACAAATTTGTGGATCCTTGTCGTGGCGAGTATTTATGGTATAAAGGGAACGCAAATTTTTAAAAACGGAGGAAAAAAATAATGGCAAACAATAGATTTAATAAACAAGTAACACCTAAAGGATACAAAGTAGGTGGAAGAGTAAAAAAAATGGGTGGTGGAATGTCTACTGCTAGAAAAGATATGGCATCTGGTTTTTACAAAGATGACATGGGTATGAAAGGCGGAGCTATGTATAAAAAAGGTGGCAAAGTCAAAAAAAATACTAAGCGTATGAACAGACTTGAAGAACTTGGAAGAGTTGATTCTGAAAAAGCTTTTACTAAAAAAGGTAAAAAAAATCTTAAGGCTGAAAAGAAAAGAATAGTCAAAGAGCTTAACAAGAAAAAATAATGTCTAAGCAAAAACTTCAGAAACTTATTCAGCAAATGGCTGGTAAGAAAAAGAAAAAAGTCAAGAAGCCTGATCCAAGAACAGAAGCTCTTAAAGGTAGAAAATTTTTTTCTAAAGGTTCTGGAGAAAATGATATGGTTAGACAAGCTCAAAGAGATTATAATGGAAGTTACATTTCAGGAGATCTTGGTGGAGTAGAAGTTGGTAACCCTAGTTATAAAAAATATTACAAAGGATTAATCTAATGGCTAAATTATGTCCAAAAGGAAAAGCAGCAGCTAAGAGAAAATTCAAAGTGTACCCTTCGGCGTACGCTAACATGTATGCGTCCGGTGTGTGCTCTGGCAAAATTACTCCAGGTGGTAAAAAAGGTAAAAGAAAAAAAGCCGCTAATGGAGGTCTAATCGTTGATGAAGATTTAACGATGATGGTTGATGTCTAATGGCCGAGAAAGGATTAAGAGAATGGGTGAAAGAGAAATGGGTGGACATTGGAGCTCCGAAGAAGAACGGAAAATATCAACCTTGCGGGAGAAGCAAAGGCTCGAAAAGGAAATATCCGAAATGCGTCCCACTTGCAAAAGCCACACGGATGACAAAGTCGCAAAAGGCGAGTGCTGTCAAACGAAAGAGAGCTGCAGGTAATCCTGGCGGTAAGCCAACTAACGTTGCAACATTTACAAAAAGAAAAAAAGTAAGTATGGGAGGTTTGATATGAGGAAACAAGATAACATGCCTGCTAGAAATAAAAAAAATTTTAGACCTACTAAAAAAGGTGCAGGTATGACTAAGGCTGGCGTAGCTGCTTATAGAAGAAAAAATCCTGGATCTAAATTAAAAACAGCTGTGACTGGTAAAGTAAAACCTGGTTCTAAAGATGCAAACAGACGTAAGTCGTATTGTGCAAGATCAGCAGGGCAAATGAAAAAATTTCCAAAAGCAGCAAAAGATCCTAACTCAAGATTAAGACAAGCAAGAAGGAGATGGAAATGTTAAAAAAGAAAAAAATAAAAGGTGTAATTAAAGGTTTAAAGAAAGCATCTAAATTACATGCAGCACAAGCTAAAACGTTAAAAGGAGTTATCAGTGGCAGATCCAAAAAAGGGAACAGGAAAAAAACCTAAAGGTTCTGGCAGAAGACTTTATACTGACGAAAATCCTAAGGACACAGTTGGTATAAAATTTGCTACACCTGCAGACGCTAGAAAAACTGTTGCAAAAGTAAAACGTATTAGTAAACCATTTGCTAGAAAAATACAGATTTTAACTGTTGGAGAACAACGTGCTAAAGTTATGGGTAAGGCAAAAGTTGCTTCTATATTTAAAAAAGGAAAAGAGGCTATAAGAAATGCTAGATAAATTAGTATACAAATTTTTTGGTAGCCTTGACAATTTAGCAGTAAAAATAGATAGTATATGTTATGCGGGACACGAAAAAATTAGAAGCTTTTTCAATAGAAAAACAAAAAGAAGAAAAACAAAAAAGTCTGTTTAAAAATCTTAGAAAAGAAGTTGAGACAGGTGCAAATGGAACACAAGACTACATTATTAAGAAAGGTATAAACAAAGGTAAAAAAGCAAATGGACGAACTGACATTAATAACTAAAATACAGAGAGAACTGAAAGAACAATATCAACAAATTGGTGATGCTATGATTTCTGGTAGTGTTGACAATATGGAGAAATATAAGTATATGATGGGACAGGCACATGCCTATTATAAAATATCACAGGATATCTCTAACCTGCTAAACAATAAGGAGCAATATGACGAAAAAGGAACAGTTATCAAATTCGGAGAACCCAAAGATTAAATATGCTTTGGCGGACAAGTACGAAAAAGAAGATAAAGCAAAAGAAGATAAAGAACAAAAAACTTACGATAGATTAAAATCTAAAGAATCAGATAAATTACCTCAACCTACTGGTTGGAGAATGTTACTTCTCCCTTTCAAGATGAAAGAAAAAACTAAAGGTGGTTTATTTCTTGGACAAGAAACTTTAGAGAAACAACAAGTTGCATCTCAATGCGGTTTGGTTTTAGCAATGGGACCTCATTGTTATGACAAAGAAAAATTTCCAGAAGGCCCTTGGTGCAAAAAGGGTGATTGGGTGGTCTTTGCAAGATATGCAGGGAGCCGTATACAAATTGACGGGGGTGAAGTTAGATTGCTAAATGACGATGAAGTATTAGCTACAATCGATAACCCTGAAGATATACTTCATCAATACTAAACATAGAAGGAGAACACTATGCCAGACACTGAAGAAGTGAAAAAAACAGTTGACATTGATACCTCTGGTCCAGCAATGGACGTCGATGTACCTGAAGAAAAAGATGTTGCAGAAGTTGAACAAC
>Ga0208013_1001072_pt1 | contig 13422 bp, 15 predicted proteins | sample 16_taG_FD_184091 | JGI IMG/M metagenome (GOLD analysis project Ga0208013, IMG submission 184091) | Marine viral communities from the Subarctic Pacific Ocean - 16_ETSP_OMZ_AT15313 metaG (SPAdes) (version 2) | ecosystem: Environmental > Aquatic > Marine > Oceanic | place: Pacific Ocean | collected...
AGATAAAGAACTAATAGGACAAGAAGATACTGACTTTCTCACACTAACATATAAAGATAACAATAGTCTTCCTAATTCAATAGTAAAAGAAATAGAGAAAGCTAAAGTAAAAGCTAAGACATCTACTTACTGGGCTAATTGGTGGAAAGTATATGGACTAGGAGAGATAGGTAGCTTAGAGGGTGTATGTATTCCTGATTGGAAATATATTGATAGTATTCCTTATGAAGCTAGGTTATTATGTGGAGGATTAGATTTTGGATATAGCATAGACCCTAGTACGATTATATTATTATACAAATGGAACAATGCTTACATATATGATGAGATACTATATCAAAAAGGAATGCTCAATAGAGATATAAGTAGATTTCTAAAAGACAATAGTATAACTACTCATCTATGGGCAGACTCAGCAGAACCTAAGAGTATTAGTGAGATCAGAGCTTATGGTCATAAAATATCAGGAGTAACTAAAGGTAGAGATTCAGTAGTCTATGGTATCAACCTAATAAATCAAAATGAAATTTATGTAACCTCCAGGTCTAAGAATCTAATCAAAGAACTGCAAGGATATATATGGGCTAAAGATAAAGAAGGTAATAACATACAGAAACCTACAGGAACTCATCCTGACTGTATTGATGCAGCTAGATATTGTTTAATGATGCAGTTAGAGAATCCTAATAGAGGTAGATATACTATTCAGTAGATAAAGCGAATTTATTGTTCGTATTACAATTCTATGTTTGTGTTATAATAAGCCATAAGGCACATAACTAAAAAAATAGAAACTTTCGAAACATTAATCCAAAATTACACAGAACAAGGAAAAGCTGATTTAATAGATTTTATTATGTCAGACAAAGAAGCATTATCACATTTAAAATTATTGTTAACAGAAACTGATAATGATTTATTAGAATTAAGATATAACTGGTTTGCTAATTATATTGAATATGAAAACGACTTAAATGGAAATCAAGATGAAATACTTTTTTATAATCTTAAAAGGTTTTTACTTGAATTTGTTGAAGCTAAGAAGTTATTAGATAAAAACTTAGATTAAATTAAATGCGAGATAGAGCAGTTGGTCAGCTCGTTAGGCTCATAACCTAAAGGTCGGAGGTTCGAATCCTCCTCTCGCAACTAAAAATATTTATTAAAAATTGTTAATAATATAAATAATTGTTATATATTAGCTACATAATTGCAACGAAGCAGTTATAAAAACAAAACAAAATGAAACAATTTATTAAAGAAACCGAAAGAGAAAGTAAAGAATGGAATGAACCTTTATTTATTCAATTTAGAACAAAAAGAGATGACATAGGTCACATTACAAAACGTTTTCCAAGTTGGAATAATCAAGGCGAATGGTCTATAGAATTTAATTGTAAATGTGTACACATATCCAAGACTTTAGATTCAGCAGTTAAGAAACTTGAAAACTTAGGTATAAGACAATCAGATTTATTTTTTTAAGTTAGATATGAATAAGCAAAACAAAAAACTAATAAAGACATTATTAAAGCTCCACAACAAAAAAGAAATATCTGCTAAGACTTGTGCAGACACAATCTTTAGAATAATAAAGAATCAATGAAAGAGATATATGTAAAAAAGATAACTGCAAGTGCTTTAGAAATGCCTATAGAAAAAAGAAAGCTACTAATAATAGAATTAACCAAATCACTACTAAAGAAATAATTATGTATAAGAAATTCCTAAAACAAGACCCTAATAATTGGAAATGGCTAATAGCTATTCACGTTGTTATATATTCAATAGTATTAATTTTAATGATAGATTTATAAATATTTTAGTGATGTTTGTTTTGTTGAGAAAGGGGTAGCATAGATGTTGCCCTTTTTTTTTATGTATATGTCAAAAATAGTTTAGAAATTTCGATATATATATATGAAAGTAGAAATAAATGTGCCTGATGATTTAAAAGAAATCAAGCTGCACCAATATCAAAAGTTCCTAAAGCTCCAAGAAAAGAGTGTAGATGAGAAGTTCTTAGCTTCTAAGATGATAGAGATATTCTGTGGTTTAAAGCTAACAGAAGCTCTTAAAATGAAAGTAGCTGATGTATATGCTATTACAGGAATACTTGGAGATATGTTTAATCAGAAACCTAAACTGGTTAAAAAGTTTAAAATGAATGGTGTAGAATATGGATTCATACCTGACTTAGATCAGATGAGTTTAGGAGAATACATTGACCTGGACACTTACTTAGGAGATTGGGAAAATATACATAGAGCTATGAATGTTCTATACAGACCTATCAATAATAAATATTCCGAAAAATATAACATAAAAGAATACGATATAGACCATCCTGAGAAGATGCAAAATATGCCAATGGATGCAGTATTAAGTTCTGTGCTTTTTTTTTATCATTTAGGAATCGACTTGTCGAAAGCTATGATGAATTATTTGGAGGACAAACAGGAAACGAATTTAGTGCAATATCTCAATTCGGAAGCAAATGGGGGTGGTATCAATCAATTTACGGACTCGCTCAAGGGGATATTAGACGATTTGAAAATATCACTAAGTTAAAGATGCACGAGTGTTTTATGATGCTATCATTTATGAAGGACAAAGCAGAAGCAGAAGCTAAACAATTTAAAAGTAAAATAAAATGAGTCAAGGAATAAGAGGTTTTTATCAATTAACAGAAACAATTAAAACACAGCTATTATCTGATGAGAATGTAAATATTGTAACTACTGGAGATATAACTGAAATAGATTTATCTAAACAAACTATATTTCCTCTAAGTCACATTATGGTTAATAGTGTTACTACACAAGAACAGGTACTAGCATTTAATATAACTGTTATGGCTATGGATATTGTAGATGTGGAGAAAGAAGCTACAACAGATTTATTTAGAGGTAATAATAATGAACACGATATACTAAACACTCAACTAGCAGTTTTAAATAAACTTGTTATGGTTCTTAGAAAAGGTGACTTATATACAACTAAATACCAATTAGAAGGTGACCCTTCTTGTGAACCTTTCTTTGATAGATTTGAGAATCAGTTAGCAGGGTGGGCTTGTACTATGGACATATTAATTGCAAATGATATTACTATATGCAGCTAAAACAAACTAAAGACATATTAAACAAATTTGCTAAGTATGTGATACAACAATCTCGTACCAACCTAAGTAAGGGTAAAAAGAATAGTTCTAAATCTCTTTACAATAGTTTAGACTTTAAATATAAAGCAGTTAATGGAGGAACAGGTATTCAGTTCTTAATGGATGAATATGGTATTTATCAAGACAAAGGGGTAAGAGGTGCTAATGCATATTATGCAGACAGAGCAACTTCACAGAGTCCATATAGTTTCAAAACTTCTTCTAAAATACCTCCAGTTAAAACTTTAGCTGATTGGGCAAAAAGAAAAAACATAAGATTAAGAGATGAAAAGGGTAGGTACTCAAAAGGTAATTACAATACAATAGGTTTTCTAATAGCAAGAAGTATTAAAGACAAAGGTATAAGAGCAAGTTTATTTTTTACAAAACCTTTTGAAAAGGCATATAAAGATTTACCAAAAGATATAGTTAAAGGATTTATAAACGACATAGAAATAACAATAGAATGAGTACAATAATAAATGCAAGAAGTCCATATTATATAAAAGTAGAACCTGCTACAGGTACGCTTAGTTCAGCTTCAATGGAGTTGTTTATATATTCAGGAACTTTTACAACAGACAAACCTGGAACTCCACAATACACTATAAGCAAAGATATTATAGGAAGTAACAATTATGTTATATATGAGATCACAGAGCTTATTAGAGATTATCTAAATACAGAGTATGCTAGTTTTGCTACAGATGGTGTATGGGTAGAAGCAGATATTACATTAACTAAAACATCAGGAAGTGAAACACAGAACTTAGATTATCTTTCTTTTGATGGTTATGGATATTTTGAAGATGGAGTAAATCCAAGAACTTTAATAGACCCAGTAAACACTTTAGTAGATTCAACAACTACAGGTACGACTACAGCTTATAAACTAATAGATAGTACACAAACATTCTTAACAAGTGTAGGGATAGGAGATACTGTTCACAATGATACAGATACTACACAAACAACAATAGCAGCTATAGATAGTGATACACAACTTACTTTAAAGAATGATATAATGACTACAGGAGAGGATTATAGAATCATAGGCACTCCTAACTATACTCCACAATATCTGCAATCAAATACTAAGATATATTTCAAACAAGGTACTGATATAGTATTTCCTGTATTTGCAGAAGCTGCACCATTAATAGAATTTATAAGTGATGGAGGAGCTAATGTATTTTGGGAACAAGTAGAAGATTTTTGGAACTTATATGATGTTAGTTGGGGAAATATTTTAAATGATATACAAGTAAGTGATTCTACAGACTCTACACAAAAGATAGTTTATATTAGAGTAACTCCTACAGACTTTTTAATTACAGGAGATACAATTATTATAACAAGTTCAGTAGGTACTTCACAAGTAACAACACTCACACTAGAAGCAGTATGTGAACCTAAGTATCAGGAACTACAAGTTATATTCTACAACAAGTTTGGAGCATTACAGATTATGCCTTTCTATAAAAAATCAGTAGATAGTATAAACACAAATTCAGATAGTTATAAAAGAAACTTAATGGACTTTGCTACTGACCCTACATACAATACAGAGAAACATCAAATAAGACAGTTTCACGTTACAGGTAAAGAAGCAATAACAATGAATACTGGTTTTATACAAGAGAGTTTTAACGAGGTTATAAGACAAATGATGCTAAGTGAACAGGTGTGGGTAGATAATGGCACAGAGGTTCTCCCAATCACTTTAAACACTTCTAGTTTACAATTTAAGAAATCAGTAAATGACAAGCTCATAAATTACACAGTAGACTTTGAGTATGCGTTTAATAAAATAAATGACATTAGATAATGCAGAATATTCAATTATATATTGAGGGGAATAGAATGGATATGTTTAAGGATGAGTCAGTATCTCTAACTCAAACTATTCAGAATGTAAAAGACATAGCTAAAGTATTTACAAACTTTACTAAGACATTCTCATTACCTGCATCTAAAGGAAATAACAAGGTATTTGAACATTACTACAATTTTGATATAGTAGATGGATTTGATGCAAGAGTCAAAAAAGATTCTACTATTGAATTAAACTATCTACCTTTTGAAAAAGGAAAGATTAAGTTAGAGGGTGTAGATATGAAGAATAACAAACCTTATGCTTATAGAATTACATTCTTTGGAAGTATAGTAGATTTAAAAGATGTTCTTGGAGATGATACACTACAAGCATTAGGGTGGTTAGATAACTTTAAAAAACCTTATAGTTCTGCAGGTATATATACAGGTCTAGTAAGTGGTTATGACATAACAGTAGATTCTGTTTCATATACTAAGGCTATGATAACTCCTTTAATATCACATACTACTAGATTATTCTATGATAGTACAAATCATACTGCAGAATATCCAGAAGCAGATGGTGGTAATTTATTTGCACACGGTTCTGGTCAAGGACATCATCACGGTGTATATTATGGTGAGCTTAAATATGCTATTAGATTACATTTAATAATAAAAGCAATAGAGGAGCAATATCCTGAAATAGAATTTACTACAGATTTCTTTAATACAAGTAATAACGCTTATTATGGTTTGTATATGTGGCTACACAGAAAGAAAGGAGATGTTAATGACCCTAATCAAGTTTTACAATTTGAAGAATATATAGACTTTGGCTTAGATTCGACTATGACAAATGTAATATCAGTTGGAGAAGAAATAACAGTAACTGGACATACTACTGGAAATAAACTATCTACTACATTAACTATAAGACCTAATTCTGCAGAGACAAGCAGATATGAAGTAGAGGTAACTAGAGATGGCTCTACATTTGCTACAGGAAGTGCTGAGAACTCAGACTTACAATTAAATATGAATTTACCAAATGGAACATATAAAGTTCTATTAAAAGTAACAGAAGAATTTGTATTTGGAGAAACAGGTGTAGAGAATGCAGTTGATTGGGAGTTTTCAGATTTATTAGTTCCTGAATCACATACATTTGATGTTACACAGTTTACTGTTCCTGCTGAGTTTGAGTTTTTACCTACTAAGCAAATACCTACAATGAAAGTAATAGACTTTCTAACAGGTGTATTTAAGATGTTTAACTTAACTGCTTTTGTCCAGGATGATGGTAAGATCAAGATACAAACATTAGACAGTTTTTATAGTGGAGGTACGAGTTTTGATATAAGTGAATTTGTAGATATAGATTCAAGTCAAGTAGATATAGCTCTACCATATAGAGAGATACAATTCCAATATAAAGGACTAGGAACTAAGTTAGCATTACAACACGAACAACTAAGTAATTCTGGTATAGGATGGGGAACATTAGAGTATAATGCAAATAGTGGAGAAAACTTAGATGGAGGTATATATACTGTTGAAGCTCCTTTTGAACATATGAAGTTTGAAAGACTTAGAGATGGTAATTCAACAACAACAACTACAATACAAGTAGGATGGTGTGTAGATGATAATGATGACCCTTACATAGGAGAACCTATTTTATTTTATCCTGTATATCAACAGAATCAAGATGAGATTAGATTTCTAACAGGAGAAGATTCAGGACAGACTGATACAAATGATTATTATATTCCAAGTAATAGTTTTGCTTTATCAACTAGTACAAGTGCAATCAACATAAACTTTAATGCAGAGTTAAATGAATATGAACCAGATGAAGATTTTACTGATACTCTATTTGATGATTATTATACAACTTACATAACAGATGTGTTTAATATCAAAAGAAGATTGTCTAAGTATAAAGCATTCCTTCCATTAAAGATATTAAGGAATTACACATTAGCAGACAGGTTTGTAGTAAACAACAGAAGCTATAAGATAAATAGTATAAACACTAATCTTGGAACAGGAGAAAGTGAAATAGAATTATTAAACGAAGTATGATACAAAACATTTTAGAATTACTCCAAATAGTAAAAGGAGAAACTGAAAACATAAGAATAGCTCAAGGTAAGTATAAACTTCCTGAAACATTTAGTGAAACATTTAAACAAATAAAAACAGAAATAAAATGGCTCAAAAAGTAGTAATAGATATTGATGTAAAAAGTGCAGATGCTGAAAAGCAAGTAGAGAATCTTAATAAAGACCTAAAGGAAACTAAACAAGATTTATCTGCTATTGATGATGCAGGAGATAAAATGACAGGTGGTCTTGTATCTGGTTTTAAGAATGGTATAAAATCAGTTAAGAAGTTTGCAAAAGGATTAATGACTGTAAATGGTTTATTAAAAGCTAGTTTATTTGGAGCTATAGCGTTGGCTATTGGTGCAGTAGCTACAGCATTAACTAATTCAGAAGAAGGTCAGAATAAATTTGCTAAATGGCTAAATCAAATTACAGTAGTTATAGGAAACGTAACAGATATTCTTGGAAACTTTGGTAATGCTATTTTATCTTTTGTAACAGGTAATTTCGATGAAGCTGCAGAATCTATAGCTAAAGTAACAGAAGGTATTAAAAACTTTGGAGAAGAAACTCGTAAAGAGATAGCTATAGCAGGAGAGTTATCTGATATGAGAGCTAAAGCTGATAAAGCAGAAAGAGATTTACAAGTACAAAGAGCTAAAGCAGACAGAACAAGAGCAGACTTATTAGAGAAAGCAGTAAATAAAGAAAAGTTTACTGTAGAAGAAAGAATAGGTTTTTTAGAAGAAGCAGGAAGAATAGAAGAAGAAATAACAAATAAAGAAATAGCTGCATCAAGATTAAGATTAGAAGCAAAACAATTAGAAAACTCATTATCTGCATCTACTAAAGAAGATTTAGATGAGGAAGCAAGATTAAAAGCAGAACTTATACAATTAGAAACTGCTAAACTTACAAAACAAAAAGAAGTAACATCTCAAACTATAGCATTAAAGGCAGAAGAAGCTGCAGCTCTTAAAGCTATTGAAGATGAACAAAGACGTGTAAAAGAGGAACAAGCTAAAATAGATGAGCAACTTATACTAGATGGTTTTAAAAAAGCTGCAGAAGCTAAAAAGAAACAAGATGAAGAAGATGTAAAAGCAGCTAAGTTAAAAGAAGAAAGAGATGCAAGAGTCTTAGCTATGGACATTGATATTGAGAATAGGAGAACTGCTGCAAAGAAAGCATCTGTTGATGCTGCTATATCTCTATTTGGAGCAGAGACTGCTGCAGGTAAAGCTGCACTTATAGCTAAACAAGTTATGGCTGCACAAGAGATGATACAAGAAGCAAGAAAGACACTAACCTTTTCTAGTTTAGTAGCTGCAAGATCAAGTGCTGCAGTAGCAGAAGGTACAGCTCAAACTGCTAAAGTTGGTTTTCCACAAAACATTCCAATGTTAATTGCTTATGCATTACAAGCAGTAGGTATAGTACAATCTATAAGTCAGGCAGTAGGTCAAAGTAAATCTGTAGCATCTTCACTAGGTGGTGGAGGAGGAGGTGGTTCAATACAAACTCCACAAGTTCCAACAGCATCAGCTCCTGCATTTAATGTAGTAGGTACATCAGGTTCTAATCAATTAGCAGGTGCAATAGCATCACAACAACAACAACCTTTAAAAGCATTTGTAGTAAGTAATGATGTAACAACTGCTCAAGAGTTAGATAGAAATATTGTCACAGGTGCAACTATAGGATAAAATACAAAATATTAATTTAAAAACGATATATAAATATGAAAATAGTAGAACTTATTTTAGATGAAAATGAGGAGCTAAATGGAATTGAAGCAATAAGCATTGTAGAGAATCCTGCAATAGAAGAAGACTTTGTTGCTTTAAAAAGTGATGAAATAAAATTAGCAGAAGTAAATCAAGAAAAGAGAATCTTAATGGGAGCTTTACTAATCCCTAACAAACCTATATACAGAAGGAGTGGAGAGGATGAATATTATATATACTTCTCCAAAGATACGGTTTTAAAAGCGTCCCAAATGTATTTAATGAAAGGCAATCAAAACAATTCAACCTTAGAGCATCAATATTCTCTAAATGGTTTGTCTTTAGTAGAAAGTTGGATAGTAGAAGATGATGTTCACGATAAATCCAGGAAATATAATATGGAAGTTCCTGTAGGCACTTGGATGGGTACTGTAAAAGTAAACAATGAAGATGTATGGAATGATTATGTAAAGACAGGTAAGGTTAAAGGATTTTCAATAGAAGGCTACTTTGTGGATAAAATGGAAAGACCTAAAGACGCTACTATAAACGACTTAGCTCAAATAGAGGAAGAAGAAGCTAAAGAATTGTTATCTACTATTAGAGGTATTATTAAAGGAGACAAAAGAACTAAGAGTGGAAAGAAGATGATAATGGAATCTTATACAGATTATCCTGATGCAGTCAAGAATAATGCCAAGAAGGGTTTAGACTTAAACAAAAAAGTAAACAATAAGTGTGCAACACAAGTTGGTAAGATCAGAGCAACTCAACTTGCACAAGGTAAACCAATAAGCAAAGAAACCATAAAGCGTATGTATTCTTATTTGTCAAGAGCAGAGGAATACTTTGACCCAAGTGATAATACTAAATGTGGAACTATAAGTTTCTACTTGTGGGGAGGTTTAGCAGCAAAGAGATGGAGTGAGTCTAAGTTAAAAGAATTAGAATTAGCTTCTATGAAGATAAATGATGACTATGCTATAATAGATGATAGACTTGCATACTCCACAAAAGAGAAAGCTATAGAAGTAGCTAAAGACTTAGGGTGTGAGAAATATCACGAACACGAATATGAAGGTAAGATATGGTTTATGCCTTGTGAACAACACGAGCTTAAAAAGCCTTGTCAAGCAGGATATGAGCAATATGGAATGAAAAGAAAGAATGGAAAATTAGTACCTAATTGCATACCAATCAAATAATATGAATGATACTACACATAATGCAAGTCCACAAGGTGGAAACAGAGCTTGTCTTTGTTGGGATAAAGAAACCTATAGTATAGACTGTTGTGATGGTACATTACACGCACAAGGTATTGGAAGTATAAATAGAAACTCTTAAAAATGCAAAATAATTAAATTAACTCGATATATTAATATGAAACCTATGGAAATGTTAAATCAAATCAAAAGTGTCTTGGGTGTAGAATTATCTACAGAAGAAATAGTAGAACTTGCTCAAGCTAAATTAGAAAATGGTACTGTTTTAGAAGCAGAATCATTTGAGTCAGGAAAAGAAGTATTCATCTTAACTGATGATGAAAAAGTAGCTTTACCTATTGGAGAATATCAAATGGAAGATGGTAAAATTTTAGTAATAGCAGAAGATGGTATTATTTCAGAAATCAAAGAAGGTGGAGAAGAAGAAGTTGTGGAAGAAGAAGAAGTAGAGCAAGTAGAAGAAGAACTAAATGAAGAAGACAAATACGCAACTAAACAAGAACTTCAAGAAATCAAATCTATGGTAGAAGAAATCAAAGAATTGATGAAAGAAGGTAAGAAAGAAGAAATGCACAAGGAAGAAGAATTAATGTCACAAAAATTGACAGAACTAGCTTGTCAAGAAGATGAAGTATTAAAAGAAGAATTATCTAAACCTGCTTCTGAACCTATTAAGCATTCTCCTGAAGCAAAAGAAGAATTAAATAAAGTTGTTTACTCTCAAAAGAGAAACCTAACAACAAAAGATATAGTATATAGTAAAATAGCAAATTTCAAATAAAAATTAAATTAAATTAAATTATGGCAACTACAGTTTCAATTACAAGTACATATGCAGGTGAGTTTTCAGGGAAGTATATTTCTGCTGCTCTATTAAGTTCTCCTACATTAGAAAAAGGTAACATCGAAATTAAACCTAACGTAAAGTTTAAAGATGTAATCAAAAAAGTAGCAACTGATTCTAACGTTATTAAAGATGCTTCTTGTGACTTTACTGACACAGCAAGTGTTACTTTAACAGAAAGAATCTTACAACCAGAGCAATTTCAAGTAAACCTTGAGCTTTGTAAGCAAGACTTTATTTCAGATTGGGAAGCAATTTCTATGGGATATAGTTCTTTAAATGACCAATTACCTCCAAAGTTTTCTGATTTCTTAATCGGACACGTTGCAGGATTGGTAGCAGAAAAGAATGAGCAAAACATCTGGGGTGGTGTAAATGGTAACGCAGGAGAGTTTGATGGAATCACAGTTTTAGCAGCAGCAGACGCAGACGTTAACGATGCAGCTAACGGTGGTGAAACTGCTTTTAGTTCAACTAACATCATCAGTTTATTAGAAAACGTAGTAGATTCACTTCCATCAGGAGTATATGGAAAAGAAGATTTAAAAATCTACGTTCCAACAATCGCTTGGCAATCATACATCAGACAATTAGGAGGATATGCTGCTAATGGTGTTGGTGGTTCAGGTGTTGACGCAAGAGGTGGTTTATGGTACAATCAAGGTAATGCACTTTCTTTCGATGGAATTGAAGTTGTATTAGCTCCAGGTATGCCAACTAACCACATCGTAGCAGGACAAAAATCTAACATTTACTTTGGTACAGGTCTATTATCTGACCACAATGAAGTTAAGTTATTAGATATGTCTGATCTTGATGGTTCTCAAAACGTAAGAGTAGTAATGAGATTCTCAGCAGGTGTACAATATGGAATAGGAAGTGACCTATCTTTATTGACATTAGCTTAATAAATTGTTTAACATAGAGGGGTAGGTAGGGTATATGCCTGCTTACCCTTTCTTATAAAAATTATAATAATATGGCTTGTACATTAACAACAGGAAGAAACATACCTTGTAAATCTTCAGTAGGTGGACTTAAAACAGTTTACTTTGCAGATTATGGTCTTACTGTTACTGACAATTCAACAGATGCCGAAAAAGTAGATATAGGAGGAACTCCTGACTTTTTCCAATACAACCTTAAAGGTAGTTCATCTATGGATACAGCAGTAAACAGTTCAAGAGAAAACGGTACTACTTTCTTTGAAACAACTTTAAATATTTCATTACAATTATTAGATAGTAAAACACAAGAAGAATTAAAGATTATAGCTTTAGGACGTCCACAAATCGTAATAGAGGACTATAATGGTAATTTCTTTTTAATGGGTAGAGAACACGGATGTGAAGTATCTGGTGGTTCATTCACAAGTGGAGCAGCTATGGGAGATGCATCTTCATTCTCTTTATCATTAATTGCTCAAGAAGTATCAGCTCCTGCATTCCTTGCAGATTCAACTGATGTAACTGACAATGTGAATGCAGCTAAGATTTCACCTGCTACTCCTAATAATGGATAATAAATTATTAAGTTAGAAAATTAAGGGGACTATATGTCCTCTTTTTTTTTGCATTTAACACAAAATATAGTTTTTTTTTCGATATATAAGTATGAAGAAACTTACTACAAGTGCATCTGCTCAAACTATAAAGATTATACCTAGAAGTTATGTTACTTCTTCTACTACTTTAAAAGTAAGAGATGATTCACAAAATGAAGAATTTAGTTTTACAGTAACTCCATCAGTTGATGGTAATTATCTAAGTATTTCTAATGAATATACATCTTCAGGAAATTCTATATTGAAAGAGGGTAGAACATATAACATAGAGTTATTAGATACATCTTCTAATATAATATATAAAGACAAAGTATTTTGTACTGACCAAACTATAGATCAATCAAGTAATGACTATTATTCAATAAATAATGGTGAATATACTTTTGACTCAACAGCAGGTTCTCACGATAACGATTACATAATAATATGAACGATTTAAGAATAGTAAATTTAAGCACTTACACAAGTCCTAAAATAAAAGAAGTTAGCAATAGAGAATGGATTTCTTATGGAGAGGACAACAACTACTTTCAGTATCTAATAGACAGATATAATGGAAGTCCAACTAACAATGCCATAATAAACGCTGTATCTTCAATGATATATGGTAAAGGATTAGATGCTACTAATTCCAATAAAAAACCAGATCAATATGCACAAATGATTTCATTATTTGATAATGATAGTGTAAGAAGATTAGCATACGACTTAAAGTTAATGGGACAATGTGCAATACAGGTAATTTATTCTAAAGACAGAACTAAGATAGCTCAAATAGAGCATATGCCTGTAGAAACACTAAGAGCAGAGAAGTGTAATGAGAAAGGAGATATAGAAGCATATTACTATTGGAAAGACTGGGGTAAGATTAGACCTTCAGACAAACCTTTAAGAATACCTGCATTTGGTACAAGCAAAGAAGCTATAGAAATACTTTACGTTAAACCATACAGATCAGGATATTATTATTAT
>Ga0208013_1001078_pt1 | contig 13389 bp, 15 predicted proteins | sample 16_taG_FD_184091 | JGI IMG/M metagenome (GOLD analysis project Ga0208013, IMG submission 184091) | Marine viral communities from the Subarctic Pacific Ocean - 16_ETSP_OMZ_AT15313 metaG (SPAdes) (version 2) | ecosystem: Environmental > Aquatic > Marine > Oceanic | place: Pacific Ocean | collected...
CATTGTAAACAAGTGTCAGCCTGATGAAATTTATAATATAGGTGCACAGTCCCATGTACGTATTAGTTTTGATATACCAATATTCACAGCTGATGTTACCGCAATGGGGACGTTAAACGTATTAGAGGCTATACGTCAAGTCAACCATAACATTAAAATGTACCAAGCATCATCAAGTGAGATGTTTGGTAATAGTATAGATGACGATAGGTTTCAGCGAGAAACTACTCCGTTAGTTCCTGTATCTCCTTATGGTTGTGCTAAAGTGTTTTCATATAATATTTGTAATAATTATAAAAATAGTTATAATATGTTTATTAGCAATGGTATTTTGTTTAATCATGAATCTCCTAGAAGAGGTATAAATTTTGTTACTAATAAAGTAGTAAAGGAAGCCGTTAACATTAAAAAAGGTATTAAAAATACCCTACCCATGGGTAATCTTACTGCTACTCGAGACTGGGGTCATGCAAAAGATTATGTAAAGGCTATGTGGATGATGTTACAGCATGATGTTCCAGATAATTTCGTATGTGCCACAGGGATATCCCACTCTGTAAAAGACTTAATCGAGTATGTCTTTGCAAAGTTAGATATGAATTATGAAGAGTATGTAACTCAGGATGAAAAATTTTTGAGACCTGAAGAATTAACAGATTTAAAAGGTGACTCTACTAAACTTAGAAATACGTTAGGTTGGACCCCAACGTATACTTTCGAAAGCATGTTAGATGAAATGATAGATTTTTGGTTATGATATTAGTTACAGGAGGAACAAGCACAATTGGTAAGCATTTAATGGAATATTTTCCAGATGCTAATTATATGTCATCGTCAGACTTCGATTTAACGAGTCAGATAGATGTACAAAAAATGTTTAAGTATATTAAGCCTACGATCGTTGTTCATTTAGCGGCTACCGTTGGTGGTATACAGGATAATATTGACTACCCTGCTCGGTACCTACAGGAAAATGTACTTATGAATACGCTTGTCACTGCAGAAGCTTTTAATACAGGTGTAAAGAAATTTATAGGTATATTAAGCACTTGTATTTATCCAGATAAATTATCTGATAGTGATTATCCTATGACAGAGGATATGCTTCACTTAGGACCACCTACTCCAACTAATTTTGGTTATGGATATTCAAAGAGATTATTAGGTGTTCAGTTAGATACATATAGAGAAAAATATAACGTACAATATTCATATATTACTCCTTGTAATTTATATAGTGAGTACGATAATTTTCATAATGATAGTAAAGCTCATTTTGTAACTGCTTTGTTACAAAAAATAAAAACTGCTGTAGATACAAATTCTACTACTTTAAATTTATTTGGTACAGGATCACCGCTAAGACAGTTTATGCATTCTCGAGATGTATCCAACGTTATACATCGATGTATAACGTCAGACTTGTATGAGAATTTTAATATCGCTCCTTCAGAGGTGTTGTCTATTAAGGAGTTAGCTGAAGCTGCTTTAAGAGCTTTAGATATAAATTTACAGTTAAAATTTGATATTTCTAAGCCAGACGGTCAATATAGAAAAGACGTAAGTAATAAAAAATTGTTAACACATTTTCCAGATTTTGAATTTACGTCCTTTGAAGATGGTATTCGTTTAGTTTATGAAAGTCTGTGCAACAATTCCTATAAAAAGTAATTCTACTAGAGTAAAGGATAAAAACTTTAAGCTCTTAGGCGAGAAGCCTTTATATCAGTATATTATCGATCATTGTATAGAAGCAGAGTGTTTTGATAGTATATATGTTGATACAGATAGTGAAGATATAAAGGCTTATTGCTTTCAGAATAAGGTAAAATGGATAGAACGTAAGCCAGAACTTACTTTAGACACTGCAAATGGTAATGATGTATTTCATTATGACATAGATCATATAGATGAGTATGACTTTTACTTTCAATTATATGCTACAGCACCATTTTTAAAACCAGAAACAATTAGAGCATGTGTAGACAAGCTAACTCATACAACAAAGTACGATTCTATATTAACAGCTACAGAAGAATATGGTTGGCATTGGTTTCAGAATCAGCCAGTTAATTATCAGCCTAACATCCTCCCTAGATCGCAAGATGCACCACCAGTAATTAAGGAGACAACAGGGTTATACGGTATATCTAAAAGTGCCTATGATAGGTTTAGATGTAGGGTAGGTGCCACTCCATATTTTTATATACTAAACGATAGAAAGGAGTGTATTGACTTAGATACGCAGGAGGATTTTGTTATTGCCGAACAACACACTAGTCAATTAAAAACTTAATGTAGTAAGTATTTAATATGATTACTTTTAAAAAGCTGGGTAGATATGGTAACATAGGTAATACATTGTTTCAATATTGTACCTTATTAGGCGTTGGAAAAAAACTGCGGTATGCGGTTAAGGTCCCCAACAATCCTACGTATTACGAGGGTAGGTATGAGAACTATAACTATTCTATATTTGATGGATTTGACATTAAGACAGATATTTTAAAATCTCATGATATAATTAGTTATAATTATGTATATTCAGGTCATACTTACAATGGAGAAATTTTTAATATATTAGACGGTAGTAATATACACGGATATTTTCAGTGTGAGCGTTATTTTAATTTTTGTAGAGATTATATCCTAGATAATTTACAGTTTAAATCGGATAATATTAAGCAAGGAGATATGTTGTTTAAAAAATTAGATATATTACCAACAGAAACTGTATCTGTTCATATTAGGAGAGGAGACTACCTTAAAAAAACCAAATTCCATCCCGTCCAACCATCAGAATATTTTAAAACAGCAATCTCTCAATTAAAAAGTAAAAATTATTTGTTTTTCTCTGATGATATTGAATGGTGTAAGAAGGTTTATGGAAAAAACCCGGGTGTTTATTTTAGTGAGGGAAATAATCCGTTTGTAGATATGTACGCTATGTCAAAGTGTAATGATAATATTATAGTTAACAGTAGTTTTAGTTGGTGGGGCGCTTGGTTGAATAGAAACAATAACAAAAGAGTTATTGCGCCTAAAAATTGGTTCGGTCCTGCTGGAATACGGAAGGGATATAACTCTAAAGATATTATACCAGAAAATTGGATTAAAATATGAAGATTAATTTAGTCGATTCAACGTTTTCACATTGTGAGTTTAGTAATAATCCTTTACCTGTAATTAATAAGGCTGAAAACATTGAATGGGTAAGAGAGGATTCAAAAGATGAAGTAGTAGTTTATACGGATGACAACATAAAATACCATATTTCTAGTAAATCAATTGCATGGTTAATTGAACCGAGAGAAATTCGGGCCTCTGGTTACAAATATGTTGAAAAAAAATATACATCTTTTAAAAACATTTGGACGTATGATAAAAATCTTATTAATACTATCCCAAATGCTATATTTTATCCGTTTGGTGGGTGTTGGATCGAATATGATCAAAGAAAAATACATTCGAAAAGTAAATTGTTTTCTATAATTTCCTCAGGCAAGACACATACTGATGGACATAGGTTACGTCATCAAATAATTAAAGCAGGGTCTGATAAAATAGATATATATGGTCGAGGTTATGAACGAATTGACAATAAAATTACAGGATTAAAGGATTATTATTATCATTTTGTTATTGAAAATGTTAAAAAGGATTATTGGTTTACAGAAAAATTAATAGACAGTTTTATTACAGGTACAATACCAATATATTGGGGCTGTCCTTCTATTGGAGATTTTTTTAATACTAAGGGAATGATTATTTTTAATGATCTATCAGAGTTAAAAGAAAAATTAAAACAATGTACATCAGAATTTTATAAAAAAAATACAGTGGCAATTAGAGAAAACTTTCAATTAGCCAAAGAGTATACTCTTGCAGAAAATTGGATATATAATAATATACTAAGAATTGAAAATATATGATGATATCTGGTAGAAATGATATACCTAAATTGTTAAAAAAGTACAATTGTACAATTGGGGTTGAACTTGGAGTTTCTGAGGGAAGATACAGTAAACATCTTTTAAAAAATCACAATTTTGATGCTTTTTATAGTATTGATTCTTGGAATTCTCGTAGTCATGGTATTGAAGAATATATAGCAGCTTATACTTCTCTCAAAAAATACGATAATACTCATATATATCGTGCAACGTTTGAAGAAATTTTACCTATTTTTCCGGATGAATATTTTGATTTTATTTATATAGATGGTTATGCCCATCTTGGGAACGAGTCCACTATTGAACAATGGTATACTAAGTTAAAGCCGGGTGGTATATATTCTGGACATGACTATGATAAAAAATATTCTTTAACAAAAAAAAATATTGATAAACTATGTTGTACATATAATTTAAAACTTAATACTACGGAGGTACGACCTAAAGTTGTTGATAGGTATGCATCATGGTGGGTTATTAAATGAGAAATAGTTTAAAAGAAACATTTGACAAAATATATTGTATTAATTTAGATACACGTGCTGATAAGTGGGAGCTATGCTTAAAAGAGTTTAAAAAATATAATATATTAGATTTAGTAGAAAGAGTTCCTGCTATTTATAATTCTAATGGCCCTCGTGGATGTTTTATGTCTCACATAAAATGTATGAACCTAGCAAAAGAAGGTAATTATAAAAAGATACTTATATTAGAAGATGATTTTGAGTTTCTGACATATGTTTGGAAAAAAGATAGGTTTATTGATTCAGATCCTACCTTTTATGTAGAAAGGGCTTTAAATCAATTAAAAGGTGTTGACTGGGATATGTTATATTTTTCTTATAATATTGAACTACATCGCGACTTTATATTTTATAAGGAAATAAGTGATAATATTTTTCAAAGCACGTCACAGTTAACTACTGCTGGTTATGCTATAAGTAATATTGCTTATAATTTTATATTAGAATGTGATCCATTACATAAATGTAAAGCTGTTGATATATTTTATGCTCGGTATTTATCTCATAAATTTAAATGTTTAAATATAAAGCCTATTGTAATAGGTCAGAGACCTATTTTTAGTGATCTTCGAGGTCGCGTAGTAAATGATAAATGGGTAAGACGTATAGCAAAGACTTATAATGTATAATATCGCTTTATGTTTTTATGGAGAGGCTCGAAACTGGCAAATTGGTGCTGAGTCAATCAAGAAATTTCGAAACCTATCTAAAAAAAGATTCAGTATTGATGTGTATTGTCATTTGTGGGATAATATAACCCTCCGCACTAGAAATATTAAACAATTAATAGAAAATAAAGCAGATTTAAATAAATGTATTATTTCTTCTAACTTGCAACATGATGAATTACTTGCAAGCTACGAACCAGTTAATTATAAAATTGAAAATAAGGAGGTGTTAGATTTTTATGTAGATAAATTTAACCCTAGAGATGATGTTATGTCTACGGAGGATTTTAAATTAGCTATAAAATATTCTAACACACCATGTTTTTCTCAGCTATACAGTACTGCGCAAAGCTTTAATATTGTCCAAAATAAAGATAAATATGATTTAATAATTATAATGCGAACTGATTGCTTATTTGATGACAACTCTATTACTGAGCGTACAATAAGATATTTTTGTAAAACTATTAAGAACAAAAATCACCTTTTAGTAGAAAGAATGTCTTTTGTTCCATTAAAAAACGAACCGTGGTTGTATACTGGTTATATGTTAGGTAATTCTAATGTTTTTAGATCTTTATTTGAAGAGTTCCCAAAGATTCCAATCGGTATGGGTCAGTATAGGCGTAATGTCTATAGTTATAGAGGGGAGATACATGCTGAAATAGCTAATTATATTTTAAATTATACTAATATTGGTCGCGTTTGGCCTATATTAGCCAGAGGTCATCCTAAGTTTGTAGGGGAATATAAGCAATTTAATATAGAACGGTTTTAAATGAATTAAAAATATGAAAAAAGTAGCAGTAATTTTGTTTGGTCAACCAAGATATTTTGATATTACATGGCCTTTAATTAAACAAGAGTTCACATTTGAGGATGTGCATGTTGATTATTATATACATTTTTGGGATCAAGTTGGACATACTCCTGAAAGTACAGAAGTAGACGCTTCTACTCATTATAATATCAATACTATTTTAAAAAGAGAATTTTATGATCATAATGTACAGTTTGACGATTATACCGAATTAGATGAACTGTGTCTTACGTTGAGAAGTTTTTTTAATAATGTTTTACAAACAGAAAGAGAAGATTCGTTTATTGAAGAGCCGTTAGAACATTTGCGTTATAGATTCGGACAACATTTAAGTATTAAAAAGGCTTATAATAAAATATTAAAACATGAGAGCAATAATAAATTTGAATATGATTTAATAATAAAAACACGTTCTGATATTATATATCGAAATCCTGGATGTTACACCGGATATGATCGAGATTATAATACCATAAAAACAGACTATTATTTTAAAGAACCGGAATATTATAACAGTTCTGCTGATGGTTATATTAAATGTAATGCTTTACGGATCATGGATTTTCGAAATGCGATGTATAATACAGGAGAGGACATCTCACAAGTTATAGATGCATTTTATTTAAATAAGTATCAATGTTTAAATACAGAAGATCAGTGGATTGATCTTGTTCAAGATTATTTTGTACGGATTGCCCTTAATGATTGGACCTTAACAGCTTCTAGGAACGCCGCAGATGTATTTTTTGGTAAATACTTTAAAAACTTTAATTGTACGGTTGTAAGAGACCTATTAGAAAACCCTACCACGTGTGGTTTAAAGAAACGTATTATTAGTTCAGAGCATTGTATACAAGGTCAGTTTTTATCGAATTACAATATTTTAGCTTCGTTACCTCTGAAAGAGATAAGACGTGATGTGCGATTATTAAATAAAAATGAAATTAAAGATGGTGTTGAGCCTCGAGGTAAGCTATTATGTGTCGATGGTGTAACGACGACAGAATATTTAGAAGATGCTTTAGTACGAGGGTGGAGTCTAGATAAAAGAGCAAGAGAAATAAAAGCAAAGGAAATGTCTTTTAAGTATAAAACTTAATTCGACATATCACATGGTCTTTCCGTGCCAGGTATTTGAAATAGTTTATAATTAAAACTGTACAAACTCGCTCCTAATTCAATTTTATCGTTTTGTTTAAAAAGCAAAGGTACTACATTATGTGAACTTGTATAACCTATCTTTGATTTTTGGTTGGTTTTTGGTTTTACATTAAACATAATCTTACAAATTCGCTCTGTATAGTTAGTAATTAATTTATTATTTATAATATTTGAAGATGACATAAAAAAACAATATTCTACAAACGGACTATAAGTCATTCCGCGAGTTGTGCGAATAGATATAGATGGGAATCTAATATATCGTGATAATTTATTTTTTTTAACTAAAGATTTTATTTTTTGAAAGGATACAGTAGAGATTTCTATATCTGATCTAGATCTTATAATAATGTCATAATATATATTATTTTGTTCTGCGTAATCTGACATAAGCTTTAGAGATTTACACATACTGATAAGCTGAGAAAATGGCGGGCAGTTTGTCGTTTTTACTGCTTGACTGAAACTGTCTTTACAGCTATCCTTTAATTGACTTTGTGTATCGTGGGTAGATTTTAAGCCTTGAATATAATCCCATGCAATATTTATATGTTCATCTAAAAAATCCTTACTCTCACATATTCCAACAGTAGGTTTAAAATGCTTATATAATTTTTCTTTATTTGCAGTTTCGATTACAGGGTCATTTATTAACTCTGATTGTCGTTTAGTTATATTATCCCAAAAATGATAAAATATATCAACTTCACACAAATTATCCTCATCACCTTTAATAAAATTATGTATATTCTTTACAGCTCGTTGCCAATATCTAGGCTCTCCGCTCAAACAAATCGCTATTTTAATTTTATTCATCTATCAACTCATGATCCTTGGAGTATCTCCAGGAAACTTAATTTATCTAATATCGGGTAATCATTTCTATTATCAACAAAAATATGTGGGATATTAAACTCTTCTAATTTTTCAATATATCTAGCATATTTTGTTTTGAACTCGAGCGCGGTTCTTTTAGACCAGTCGGGATGCCGATCGCGAAGATCATTTCTCTCTTTCCATATATGAAAGGGTACACCTAGAATAATTATCCCCTTTCCTTCTGTAATATCATGAGATTTTCGCATTTTTATAATTTTATTTTTATGCTTTTCCATGCGAGCGTTGAGATGTTCTAAGGATTCTTTTCCCGGAACATGCCGTGCACAACATCCCTGTTCGAACTTATTAAGTTGTTTCATACATTTTTCTACAGCAATGCGTTGTATATCGGAAACTGTCTCAGAAGCAATTACCCACCTCATAGGTAATTTTGGAAAGTCAGGAGTGCCAACAAAACCATCCTGCCGTTTAATAAAACGAGAAAAATGAGTTTTACCTATACACGACGGCCCACTCAATAAGATGCCGTGCTTGTTCTGTAAAACAAACTCATTTATTATTTTTAAACTATCTTCATTTATATGTTGCATATAATTATTTATCAACTCATTATCCTTGGAGTATTTCTAGAAAACTTGATTTATCTAATATCGGGTAATTATCCCTGCTATCAACACTAATGTATGGTATATCATTATTATCTAATCTTTTAAATATTTTTTCATATGCCTGTTTAAATGCCGCCAGCGGTGTACAGCTTGAAGCTTCATGCGGACAAAACCCTCTCATTTCACATCGTTTTAACCATGTTGAGTATGGTACTCCAATGATAATTCCTTTCTTTTTTATCGTGAAGTTTTTTGAATTATATAATTCTAACCAATCCGTAGACCATTCATTAGGGTGACTTGTTAACGCCCAGTGATGATGAATACCTAAGTGTTTAAAATGCTTGTCTCTAATAGGTAAAAATATGTCGCTACCTCCAACAGCGTTTTTAGCATAGTGTAAGCTGTGGGTATCCATAAAATGACTTTTACCTGCACTCGACAGTCCGCACATCATAATCCAGTCTCCAGTCGCTCCGGTATTGCACTGCTCTATAAATTTTAATACTGACATTTTTATATCTCAATAAAATAACAACCACCACCGACGTAGTCGACTGATTTGAACTCTGGTATAAATACTTGATTTTCCCAAAATGTACGGTGTTCTTGTATTGTGTGTAGTTGGCCGCTTGTATCTTCTGGTAAGCCTTTTTGTTTGAGACGCTCTTTCCACTTCTTAAATTTCTTAAGACCGCTCGGATTCGCTGCTATTTTATGAAAAAGACACTTACAGCCAACTCTTTTCATTTCGTTTATAGTTTTTTCTAAGTAATCCGGGTGTACATGTTCTAAAAAATCAAACGATGTTATTAAATCAATGCTCTTATCAGGCAACGGAATTTCGTGTGCCGCAGCTTTAATAAATTTAACACCGAGCTCTATATATTCTTGAGGTATAGAACTAGCAAAATCTAAACCGTAAATATTTTCACAAATATGGTTATATGCCCATTCACAAAAAGTACCACCCCCGGTTCCTATATCTAATACAGAACTAATTTCAATTTTTTTATTGTAAATTCGTTGCTGTAATTTTGCCCACGCTTCAAATCTCGGCTTGCTGCCGTAATTTGGTTGCTTTTCAAAAATAAGTTCATACTTTTTTGTTAATATATCTATATCTTCTTCCGTACCGTCTAATAGAACTAATTTCTCACCCGGCTCTAATTTTTTTTCATGTTTATATTTTATTTTATTGAATGTATATTTATTAGATTTCATTTTTGCTTGTTAACCGAACTCCGCCGGCTTTTTTCCTTTTTTTTCTATTATAGTATTTAGAATAAATTCATGAGTTTCATCTTCTATAGACGGAAAAATAATTGTCTGATTTTTTGCAGATATATTACTCCAACACCCCTTACAATCCCAACTTCTCGCTAGTCTAAAATATCTACAAATCACTTTATTTACTTTTATATTATTATAATATGCTATATCACCTTGAACAGCGTCATGTCTATCATATGGTCGTAAATGTCCCCGTCTCATACGACCTTCCTCATCATAATAATTTTTTAAAAAGGAGAATAACCATACATTAAGATGCTGGGCGAAGAAAAACTGCGCTGCGGGTCGATTAGCTGCTAAGCTAATATCACCTATTCTAAATATATTATCTTCATCCTTTCTCCAATTTAACGCTTCAAAATTTGGTTCATCGTTATGCTTTAAAGCATTATGTTCCCATCGTTCAAGAGTTTTGTTGTATTTCTGGAATTCTAAACCTGAAGTTTTTATCGCCGGTCTATCAAATGTTTCAAAATTTATATAATTATCTGCTTTTTGTTTATAATACACTTCTTCTTTTTCATAACATTCAATTGTCTTATATACAAAATCCGTTCTCGCTTTAATTATTATATCGTATCTTTGCGGTTCACGTGTTTTACTCGGCGTCCCAAGATTAAATTTATTTTCATAATCATTTAATAAATTATAAGCCTTTAATAAGCTTAAGTGTTGTCCCCATTTGTATCTTTTGTTTATGAGTTGCTCATTATAATCCCCTGTCCATCTGTTAAATTTGTGTTTATTTAATATCCGAATAATGTTTTCTATGTATATAACATAATCATCTAAATCTCTATAATCATCAACTGTAATTTTTTTAAAATTTAAATGTTGTTGCGCAGCATAAATCTTTGATGAATAGTCGGTTACTTTTCCTTCAGTTTCACCATTAGGTGAAAAGCCTGTTTCCTTCCAAAAATGGGCAAATATATCAAACGGTGTACCGTCTTCATGACGAAATTCATTTGCTAAATGAATACAACTTGCATTTATATATCGAGGCTGCCCAAATAATAATACTGCTACTTTAGGTTTTGCTTTCATTTAAATAGTTTATTTTGGTCTTCCAATTGCCTATATGTTTATATCTGATATTCTTTCCTATATTATTTATTAGATTATTTTTGTAAAACAAATAAGTTAAAGTTACCTCCTCTCTCAAAAAAAAGCTATTTGTTTCCCATAAAGAGTATATTTTGTTTAAATTTAATATTTCTTTTAAATTAAAACAATGATCTTTATTTATACAAAATCCGCCCGCCTGGACATACCTGTTTATAGTAATGTTTGGTATGTATTTTTCTGTAATTATAATGTGTTCATTTTTTTTATCTAATCTTGTTTTTGTAGTAAAGCATAATGCATCAGAATTAAAAGGATTTTTTTGTTTTGGTTTTTTTAAAATAAGATCACAATCTAAATACATCATATGTTTGTAATTAGACTTAAAAAAATCTTCAATTATATAAAACTTGGTATTCCACGCTTTTAGTATATGTTTAGATTGTTCTTTTTTTAACCAGTTACTATATTTTTCGGTAATATTTTTTTTAATATAATATTGATGTATATCATCAATTCGTTCGTTTATTATTTCTGGTATGCTTGTTATTATTTCAAAATCTACTGCAATATTTAAATTAGTAAAATACTTTTTGTAGTCTTTTATAACAGTATTAATAAACATATTTTGTATATCTTTATCTTGATAACTACATATACAATAAACTATATTATTATTTTGTCTTAATGAAGCTTCCATTAGGAATCTAATTGCTTTAGTGTCTCGTTGTATGCTTCGTTATATATACCTACACGCTCATATTTACCTCCGTTAATTCTACTTACTCTACTTAAATATTGTAGGTGAATTAAGCTCTTTTTAGGTTTATATACAGGATCAAAAGGATAATCTCGAATCATTCCACCTTCTACTATATCAACCGGTGTATCATCCCACACTCTTATTTTATGTTCTTTAAGAAATGTTTTGTCATATGTTATTTGTCTACACGGAACTGTATATTTTTTAATTTTATGGGACTCGAGATATCCTGATAACCATATATCATCACAATTAAAAAATTGTTGTTGTATATTGTGTATGTCTTTATTAAAAAAACTTGGTTTGAGCAGCATACCATCACAACCACATATTATTGGAGTTGTGGAGAAGTTATACCTGTTTAAATAATCTAATTTTTCTGGTATTATATTTCTTACGAATTTTCTTTGTTTGTTTGGGGCTGTGTCATCTCCTGGTTTATCTAGGTTACCATAAGGCCCGTCGCGATTTACCCAGTATGTACCTTTAGTACTTTTTGCTCCTGTTAAAAATGGAGCTGATGTTAAATCTTCGATCAAATATTGACTATAAATTTGATCGTCGTCTATAACAATAAATTCCTCATCCGGGTCTATTTTTTTTATTGTGTGTATAAATTTCGTAGCTGGGCCATGATCTTCACATCTTATAATTTCTACTAACTCTTCGTCGTATAAAAACTGAGGTATATCGTACTCTTGTTTGCCTTTATATGTATACGGCACCCATAATAAAATTTTGGTAGCAGGTTTAGTTTGCCGCTTTATAGATTCTATACATAGTTTTATATGTTGTATTCGTTCTGGTACTGTAGTTAATGATACAATCATTTTTTATTTGTTATAATTGTTTTATATTGTTCTTTTAACGGTACATCAGAATCCGCTAAAACTCTCACATGAGGCCTATCTAAAATACATTGTTTTGTATCTTTATTAGCGATTTTTAATATTCTATTAGGTATAGTCATTCTATCTAAAAACTCATGTCCTAATTCTCCAGCATTTATCCCATTTAAACCTAAAACCTCACCACAAACAATTTCACCAGCAGCCCAATTGATATCTATACCATCCTCCTTAAGGAACTTTCTTGATTTTTCAATCATAATCAGGATAGTATTAATATATTGCTTTATACTCCATAACATATCAGAGCCACTACCAACAAGATACCAATCTTTCATGTGTAAATATTGTTTCTTAGGATCATAAACATGACATTTACCTCCTCGCTTTTTAGCATATAGCTCATCATTTAAAAATGAAAATTGTTCATATGTAGTGCGCTTTATAGGTTGATGGTCTTCCCAAGCTCCAAATTCCGCGCCCCAAGTCAACAGTGTCTGGCCAGTGTTAGTTGGTGTCTCTATTTCATCATTAGCATTACGCGCGCCTTCCCATATTTGTAAATCTCCATACTTACAGAATATTCCTTTTTCCTGTCTGTGTAGTCTGTGGTAAAATAATTGTTTATCTGACCTATAAAATCGCTCTTCTTCATACATATCAGGTGTTACAAATAATACATCAGTTCTCACCCTAAAGATATAATCATATTCCTCGTCAATTAGCTCCGCTCCTTGCTGTAATGAAACAAACTGACCTAAATAGTATCGTAAATGCTCTGGCTCACATACTTCGAATATACTTTTAGCTAAATTTAACGGCTCCATCTTACCACCATCTTTATAG
>Ga0208013_1001080_pt1 | contig 13377 bp, 12 predicted proteins | sample 16_taG_FD_184091 | JGI IMG/M metagenome (GOLD analysis project Ga0208013, IMG submission 184091) | Marine viral communities from the Subarctic Pacific Ocean - 16_ETSP_OMZ_AT15313 metaG (SPAdes) (version 2) | ecosystem: Environmental > Aquatic > Marine > Oceanic | place: Pacific Ocean | collected...
GTGATGATGTTGAAATTATGGTGATTAGCATCAAAGGGAACACGGTACGCTTGGGAATCAAAGCTCCACGAGAGATTCCAGTCCATCGGAAAGAGTATCTGGAAGAGATGCAGGAGGAAGGCTGATGGCACCTGACACACAAAAAGCATCTGAATACACAGATGCTCAGCACGTTGAAAATCTTACGGTGGAACAGGCAAGGGACTATTTGTCGACAGGGACAGCTGCGATAGCCAAGAATGGAAACAGAAAGAATTGAACAAAGCAACAGAGTAATAGTCTTTCGCGTTGACGAAAATGTCCCTAATTCGTTACATTAGAAATTGCACAAAGGGTTATTTTCTATATGTGAAGAAAAGAGTGGGGGTGCCGTATGATGGATAAAGACGAGATGGTACTGGAGCGAGTCCATAAAGAAGAACGGCAAAGACGTATAGAGCTGATGCTGCTGAGAGGCGTCACATCCATGAAGGATATGACAGCGGCGTTTGGTGTGGACCGTAGCACGATCATTATCGATATCAATGAGATCAAACGAGACTGGGCAGCAGATCGACAGGAAGCCTTTGGCGAAATTCGCGATGTCAGAGAGAAGCAGTTGGAGCACATTTACTTTCTGAGTCTCCAAGCCTTTGAGCGATCGAGGATCGGAGAAACAGTTACCGATCGACAAAAGAAAGTCTGTACCTGGTGTAATGGAGAAGGCCGGGAAGAGCACACGCCAAATCACTGGATCGAATGCACCCAATGCTCAGGTGAAGGCCAAATCGAGTTTGAGAGTAAATCCAATCAAGATCTGCCGGGCGATGCGATCTTTTTGCGGTTGGCTAAAGACATGGTGGTCGAGATGATGAAGGTCGATGGGATATATCCTCAGACGATCAGTGGCAAAAAGACCATGGTCACATCCCAGCGGATTGGTGGAGATATTCAAGTGGCTGTCGAGGAGTTATATCTGGAGGCAGATCCAGAGGTCTTGATGCGAGCCATGCGAGTGATGGATGAGCTGGATCCGGCAAAAGTAAAGACGCCGACAAAGATCATCGAGCACAAAGATCCTGAAGGAAAGAAGCGATGAAAAGAAGAGCACTGCTGCAATCGTTCGTAGGACTGTTTACAGCCTTGAAAGTGATGCCCACGACTACGGCAGATCCACCGTGTGTTGTGAAGTCGCCGGGAAAGACGGCTATCACGTTTGATCGGAACGGGGACGCTACGTTCTCAGGGGATGTGTCTTTCGGTGAGTGCGACATCATAGGCCAGTGTGAGATCAGGATCTCGGAATGAACCCCGCCGACATTAAGAAGCAAGAGGTGAAGCTCACCAAGAAGCAATTCGCGGCAGAGCTTACCGACAAAAAAGCGGAAATCATCAAAGGCTATGTGAAGGTAGCAAAAGATGATTTCTATTATTTTGTCCGGGGCTTGGTGATCGATGGGCAATCAGGCCCCAAGATTCTCGATTCGGTTATCTGTGATTTCCAGAAACTCGTATTCACAGAAATTGCCTCATCATTGGAGGCAATTCGAAACGGGACGATGCCAACTGTCCGTCGAGTCTGGATAGAGCGGACCAAGAAAGCATCAAAAGACGCAGACCTGGCTACGATCGTCGCATGGCTCACAGCTTTCCCCGCAAGGCCTTTCTATGGACAGATAGGGGCGGCAGACCGGGATCAAGCCGGGATTATTAAAGACCGTTTATCAGCTCTGATGTTCCACAATCCATGGCTGAGGAAATACATTAAAATAGTGGGGTATGAGATTCGGTCGACGGTAGAGGCAGAGCCGGGGGTGCCGTTGTGTCGGTTTGAAATCAAGTCCTCGCATATTGCCGGTTCCCATGGAGGTACTCCTGATCTCCTGATCGTCAATGAGCTGTCCCATATTTCCAAATGGGAGTTTGCCGAGAATCTGATGGATAATGCGGACGGGGTTCTTCAGGGCATGGTGATAATCGCTACCAATGCTGGAATCAAAGGGTCGAAATCCTACACATGGCGGCAAACAGCTCTGGCTAGTGAAGAGTGGAACGCTTACGTCTTCGCTAGACCGGCCCCATGGCACTCTAAAGCGGCGATTAAAGACGCCGAGATGAGAAACCCACGATCCAGATACAGGCGGCTGTGGTGGGGAGAGTGGCCATCTGGACACGGTGAAGCTTTGGAAGAAGCTGATCTTGAGCGGATGTTTAGATCATATCGAAGGCCTATTCAGAAACCAGAGAAAGGTTGGACGTATGTCCTCGGGCTGGACTTAGGCGTTTCAAAAGACCATGCTGGGCTCGCTGTGGTGGGGGTGAATGAGACATTGAAGCGAATCAAAGTGGTTAATTGGAAGAGGTGGGATCCAAAGGAGTCAAAAACCAAAAAAGTGGATTTGACTTCGGTCAGAACGTATTGCTCAGAATGGTACAAAACGTACAAAGCACTGGTGCTGGTATATGATCCACATCAAGCGGCTTTGATGGTGCAGGACCTCCAAGCCACAGGCATGTTCTGCAGAGAGATGACATTCAGCAGCTCCACGAATCTTTCCAGGATGGCGAGCTGTCTGATGCAAGTGGTCAGCAACCATCAGATCGATTGCTATGACGATTCTGAGATGACGCTCAGAGCAGACTTTGGAAAATTCAATATCGTAGAGAAGACATATGGACAACGGTTGGAGGCGGTTGCTGATGAGTCTGGACATGCTGATGTGGGCACTGCTGTTGTTATCGCTCTTCCAGCTGCTGTCGATCTGATGAATGGGATGCGGACGTGGTTAACTGACGATGATGAGCTCCAAGCAGACGATTCACCTTTGACTGAAGAGGAAGCGGAACATCTGCCGGATGAATTCAAAGAACTGCTGGCGTTGGAAGTTCCCGATCGAGAAGATCCAGACTACGATGACGATGATTTAGAGGATTATTTGGATATGGAGTAATTCAAAGAAAAAGCTTATCCTGGGATTGAATACCAAATAAACTTCTGTTAAGAGCACAAATCTTGTGCGATTAACAGAAGTTTTTGCATTTAGCAATCAACAGAACAGGGAAAATGATGATCAATCTCCACGACATGCGGAAGGGCATCGCAGCGGCTAAAAGCAAGCCGGTGAAAGGCCCCCATTCCAGACGAGCACTGAGAATGGTGCAATCCAGTTATGAAGATCAGGCACTGCCAAGCAATCTCGGAGAAGGACCGGCTGAGAATTTTGGAGTGGAGGCTCTGATTCCGCTGGTGTTGAATTTGCTGTCTACGATGTGTCCGGGATTGGGAGGCGTTTTGCCACCAGCATCTAACACAGCCAAAGCGATGAAGTATCCAACCGCTATCCAAGATGCTCAGCACTGGAGGACTTGTGTGCGAGCTGCTCGCCAAGAGATCGTCGACACTGAGATTGGAGCAGGCAAGCCGGGAAAAGGGAAGCATCTAAAAACGGCTCGAAAAGATTGGCGACGACGACAGAGAGTGCTCAGAGCAGAATTGATAGAAGCCCAAGATGATGCTGCTTTGCGGACCTATCATGCCAACAATAAAACAGCTGAGACTTCATCGCTCGCAGAACTGACAGCTCTGGTCGAAGAACGGAGGGCAGCGGTATGAAACGCTTTCTCCAATTTTGCCAAGTCATAGGAGTGGTATTCGTCCTGTCTCCTGTGGTGCTCACAGGCTTGATGATCGCAGATGAATACTTGCCTTCATTGGCAGCGGCAACTGTGTCACCTGTGGTGATTCCGACAGTCCAGGGAGTGGCTGGTGCTCCTCTTGTGATCAATGGGGATGCTTTTCCTGACGGCATCTATTATGTGCAGATCGAAAAGAAGAATGGTGCTCTCAAGCTGTCTCCAATCCAGTCGGTTGGATTAGATGGAAATCCCACTACAGGATCGCTGCCTCCAGTCGATAATGATCCACCAGAAGACCCAATTCCAAACACGGCGATCGAAAAGGTAAAAGCTGCATTTGCTGCGGAAGGGTTGATCGCTGTGTTCAACCAGCAAGTGGCTCTGTTGAAAGCAGTGATCGAGATTCCTGATTCTTTCACGACTCGACCTCTGGCATTTAATCATATCAATGGGATCTTGGAAAAAGCTCTTGGTGAATACGCTTCACCATATTGGGAGCCTTGGCTGATTCCACTTGTCACTGCTGTCGAAGAAGCAGAAGATTTCGACACAATCAAGACACTGGCGTCTGAAGCTCGTGCCTCATTGGAAGGGGTGTGATCTATGCCGAAGCACAAATTCACACCAGACGAGACGCTGTGTCGATCGGAGCTTTTTCGGCTGGGTTATTTTCACGCTTCCTTTGATGGAAAGGCAACGTGGAAAGATGTCGAGAAGCTGAAGCGAACACACTCGAAATTCAAGCGAGCGGTTCGAGATTATCAATCGACGGCTGAGCTATTGCAGGATGAAGACCTTGGGCCGATCACAAATGATTCGATTCGATTTCTGATCAATGCTCATGGACAGAGGCGGATGTGCAGCTGTCCTGATATCGAGCCTGTGGTGGCATTTGGAAAACGGAAATCTGCGATCACAGGAGGTGGTACTGTCAGATGGCCAGATTCAGCAAAGCCGATCAAATTCGGTCGACGCTTTTCGACAATCCCAGGGTTGAATGGGGCTCAGGTCAATCAGGCTTGGCGAGAGGGGCTGAAGAATTGGAATGATTCGTGTGGAGTACAGCTGGTCGAAAGTGACTATGATGAAGCTCATGTGAAGCAGTATCTTGAGGGATTGTCAGGAGGTACCTTGGCGATCGCTCTTTTGTCGTTGGGCAGCAGACGGATCGGGGCTCATTGGCAGAAATACGATACGAGCAATCGACGATGGTCTGTGTCAATGCTTCGAGCTGTGTTGATTCATGAGACTGGTCACACAATGGGATACAGTCACAGCAACAGTGGCACCAGCATCATGAGACCTTTCATGAATCCTGAAGTCCAGTGGATTCAGGAAGCAGACAGGAAACGATTTCAGCGGGATTACGGAGAACCGATCGCTCCAGATCCTGGGGATCCTCAGGATCCAGATGAGCCGGATGTGCCTACTCCTGGCGATGGCAATATGAACGGATTCGTGACGATTGGGAATGTGTCGTTGACGATCGACAACGGGAATGGTTCTTTCATTTTTCCAGAAGAGGATTGGCCATGAAGCGAAGACGATTATTGCAGGCACTGGGACTTGGGGCAGCGACATCAAGCGTTCCGATTACGGTCCAAGCCACAGAAGAGCCGGAGGTGATGCACCCTCATGATGCAGCGTTCCGAATTGATAACGCTGATGGACAGGTTGTGTTTTCTGTCTCAAAGGACGGCAAGGTTCTGGAGGGGCTGCATCCAGTGGAACCGTTTACGCCAAAACCAAAACCAAAACCGACGAACGGTTTGCAGTTCGATTACGTTAGTTTAGAACCGTCCGACGAACTGACGGTAAGCGGTTTGCTGAGAATCTCACCACCCAAATAAACAATAAGAAAGGTGAATCATGAATATGCTCAAAGAGTTATGGGAAAGCAAAAAGTTTAGGGCAGCTCTTACGGCGATGATCGTTGTGGTGCTTGGAACGACGATCGGTCTGGAAGAATCACAGGCTGAATCTCTCGTCAAGATCCTGATGGCTTACATCGTTGGCCAAGGTATCGCTGACAACGGCAAAGAAGCCGAGAAAGTGAGAAACGGAGGAGGACTGTGATGAACAAGACTGCTCTCAAGATCGCTGCTCTGATCGTGCTGTGGTTGGCAATGGTATTTGTCGCAGCTCAGCCGATCGCTCGTGGTGAGCTAAGTTCGAGCACTCAGCGAGTCCTGAAGGCCAATCCTCCGATCTATGTGGATGGGCTGATCACTCGTGAACAGAAATGGGGAAACGAATCCATCGATCTTGAGGCGTACAGTCGGCAGATGAAGCAGGGCTTTCGTTGGAAGCCTTGCACTTGCTCGATGTGTGGTGTGGTCAATCATTGGAAGTTGGCGTATCGAGATCAGCAAGCAATGGCGAAAGTTCAGGAATCGAAGGAGCCTGAGGAATCGAAGGAGGTGCCTCAGCCGAATTATGGAGCCACATCATCAGAAGACATGGATCAAGGAATCCAATTGGCGGATATCGGTCCTACAGATGTCGTTGCTGAGCTAGGCTGTGGGATCGCTGAATGGTCGATTCGAGCCGTTGAAGCAGGAGCTGCTAAAGCCTATGGATTCGAGCTCGACTATCAGACCTACCTGGCGGCAAAGAAGCATGTAGCGAAAGCTGCTCAATCGGGAAGAATTGCCGCCGGATCTGTCATCGTTTTGCACAAGGACGTGATGGAAGTGGATCTGACGAAATACGGGGCGACGGTCGCTCTGACTTTTCTGGATGACAAACTGCTGGTGAAGATGACACAGGCAGGGATCTTCAGAGGACTTAATCGAGTGATTTCTCCATTTCACTCGATCGATATCGACGGGATGTCCGGCAGGCAGTACGGAAACCTCTGGATGTACACAGAGCGTTCCTCAGATCTGCCAGGAGAGCCGCAAAAGCGATATACGTTTACTCCGTTGAGCATCGAACAGCCAGCGGCAGAAGCGATCTCCGAAGCTCCAGGACAGTATGATGACATCTACATCCTCAAGTGGACAGCAGACTACTGCGAGCCGTGTAGACGATTCAATCGGGTGGAATTGCCGAAGCTGAAGAAGCTCGGGATTGATGTCACTCCGATCGACATCGCAGAGAATCAGAAGCTCGCCGCAGAGAACGGGATCACTGGAATACCTCAATTCGAGATCTGCTATAAGTCGACCAAGAAGAAGATGCACACAGGTCGATTCTCCGGATACAGAACAGCTGAATATCTTGTGAAACAGATCGATCATTATTTGACAGCAAAAGCGAATATTGATCTTGTCAGTTTGCGACAATGATGTAGACAATTGACGATCGAGAAAAAGCTGTTTTCGAAGCGATGCCGGGAGGCAGTGTCAGATGCAAATCAGCCATCCTGATCATCCGTTTTGGAATATCGCCAGGCATGCCGTTTACCTCATTGCTGGTTTTGCTTCATTGTAATTGTACGCCACAGAGTTTGATGAAACAGAAGTCAAAACTCTCATCACGACAGCAGGAATCGTAGCTGCCTCTGGGGGATTGAAGCGTTTCATCATTCGGGAGCAAGAGAAGTAGTCTCACCAGAAAGATTCTGATGACAAGTAGTAATGAGGCAGACTCCAGTGAGTTGGAAAAACAAAGAGCATCGAAATGGTCACTGGGAGAACGCATAGCATCGAAGTTGTCAGGCAAGCAATTTGCCTGGCTCATCTTTGCTGTGATCGTAGCTTACACAGCGATCGAAATCACCAAACTTCTGAAAGAAGGGGATTGAAGCAATGACAGTGGTGAATTTGACGATACTGCAATCGATTGTGTTGATCGTTGGAATGGCGATTGTTTACTTTTGCCGGGACAGTCATCAGAAGTACAGAGAAGCGTGTCGAAGTACGTTTCTGGCGTTTTCAATTTTGTTGGTGTTCAATCAGTTTCGGGGTCATTCTCATGTTGATCTGTGTGAAGTGATTCCCACAGATCCAGTAGAAACAAGCTCTGCTGTCGAGATGTACGCAACAGTTCCTCACGATGCTTTTGTTGAGTAGAAGAAACGGGCTCAGATATCGAGCCCGTTTCTAGGGGTGGCATAAAATGGCACAATTCTCAGCGATAATACATGGTGGGGTTCAGTTAATCGGCCCAACAGCACTTCCTGTCAGCACCGGCCTCCTTCCATCGTTTGATACGGATGGTACATTCGTCGCATGGGTCGCAGCTGGATCGCATGCTGAAGGTGACGCCCATACAGGCGGCACGAACACCGGGGTTATCTACGTCGATGGTTCAGGGAACATAGCCACGGATGGTCCCACCTGGGACGGAAGCACGCTGGCTGTTCCCGGTGAGGTCTCCGCATCCAGTGCGGCTTCAGGATATTCCTCCGCTGTGTTCTCGGAGCGTGAAGGGGATTTCGGGTTCTTCGTCGATACGAACGGAACGATCATATTCAAAAACAATAATTCGCCCACGCTTCGTTGGGGAATCACTTACCACAACGGTATCTTGCACTGTGGTAATGCGGGGATGTTAGGATTTGGTGGGGGTAACGTAAATGGAGGGACTGATTCAGGTTTTGAACGAATCGCCGCAGCTACAATAGCTTTGAATTCGGGGACAAAAGGTTCTGCCCTCGGCACGTTGCAGGTAGGAACCGTGCAGGTCGCTGCAAACGGATACCTCGGCGGCACTGATGCTGATAGCGGGTTTAATGTTGTAGGTAATGGAACGACGATTGACTTTAGACGCGACAGCACTATTTGGGCTAGGTTCGGTCAAGGCGTGTCGTTCCGAGAGGGCATTGGTTTTGGTAACGGTGCTGAATCACCAGACGTATGGTTGTACAACGACGGAACGTCTGGCGTAGCTCAGGTGAGAGATGCCACGGGTGGTGGTGGGAATCTTGCCACGTTGCAGGCAGGCTCAGTAGATGGAGATACAGGCACACTCGAACTCGGCGGAACTGAAGTCAATGCTACCGTAGGTACTTACAAGCACAGAATGCTCGATAGTGGATTCCTCATTCAGATAAGTGGTACTAATAAGATACTCACTAACGCAAATGGTATCAGCACTTCAGCCGGTCTGTCTTATTCCATATCCAGTGGTAATGCCGGGGGAAGCACGAACACCTATCTGAGCAGAATATCCGACGGCGTGTGGGGAATCGGAACGTCTAACGGTGCAGTTGACGGTACGTTGCAGGCAGCGACTGTAGACAACCCGTCAGCTAGGATCACAGTCGGCAATAGTTCTTACGGAGCAGACGTAACCATCACGCCGTTGATGACGTGGTCAGCAAACGGCAACCGTGCCGTACTCAGGCACACGTTTGCTCCTAGTACAGCCTACCATTCGTGGGACAATCTCGGCTATACGATGGCTGCCGGGATGAAGTTAGGATTTGCGGCCAGCAGCGATCCTACTATCTCCCCTGACGCATATTTCGAACGTACCGGCGTAGGCACGATGAAGCTGGCTGAAGACGGCACAACCCTCGGCACGTTGCAGGCGAGTCAGTACGATACCGGAACGTGGGGCGTCTCGGATCACATGCGGTTGACGCAGCAACACCTGTCGAAATATTGGGCGGGCGCGGAACGCTGTCAACTCGGACAGACAATCAGGACGACACCATCAGGGCAAATCCGGTGGTCAAATTCGCTAAGTTCATCGGCCTCGACTTCTGACGCTGGTATCGGGCGAATAGGGGGGCCGTCCGCGCATCTGACCGACGGCGGCGGGATTGAAGTTTACAGCAACCCCGACACGCAGGCGCTCGGCGATATTCGCGCGTCACTTGTCTATGCGTCCCCCGGCGACAACGGCGTCACCATTGGATACAACCCGGCCCCGCCAAACGGCGGGGCCGGGATAGGACACTGGGCAATCGGCAGCGGTCGTTCATGGCTCAAAGGGTACGGCGGTCAGTTTTTTGGGTACGCCGGAAAACTCGGCGTTCATGAAGGTTCGGCGTCTAAGTTATTTTGGTCGGCTTCCGCAGTGGGTTCCCCGGCTTGTGGTCTTGGCTATGGCGGCACGGACACGGTAAAGGTTCTGCAATCGGACCTCACAACCCTCGGTACATTGCAGGCAGGCACACTCTCCCTTGACACGCTTGGCGACGGGGCACAAACGCTAACAACTTCTGGCGGTAATGTGTATGTATCCCAATCCATAGGGGTGTCAGCTAGGGGCATGATTTCAGGGCCAAACGGATTTACATCAGTGTCTGGCGGATTCCATGTTCCATCAGGGTATGGGGTAGGCTTCAGTGCAGACACCACATGGTATGGAACAAAGGACACTGTAATAGACAGAGCCGCCGCAAATACGGCAAGGATATGGAACGGCACAACCCTCGGTACGTTGGAAACCCACTACATCAAGGGTACGGGCAACGATAATGACTACCTGAGGATGCTTACTTCCGGCTATGTGTATCTGCAGGCTGAAGCAACTCTTGGTTTACGAGGTGGCCCTTCTGCAAATCATCAGTGGGTATTGACAGGAACAGGTCTCGGTCCTGCCCAGTGGGACAACAATATGGATCTCGGTAACGCCACTTACCGATTGAAGGACGGTTATTTCGGCGGCACGTTGCAGGCAGCGGAGGTGGAGAACCCGAATAGTGATTTGATACTGCAGAAAGGCTGGAGCATTCCCACTCCGGCAGCAGGCAACAACCAAGTACATGAGCTAATAGCAGGAGCAGGTACTGATGAGACACTGTCTCTCTGGTTCAAAGACTGGGGAGCTGCATCCACGTTTGCTGTGCGGAGTTCTACGGGGGATGATCTCGCAGAGTTCACACGGTGGAATAATAAGAACCACTTTGACCTGCTTGACGGTGCCCATATAGGGTTCTCGCAGACAGGGATAAACGGAAGCACCAAAGCAACCCAATTGCACAGTAACGCTGATGCGACTCTGGGGGTGTATGCAATAGATGGTACAACCCTCGGTACGTTGCAGGCAGCGGAACTGGACTTTGGCGGCACAACGAGTATTTCGTCAACAGGTGCAAATCCGTGGCGTACCAATTTTCACCAAGCAGGTGCAGCACCGTTTTCTGTTGATATTTATGGTGCAATCGTTGGCGGCAACTACTCACTGGGATTCAATTCAGTATTTGCGTCGAGCGGAGGTGGCGACGTATTTTTGAAGAGGACAGCAGCAAACGTGCTGGCGGTCTCAACAGATAGTGCAGGCACAACCCTCGGTACGTTGAAGCTCGACACAGTCACCAATGACTCAGACGCCCTACAACTTCGCGGGATGAATTCCTCTCTTAGCGGGTTTGATATTTCAGGTAACGGCAACGGTGCGGTGCTGTCCTCATCGACGGTCAATTTTGAGATTGAAAACGCATCGTCGCAAACGGTTCTGTACTACGGCAGCAATGTGCTGCACCTTGGCGGAAGCCCGGCGAACGGTGTGGTACAGATAGGGACGACCAGCGGCGATATAACGGCCAGCGGAGCAATTGTGTCTGGCGGTAACATAGTCGTGCCGAGCTTGAACTATATCCACAACGGGTCGCAGGGAATCATAGGTTCCAATTCCGACAAGATAGTAATAGGTGCAAACCCAACGGGAGGGGCAAGAGCACAATCAGTCGATATCTATGCTAGCTCTGCGACTCCTGCGTTGTCTATTGATTCCAGCGGCGATATAACGGCCAGAGGTGACTTAGACGTAACCGGCAGAGTGAAAATCGGAGGGGATGGCAGCGGGTTCCTTGATTCCAATAGCGTACCGCTCGGAGTCCAGTCAACCGTGCAGATGGCACTGGTTCTGGACTCTCCCGATCTGGTCGCACGTTCCAAGACTCTATACGCCCGATACTGTAATACTGGCGACGGATTTATTATTGCGAGTGATGGACCGATTACATTCCAGACGGGTTCTGGCGGCAGTCCAGAGGCTCTACAGATAGACACAAGTCAGAACGCCACTTTTGCCGGTGATATAACGGCAAGCGGTGACCTGTTGCCCGCAACAACACACATGTATGACATTGGGTCCGGTGCCCTACAATGGAATGATTTGTACAGCAAAGGTGCAGGGAAGTTTGGGGACTTCTCTGTGAACACGACCAGCAAGGGGGGCGACGGCATTAGCTTCAACGGCACGGGCAACGTTGATTACCATTCACGTGGGGCAACAAGGTACTTTGCAGACACGAACAACAATGAAGGGGTGGGGAACCGGTTTGCATGGTATATCAATCAGAGTCCCACAGGGGCAAGCGGCCCGGTTCTGACGATAGACGACGTAGGAGACGCCACTTTTGCCGGTGATGTCGGTGTTGGCGGTGCTCCTGCAAGGGAACTGCATATACAAGGGTCTGGTGCGGTTTATGGTATGTGGTCGAATACAAGCACAGGACACACTTCTGGCAATGGTTTAATCTGTGGAATTGACGCTAACGGAATTGGCTACCTCTGGAATTATGAAGCCAAAGATCTGGTTCTTGCAACAAATAACGCAGCGGCGATAACAATTAGCGGTACGACACAAGACGCCACTTTTTCCGGTGATGTCTACCGAGAAGGCACTAACGGCGGTATCACACTTGAAGAATACCATATAGAATATCAGTCAAATTATGCTTCGGCATTCTTCAAGACGAACTACACAATCGGAGCGGGTACGGAATGTACTGTCTCTTATGATGGCGGTAACAACCTCTACAAGATTGATACGAAGGGCGGTACGTTTGAGGTCGCTAATAATGCAGGCACTGCACTGACTGTAGACGGATTAGACGCCACTTTTGCCGGTGATATAACGGCCAGCGGTAACATAGAACTAGCTACGAACAACTCACTCCTTGTAGGAGGTACAGGCGAGGGATACATCACGTCGAACGGATCTAATCTGCGGTTTGGGTGGAACTCGGCTACCCGAATGTATCTGAATGACACAAATGTCACGGTGGCTCATCCGCTTAATGTCACAGGCGATATAACGCAAACGCTGTCTAGTGGGGGAGTTGGGTTTAGTATTACACCGTATGCCAACGCAGACACAACAGGAATACGTTTCCTTACCGATGCCGGAGCAGCCAATGGGTACATCAGAAACACACCGAACACAGGCATTGTAGAGATTGGAAGTACAGCGGGAGTCCATATAAACAACGACGCCACTTTTTCCGGACGAGTTAACGTCACGGCGAACAGTATCGGTCTGGATTCTTACAGTGCTGACATCCTAACGCTTCGCAACGCTGCCGACAACGGCAACGCAAGCCTGACAGTGGCCACATTGACCGGCAGTTATTTCAGATCAACCGGAAAAGTAAGGGCGGAAGGCGTGGACGGCGTTGAAACAAACAAGGTCCAGGCGGCGACCGGTACGGATGTCACGGCGGAGGACGACTGGACGTTCAGCGGTGCTGTCAAACTTCCAAATGGAACACTGGCAGCACCGGCTATAGCTTGGGCCTCTAATCCAGACACAGGACTATACACTGATGGTTCGGGATCAGTCAGGTTAGTGGTAAACGGTGCGGATACCTCTGGGGCATATTCCAATGGGTTCTACGTCACATACAATAAAGGCTTATATCTTGACAGTGGTAGTGACAGTTATTTAATCAGTGACGCCGCGAACGAGATTGCATTGTTCACGGGAGGTACAGAGGCGTGGCGAATCAATTCCAGCCAAGACGCCACTTTTGCCGGTGATGTCGAACTAACGACTGGCGATGTGATTCTGAACGGTGGATCACTTAGAGACACTTCGTCCTATCGAATGGCCGTCAAGTCCGGGGCCAATTTCTTCCTT
>Ga0208013_1001082_pt1 | contig 13360 bp, 16 predicted proteins | sample 16_taG_FD_184091 | JGI IMG/M metagenome (GOLD analysis project Ga0208013, IMG submission 184091) | Marine viral communities from the Subarctic Pacific Ocean - 16_ETSP_OMZ_AT15313 metaG (SPAdes) (version 2) | ecosystem: Environmental > Aquatic > Marine > Oceanic | place: Pacific Ocean | collected...
AGACCAAGATTTGTGTGAGCCCATAGGCTGCCAATATAAATGTTAATAGTTCCATTATTATCCTGCGTTGGTCTTTGCGGCGATGTTGCCAGTGGAGCCACCCAAGTCTTGTTTAGACAGCCATAGGTTAACTGCCTTATCCATATCTTCTATAGGTTCATCCGGGGCGGCTTGAGCCATTTTTTCTATCTTTGGCATTATATGTTTAACAAACGCATCTTCAAGTTTATCATCAATGAGTTCTTCAAAGCCATCATCCAAATTAAATAAAGCTAACACTGGGTTATCTTTGGTTTCTACATCGGGCTGTTGGGCGTACATTCGGAACATTTTGGCTACGGCTCCTCCGACTGTCGCGCTGGTACCAACGGCTGCCATGGCTGCTGCCAATGGTCCGGTAGCAAGAGTGGCAGCGAGGGCGAACCCAACGCTACCTAATATCTTCAGTAGCTCTGCTTTACGCTCGGCCGTTATCTCGCCGGCTGCCATTTCTTTGGCAGCTTCAATAGAATTTTTTAAGGAGAGCCACGTCGTTCCTTGAGCGGCTTCTTCTTCCTCCGCGGTTTCGGTTACGAAGTTTTCCCAACTCTCCATTATTAATTTCATATCAGACATAAGAGGTTCCTATACTGTATACAGATAATTTAGCGCATATGGGCTTCTTATAAATCCAGGGCGGATAGATCCTTGCTCATCGCGTTGAGGCACTTCTCCAAGCTCCGTGGAGTCTGTCTTGTCTGGGTGAGTTAACGCTTCATCGTCCATTGCAATGATTGCTTCGGTAGCCTCAAAGTATGGGCGCTCTTCATCAATAAAACTAGAAATGTTTACGAGCGCCAATTGAGCAGACTCGATCCCCTCTTTAAAGGGGGTCTGCAAATCCGCCACCAATGCGCCGAAGAATGCGCCCGTCTGAATAGATTCCGGCAAGACGACACCACGCTTATATAGATACGTAAACAATCTGTTTTGGGCTCCATATACTAAATCGTTTAAAGATTCTTTTGGAAAAGCAAGAATCTTGTTCGTAGTAGGAGATAGAACTATATCGATATCTCCATGATCGAAAATCATTAGATCTCCATTAAGAGCTTTACGGACATTCATCTCCAGTGTGACTATTGAAGACTTCTCTCCTTTCTTAATTGTGATCTTAATCGCCATTGTTATTAATTTCCTTTACGAGCGCTTGAGTCTTTAATATAGAAAATATGACATTTTCTTCTATGCCGCGGGCGCGATAGCCGTCTAGTTTTTCAATCACCTGCTTTGTCTTTGACGTCAATCCTTCGTCACCAGCAAAGTCTTCACCTTCCAGAGACGAGACAAGGGCTTCTTTCAAAGAAGTAATTTCTGTATTTAAAAACGTCTTAAGCTGTATTCCGTTATCGGCAAAGGAAGTGATGTAGTGGTTCAAGAGAGCCTTCTGATTCTCTAATAACTCATCCTTATATTTCTCATTGAACCTCTTAACAAAGGAGGTCATAATCAAATTGTCGATAGGCTCCATCGTTTCTTGCTTGGTCTCTGATAGTGTCATGTTTTCGATAATATTATTTTCAAGAATAACTGTGCTTTTGGGTGATGGTTTATCGGAGAACATTTGTGCGATAGATGCTAAAGTTTTATAATTGGGAACGAAATTATTAAAGACTTCTGGCGTTAATTCTTTGTTAACATCCGCGATAAGATCACTTTGGCTTAAAAACAAGCCTTCCGTATCTAACAAACGGCTAGCGAGTTTTGCTTCTTTTACGATCTTCTCCGCTATGTCCCTTGGGAGGCTTTGGTTCTCATACAGAGACCTATAATTTTGGAGATCTTTGTATAATACAGAACCAGGAACAAAATGCTTTTTAATAATCGAAACAACTTTTTCTTTAGTGCCATGGCTCTCTTTTATAATTGCCACTGTCGCTTCGCGTATAAGTGCTTCAAACACGAATGCCGTATTACGCTTTTTGTTGTGTTTTATCTTCATCTTGTTGCTCCGTTAATATTTCTTTTTCTTCAAGACCCTCGATCAAAGATCGAATAGAATCATTGAGTTCAAATAATTTATCCTCTTCTGATTTCTCTTTCAACTTATAAATAGATTGATCTTGCTCATAAAGACTTGCTAAACCATGCATTCCTGTTAGAGTGTTGATATCTGTCATGCCTGGAAAAGTGTTTCGGTGTGTTGAACTACTCTTTTCTTTAGAGCCGGCTGCGGCTATAGAGCGCCGTCTTGCGCCGGCTGGACGTTTGTCCGTCTTGACAGGGCGATATGTGGCTCCGCCTTTATAAGTACGAACGTCGCGGGAGCCTGGCGGTACCGCCAATAGGGCCGATTCTGCCGCGGCATCGCCTGCTGCCGCATCGCCGGCGGGTATTTCTTCAGGTCCACCACCAAGGTCACCGCCTAGGTCGCCGCCAAGATCTCCGCCAAGGTCGCCACCAAGGTCGCCACCAAGGTCACCGCCGAGATCTCCACCGAGTCCGCCGCCTCCTGCTGCTGCAGCCGCTTCCGCCACTTGCTGAAGCTCTGCATCATGAGTACGGTCATAGTACATTTCGCGTTGGTTGCGTACGAACTCTTCGTTGGACATATTAAAGATGTGCTCGGCAACCCAACGTCGCGAGAAATAGCCTTCTGTTGCAGATCCGGCGATGTCAAACTTTTGCTTCCAATGCTCAAGTTCTTGAAGTTCTGCGATCTTCGATGGGTTGTTAAGAGATAAGGAGAAGCCCAGAAGGTCATCTCCGCGGAAACCAAGAGTATAAAGATGAATGATGCCAATCTTTTCTAGCTCGGAAATAATAACTCGCTGTAGCCTCTGTACTGTTCTCGCAAAACGAATGTCCTTTTGGGCCAATGTGGCTTTATCTTCCGCGGCGCCTTCTCCCATCGCCAGATAAGATTGAGGAATCTTAAGAGCAGAGAAGAGTTTATCTCTAAGATACTTGATATCGTCGATTTGTGTAGTGTTCTGCCCACCAGCAAGATTCTGAATATCTGTTACGGAACCTGCACGAACAGGAATAAAATAATCTTCCTCGACAGACATAGGATTGTAGCGAAGGTCAATGCGTCCAGTTTTGGCATCAACAACAGAATGTCGCTTAAGTTGCGATACAGTCTTTTGCATGAACTGCTCAACCTCGTTTGGCGGCACTGCGCCGACATCAATCTTAAAAACACGCCGTTCCGACGAGCGGATAACACGATATGCCATCATAGCATCTTCCATCAGGGTTAGCTGGCGCCAGATACGACGGGAAGGTTCAAGAATGGAGGTTCCATATGGGGCATACTTATCGTTACCAAGGATACGGAAATGTGCAACCTGCCAATTTTCAAAAGTCATACCGGCAGAGTTCCACTGGTATTGGACGTAATTGGGATTAGTAGAGTCTTGCCCTTCAAGTCTTTCAACTTCCATTGGTGGGAGAGCGATGACCGACTTCACGCCAAAGCTATCATCAATATCGAGAAACAAAAAGAAGTCACCGTATTTGCACATCGTACGAGACCAGCCGAACAGGTTATACTGAACATTAAGAATTTGCTCATAAAGTGTCGTTAAGACTGCCTTGATTTCTTCATTGCCAGACTTTACATTAAGCATCGGACGCAACTCTGAATAAGTTGTCATCTCGTCTGCGTAGATATCCATTGTAGAGGCGATCTCTGGCATGTATTCCATCTGATCGAAATCCACATAGCGTTCGGATCGTCGCTGGTTCTGTATAGCGTTTGATGCAATCGTATCAAGCGGGTTATATTGAGCCTTTTTGAACTGTTGCCCTGATGCAGTTTTAAAGCGCGAGGAGAACTTATCCAAATGCTGGCGGCGTATGCGTCTACCGGTCTGCGAACGGTAGTTGACAATCGGACCAGAGAACAACCGCGTAAGAGCCTTGAATAGATTATTATCCCTATTTGCCGGGTTGTTTCCTTGATTTCTATTTCGTTGTGCCATTTAGTTTATATTCCTCACTTTATAATCCACTTATATTCGTCCCAATAAGACTTTGCTTCAGACATTATATCAGTTGTATTATTGGGTTTGTAGCCATCTTGGCCTTTTATCTGTGTGTTCATAGTAGTTTTAACCGTGTAAATTGCATCAACGAAGGCCTTTTGATAATTTAAATTGCGAGCGTTTGTCTGAATAGCCGTATCTCTTACCCAACAAGCAATTGCTAAAGCCATGATTAAATCATCATTATAGCTTTTCATTGCTTGGGGCTTGCCGGCCCTCCAAATAAACGTCTTAAATTCATTCACGGTACGCGATGAATATACCTTAATTAGTTTATTTCTTATAAACTCCTCTAATTTCGCGACAATCAAAGGGCGCGTTTTCATAGAAGTTGTAAATCCAGCAATTGCAGATGTTGTATGTTCTGCGATGTGTTGCTCCACATACTCGTGAGTTGACTTAATAGAATAGTAAATATTAGGATATGCATATTCTGTTAGTTTGTCTAAAACAGTGTAGCCGATATTATTGTTCTCTACCACCATCATGGCATTTCCGAATTCTCGACCAACTTGATTTAACATCGTTGCAAACAAATCGGGAGTAAGCTTGCCCTGATATTCTCCGATGATTTCTAGAGTCTCTAATTTAATAATGTGAAATGTTGAGAAATCGGCGCCATCACCTCTCGACACATCAACAGATATGAGGTAGTTGCATGACGGATCAAATTCTTCCCAAATCCAGAAGTTACGGTCAAAGCCAGTGCGGTACTTGGGCTCGCGTACGTTTGACAGCAACCATTCCATGTCATCTGGGTCGATAACAGTTTCGCCAGAAGTATTGAAACTGCATTCCAACTCCTGTGCGATCTGTCTCTTGGACATGTTTCTAGTTTCTTTCTTGTACCATTCGTGATCGCGATCGGGGTGTACATCCCAAGGGAGTGTAGTTAAGTGAAAATTGTTGGTGCTAGCTTCGGCGCCTGTGCATGTTTTATGAAACCAGTTTCCGACACCATTGGGAGTCGACAGTGCGATGCATCGACCACCCGTTGATAGCGTTGGGTAAAGACCTGTCCATAATTCTTCGAGCCCTTCAATGTGAGCAGCCTCGTCGAGCACTAAAAGTGACAGAGCTTCCGAACGACCAGCATCGCCGGAGGTTGAGGCAGCTTTGATAGTTGACCCATTGGAAAGCTCAAAGGATGTACGGTTATCTACATCAATAGTCGAGATTCTCAACCAATCGGGAAGGTGGCGCATGACACCTTTTACTTTCTTTACAAGGTTTCCTGCGGTCGCAAACTTGGTCGCCATGACAAGAATCGATTTATCGCGGTGGAACAACATAAGCCACACGATATAACCAGCGGTAACGGTTGATATACCAAGCTGTCGCCCTTTTAAAATAACATTAAAACGATAATCATTAAAATCTTGTAACAGGCTATCTTGGAAATCATAGGTATCAAATAAAATAAGCCCGTGCATCGGATGGGATATACGGGCGTATGTCTTTAAGAAATAAGCGGGATCCTTACCGCACTTTAATATCTCTTTTACTTTTTGTTTTTTGTCTAGTTGAAAACTCATGCATCATTATGTTTGTTATGATTGTGGGCCCTTATCCTTCTTGCGGCTGTCATTATCAGGGCGCTTTCCGCCAGTACCGTTCCAGCCGCCTTGGCCTAGGAAGGTTTCCCAACTCTTTTCAACGGGCGCATTGTTGCCAGAGTTATCGTCATTCATCGCCTCGTCAAGTCCGCCGACCTTAAAGTGCTTCTTCGCAGTCACCCAAGAGCGTACGCGGGATGAGTTTTCGGCACGAATGTCAACCTCCCCTTCAACAGTAAGAGTCACAGAGTCGCCAGTAATACGTTTGTATTCTTTCTTAAGCCACTTGGAGATGTCAGTCATGCGCTGGTCAATGTCACTCTCAAAACCAGGACCATAAACCTCTTTAAGCTGAATTTCAGAGTGATAAGTGAGGCACATCATATTGCCATAAAACTTCACACCAAAACCATCCATCACACGCTGGTCAATAAGCATGTCGCCTTCTTCGCGGCGAAGGGCGCCGGTCTTTACTGGTTCATAGTCTTCTCCAAGCGCTCCATCGTATGCGTTTGCTGCGGCTTGTGAAAGTCCCTGTACTATTTCATATACTGTTGCCATTATTAATTACCCCTTTACCTTTGCTTGGGTTTGTTTCAGCGCGTTGTCGAGGAACTTGAGAACTCGCGCATCTGATTGGTCTCCCGGGGCTTGCAAAACTTGAGCTATTGCTCGCAGATAGTTTTGCGCCTTAACTTCAACTGTCGCGAGGTTCCCAATATCTTGAGCGAGTTTAGAACTGCTTATTGCGCGGGTGTCTTTCTGGAGATCTGTTTTGCTTTGATCTAGATCCGCTGCGCCTGCTTCTTCTGGGGCTGCCGCGGCGATCTCACTTTCGTTAAAATGGTCCAATTCTTCTTTAATAATTTGAGCTAATATCGATTTAGTTATTTTCATTTTGGTCTCCATCCTTCTAGCCATCTCTTCTCTCTACCGTCCACATATTGAATGTAACACTTGTTGCAACAATCAAATTTAGTGAGACAAACATCGTCCATCGATTTCTTTGGATAAGATCCACAGACCGAACAACATCTTAGAGATTCTCTATTAAGTAGTTTTTTTGAAACCTTTATGCCATTAATGTCAACTTTTTCCTGTTGTTCATCTTTCTGGTAAGATTTCTGATAGAATTCTTTGGATTGCTCCAGGTATTCCTTTTCTTTGTTCTCGTCCCAGTTCGCCTTGGGGTTCTGAATTGCCTCGGTGCCGTATTTCTGGGAGATCGCCTTTTCAACTGCTGCGATATTATTTAGCTTCTCTTTGTCACTCATTGAATAGCCTATACGCGCCGTAGGATGCCGCCACACCGGTCGCAACGCCTCCGACATACCACCACAGCCTATTGTCGGAAGACTGGCGTAGAATGGATTCTTGGAGTTGTTGTATCTCTAAATCTTTTTGCGTTATCATAAGAGTGCTTTCTTCTCTTAAGGCATTGAGAGAAATCTGTAGTTCTTGGATTTCCAGATCGTATCCCGCAGCTTCGACAGATAACTCGTACTCTATTCGCGCTTGGCATGCTAGGTTTGCTGTGGATTGTCTTGCAAGAATCGTAGCAAGCGCAGGAGGATCGAATAAGACGCCTTCAAACGGTGCGCACTGTTGTTGACCCAAGAAAGTGAACTTTCCCTCGTCAGCGGACGCTGGGCTAAATAATAGCATCAATAGACTAAGGAACATAATCAAATCCGTACATCGACTGAATCTCGTCAACCAACGAGGTGGGGTCTTCTGAAAATTGTCTTCCATAATCTTCTCTTCTGCGATCGATCAACTCTTGGAGCGCATCTTGGCTCTCTAAATAGTCGCTTTCAATCTGCTTAAGCAAGTCGTGATACTCGTTGAGTGTCTCTTCACGTGCTGCTATTTCGCGCTGGTGGATGTCTTTGAGTCCATCGATTTGGGCTTTGAGGGAGTCCTCTGTGACCTCGTAGGCGCGCTGGAGTTGTTTATAATCATAACGCATCTTGCCGATAATACCTAATGAGAGAAGCACCATTAAGATGCTTTTCCAATTCTTTATGACAAATTGCAACACTATCTTGGCAGTCACGCTACCCTCTCAATCTCTCTACAATGTCGACGGCACCTTGCGTGCCGATGAATACGATAGAAATAGTAACCCAATCACTACTGGTCAAATAGCCAGTAAATGCCAACACAGACGCGGTGGTCCACACCAATAGCTTGCGGGATGTAAATTTTTCTAACCATGTATCAATAAATGCTTTTGTTCTAGCCATCATTTAGGCTCCTTTTTTTGCAGACATTGAGGCAGCAATTGCCATTTGCCTTCTCTTCTCTTTGCTTTTGCCTTTAAACTGTGGGGCGTCGGAATCTTCAAAATCTTCAATGTAGTCTTCAGTCTCTGCATCGGGCCCTAATACTTCATCCAAGGCTTCCATAACATATTGTTTTAATTGTGCTTCGTCAATGTCCTTCGGGAGAGGCGGGAGAGAAGACTTTCGAGTGGGTGCAGCAAAGCGTCCCATGGTTTTTTGAGCAACACCCAAGCTCATGGGATCTTCGCCAGTAAATGCGGCCGAGAGATAATCTACACTGACGTCTAGTTCTTCTATTTTTGAAGTAAGATCTCGAATAGCGCTAATAAGCTTATCATTCGATTCAGTCTCTTCGAGAAGGATTTGCTTTATTTGTGATTTAGTAATTTTCATTGTGTTAACATCCAAATTGAGAAACCTATAATTGCTGTTAATGTGCTAACAGAGGCAATAATGTAGCTAAGTTCGTTCCACGTAATCCCTCTCCATGCCAACCAATCATTCAGTTTGCGAAAAGGGTCCACTCTATCCTCCTATTGTTTCAATCCATTCATACTTAGTATCGCAATCAATCCGGGGACATTCTTTCTAATGTAAACTCCCGAGAAAAGCGTCTCGCATCTTCCACCAACATAAGCAATCGCTGACTCGATGTTTTTACTAACCTTCGGGTCTGATGCCATTTCTTCCGACACAACCAGCACTAATGCTCCTGCTGCAGCCTTACCCTTGGGAGGAGGACACGCAGAGCGATTCATACAGTTATGAAGGATCACCGATCCAAGCTTTCCAGTATTTGGATCTTTTATCATAGTCGAACCTAAAAAGGCGCGACCGTCATTACTCAAGCAAGTTTCCAAATCCTTCGAATCAAAAGATTGGATCGGTGAATCCTCGGTGGAGAGTTTTAGTACTTGAGCAAACGACTTAGCAAATTGTGTGTTGGCGACAGGATACATGCCAAGCATGCCGATTCTGCCACGCAGTAAACGTGTGGCTCGTTCATTGTCAAGAACAATGTGCGGGTGCGGGACGACATCGTTTGCCAATGTCAGCGCGTTACGAGCGATTGTGGGGTTAAGATTTTCTTGTGCTGTTGGCCAAGATACTATGTAAACAACCCGACCGGCGGCTTGGACCGAGCGCAGATAGCGCTCAAACACGGGCTGAAGAGCAGTAACTGAACTTCCAGTTCCACCACCACCGCCGGCGAGAATAAACAGCCAGTCGACCTTGCCGAGCTTAATACGCAAAGCATCTTCAATAATGGCGCCGTTTTGAGCCAAGACTTCTTTGCCATACTCAACGTTCTTGCCGATACCGTCTGAATCTGGAATTAGAACAACATGGTCTTCTTCGACATTCTTTGGGATATCCTTGCCTGTCGTATTGACAAGCAGTGTTTTATTGAAACCAAGCTCTATAAAAGCATTGGCCATTTTGTTGCCTCCACCGCCGACGCCAACAAAGCCCACATTCAACGAAGAGGGTGCTGTGTTTTCTGGGAGGAGGTCTTCATCAGAGTATTCCATCTGGAGACCGAAGTCCTCAACCATACCGAAATCTTCAGCATCTACCTGTTCGTGATAGTGGTCTTTCTCCTGATTAAAGGAGGGTGGTGGCTCCGCGGGAGGCAGAAAGTCAAATTCGTTTTTGTCTTCTTTGGTATCATTGTCGCTCATTGATTCACCCTTGCGTATCCTGCTTTCTTTTCAATCACGACTTGCATATCAACGCAATCCTTGAGAGAATCAAGGTGAGAGATCAGCAAAACGTTCTTAAAATATACCTTAATTAGTTCCAAGATACGAATAAAACCCTCCATATTCTCTTCGTCCAGTGCGGTGCCCGGTTCATCGAGGATAAATACATCGCCTTTGGGCAATGACGATACACTCAAAAGCGCCAAACGAATGGCCATGGCTGCGACTGTTTTCTCCGCGCCGGAGCCCATATCAATGGGGCGCTCGTCGTGCAATGGATGTTTGATAAAGACGTCAAGTTTGTTGCCATTGCTGGAAAAGAAAATTTCAAAGTCAACAATATTCGCAAGCATCTTCGCGACTTCTTGATTTATAACTGGAATTTTCTTTTTTATGATATCGTACGCGATACCATTCGAATGCATACAGCGCATGAACAGGTCATAGGCTGCGTACTCTCGACGGAGTTGGGTGTATTCCGTTTTTGCATTCTTAACTTCTTCTACTTTCTGTTCCAGTGATCCAATTTGGCGATAGTGTTCAAACATCGATGTTTTACAAGTCTCTAATTCTTTTTCTCTTGCAGACATCGATACCATGGTTAGATCGCGTTGTTTGATTAGATACTCAAGGTTTTCGATGACTTCCCTGTTTTCGTTATATTCCTCGATTGTTGCACTTAATTGTTCTATTTCTATGTTTAGCTTATCAGTACCAGCGATATTGCGCTCGATCGTTAAACCAAGCGACTCAATGCGGCGCTCATAGATGCCCCTATCGTTTTCAAATGTAGCATATTTTTCAATCATCCCAGTAACACGATAGGGTTCTAAAGCAGCAATACCTTTCTCCAACTCGTGGCTGATTTCTTCTTTGTCTGCTTTTTCTTCCATCAAAACTGGAAGGCGTGCTGCTGCAGCGTTGGCATCTCTAATAAACTTACACGCAGGGAAAGTGGTCCCGCATGGGATCCCTTCCAGTAGCTGTGTCTTATCTTCCGAAGAAAGTATACTAGCATCTATATCAGAAGTGGCTTGGGATTGCACTTGGAGTCTTTCAGTGAGATTATTGATCTTCTCTTGTTTTGTAGTCAATTCATCAATATCTAGCACTTCAAGAATGGCGAGTATTTTCTCGTGTTGCGTTTTTGCAGTCGATAGCTCCTCGCGGTAATCATATGTCTGGGTTTCAAGTGATGATAATTGGTTGTTTTTCTTACCAAGCTCTGTCTTTGTTTTAGCAAGATCAATCACCTTGCTGGGCATACTGTCAATTGTCGTCTGTAACATTATAGATTTACCGGACAAAACTGAAATTTGTTCTTCTATCGTCCCACAGGACACCTTGTTTTCTTGCAATTGACTTTTACATTCTCGGAGTTCCTCTAGGGCTGCAGATAATTCTTCATCATAATTTCTGTCTTCGAGCTTCTTCAGGGCGCCGCGGGCATCAATCGAATCTTCTTTCGCCAACTTAAACTTCTTATCGAACTGCTCTAGATCTAGGAATTTAGCGATGATCTCCTTGCGCCTTGTCGAGCCTTCGTTGAGAAACGTCAACGAGCCGTGCTGGCTAGCCAGAGAAGACACGAGAAAGTCTTCCATGGAGCCAAAGTGCTTTCTGATGTTAGCGTCCGTGTGGTTGCGCGTGAGCCCGTTTAAAGAGATTGTCTCTCCTGTAACTTCATCATACACTTCAAAGTTTAAGTCGGTCTTGGCCTCGAGGGACTCTTCTCCTTTAATGCGTTTGGTATACTTTGTAGACTTGCGGCAAATTGTATAAATTTTTGGACCGATGGCTATTTCTAATTCTCCAGAACCATAACCCTTGTTCTGATTAATAATATTGAGATTTTTACGTTCATTCTTAGAAGTTGTATTAAAGAGCGTGTAAAGGATACCATCGATTATGGAACTCTTTCCGGAAAAGTTCTTTCCAAAGATTCCGACAATTCCACCAAGATTATCAAAGCTGACGCTGTTGCCTTCTCCGTAATTAAACAAGTTATCCCATTTGAAATTCAACAGTCTCCAGTTAACATTTCTGGAGATTTCTTCTTCCTTGTTGACAATTTCATTGTATTTGCGATTCAACTCATAAACAGTTTCCATGGTCTCGCTGTCGACCTGAAAGTCTGACAGATATTCATCAACCAATTCTTCTTGAACTTTGATGTCTCGAAGATTTTCGGTGAGGAGTGAATTTGTAATCTCCTCCACATTTCCTCGTTCCCCTGCGGCACGATTAAGAAATGAGATAGATTCTGGATTGAATCTGTGTTTTGCAATCTCCATGGCGCGCTTCATCACATCAAGAGGTAGATTGTTAGTGCTGACGAGGCGCATGCGTGCGTTGGGCGGCACTTTCAGGTTTCTGGGCATACGCCCCTTAAGAGTCAGGGGAATCGTGAAGAACGGCTTGGGGTTCTCAAACACGACCGGCTCAATGTCCCACTCGTCCTTTGACTTAATATCCCAAATAAGAATACCTTTATCATTAGTTTCGCCATGGTTCTGCTGCACGGTTGAGCCTGCATACCACACGCGGCCGTCTTCATCTAGAAACTGGCGGCGGTGAATGTCTCCAAGCATCGAGAAATCAAAGTCATTAAAGATGCTGATCTCGTCTTCACCGTTAGCCATTGTCCAGTTCATGTCAGTCTTACATCGACTGATAGAGCCATGATAGAGTGCGATGTTAATCTTGTCTGTGTTGGTTGGTTTAACCCAGGTGTCTCGATCGAATACCGATAGCACGTTCAGACAAAAGTCATCGTCGATATGAGTTTCGCCGGCGTCTTTTAATAGATGCAGATTGGGTAAATCCAGTGCATCCACAATCGGACTCAATGCGTCTTGGCGGCTGCTGTTCTTTAAGTTACCGTCGTGGTTACCAAGAATAATGTAGGTTGGGGCGATCTCCGCTAAACTGCGGAAAAAGCCTGAACACATTTCAACAAACTCTGGCGAGATTTGTGTTTTAGTGTGGGCGATATCGCCACAATGAATTATATAATCGACTTCTTGTTCTCGTAGTGTTTTATATAATTGTTCAAAAACGATACGATATTCATAATGATACTTCAAATTTTTAATATGAGTATCGGCAATATGTGCAAATTTCACATAGACTCCGGTTTAAATCAAGGCAGGCAAGGCGAGAGATGCCTTTTTGTTGGCGGATTTAGCGTTCGTCATAACAAACTCCTAGCTCTAAATCCGTCAAATCTACGCTCCACAACAAGTTAGTGCTCTCATCATCAAGGCGCGCCTGATCGATCACTGTTGTGGTCCGTGATTCGTCTGTTGATAAATCAGGCAAATAGCTCAATCCCCAACCTAAAGACAAACCGGTAACTATCAATAAAACTGTTCTCATCCTTCCTCCTATTATTAATATAGCATGAATGGAGGCTGATGTCAAGGGATTTATTTAGCTTGATTCCACTTGCCAACATCTGAACCGACCTGTTCTCCATTAAAGGCAACCAATTCATCTGCCAAAGGCTTAAGCTCATCAGACAGCTTTTCATAGGCACCTTCAACATGTTCCTCGTGCGTTATGAGAGGTCGTTGTAAGAGAACATCTTTGGCTGCATCAATTATCTGCTGTGCATTCGGGTGATCAACAATGATATCCATAATATTCTGCTCATTAAGATGCTTGTTCCAATTTTCAAATAATAGTTTCATGTTAGAGGTTTCCTATCGATACTAACTTCGCATTCACGCCGGGGTGAGCCAATTTAAACTCGGTCAACGAGGACCTAACAGACTCCTCGTCACACG
>Ga0208013_1001084_pt1 | contig 13359 bp, 23 predicted proteins | sample 16_taG_FD_184091 | JGI IMG/M metagenome (GOLD analysis project Ga0208013, IMG submission 184091) | Marine viral communities from the Subarctic Pacific Ocean - 16_ETSP_OMZ_AT15313 metaG (SPAdes) (version 2) | ecosystem: Environmental > Aquatic > Marine > Oceanic | place: Pacific Ocean | collected...
AACAGAAGCAGCAGACGCACCAGCCTTCTTGGCTGCCCGTGCCTTCTTCTTATCTAGCATAGCCTGCTCGTATTCCTCCTTCCACTCTTCAATAGAAGGGATGAAGTAAGCCTCGCAACCAAAGATCGGCTTGAAGTCCTTGCCTTCTGCCTTCATCTTCTTTGCGTGAAGGACCTGATAGGCTAGACCATTCTGGTTGCCGTGGTCGGTTAGTGCGAGGGCATCCATTCCATTCTGGTAGGCGAAGTCCATGTGGTCTTGCGGGAAGCCGAGACCATCAAAGATAGATCCGGCTACGCTGTGGGCGTGTAGCCCAACAAACTTGATTTTGCTCTGTGTTCTCTCAGTCATTCTGTGTCCTTCGTCGGTTGGTATGCGGTGGTGCCGCTGCTTACATTCATAATGTAACACGGCGGGGGGTGGAGCGCAAGGATTTTCTTGTGGTTATTATGCCTCCGATAGTAGCTTAAAACGCTTAGTGCGATAAGTGCCTGGATAACCAAATAACCTTATGGTGCTCACCCCTTGGCTGGGGATTTCATTTGTTGCTATAACAAAAAGTTTCTTGGTTCCGAATGTGATCTTATACCATTTGTAATCGGTATCAGCGCAAACCAAGTCACCGACTTTCATTATGCCTCCGATAATAGTTTGAGGATCCGATAATTGTGTTTACTAATCGCGCCTTTTCTTGTGGGGGTGTGGGTGGTTAGCCACCTGATGGTGTTAGTCCCGAACTCATCATAAGAGAGAACTATACCAAAACACCAAGGGTAGTCTCTGTGTTTTACCAAATCACCGACTCTCATTATGTCTCCGAAACAAGTTCCATTCTGTGATGGACGATCCGGCACAGAGAATGATTGATAAAAGAATCTTTGAGACGCACACAGGTGTAGGTCATAGTAGCAGGAGGTTGTCCCCACACTTTCTTGGTGATCTCTGCGATCATCCAAAGGTCGCCGTAACGACCTCTCAGTAATGTGCCTTCGCGATAGAGTTTCATTATGCCTCCGAAACAAGTTCCGTCGTATCAACAGAAATATGGTAATGAACGATCCGGCACGGAGAATGGGTGATAAAAGAATCCTTGAGACGCACTTCGGTGTAGGTCAACTGAGCAGGAGGTTTTCCCCACACTTTCTTGGTGATCTCTGTGATCATCCACAGGTCGCCGGAACTACATCTCAGTAATGTGCCTTCGCGATAGAGTTTCATTCCTCTTCCTCCATACATAATCTATTCAGTTGGTGCGGTTTTGTCAAGCGCCAGTTGGGTGATCCCACGACATTATCTGACGCGAGGTAGGCTCGGTAGCCGTCCCACTCTCTGAGATCGTAGAACCAGTCGAGTTCTTTGCGGAAGCAGTCTTCTTCGCTCACCTTGTCAAAGATTGTCGCGAGGTCAAAATGCTGTGCTGTCCAGCGTTCTTCCTTCGGCATTTTCTTTAAGTCGCGCCAAGTCTCGTTAGGACCCAGCGGATAATGGTCACGGGTTGTAAGTTTGTTGACTTCTCTGCGGCACTGGATAAAGTCTTCTCCTCTCATAGTGAAGGGGATTGGTAAATTATCCTTTATTGTTTTGCCCTTGTGAGTAAAGAAAAAGTTCTTTGTGGTGTTGGAAAGTTTCTTTCTTTGTTCTCGCAACGACCAGTAATCATAGGCGTTATTTGGAAACGACACAAAGTATTTCTTTGGGACGACCCATTTTGAGATCCTGTAGGAAGTATACCAAGCAGAATGCATCCCAAATAGAGCAGACCAGCCATAACTATCTCGGCGGTCTCTATCTTTTGGTAGGATAGGAACATAATAGATGGGGATGTGGGTTCTTCTCTGGACAACGTAATTGTTTATGTAGTCGTCCCAAAAGTAAACAGGATCATAGACCCACTCGCCTATGTGCTTCTTGACCAGCGGGGCTAGATCGTCGTTGGCTACGATCCAGATCGTAGAACAACCAGCCAGGGCGCACTCAAACACGGACTTCTGGATAAGAGTGAAGTCATTTTCAATAGGAAGCATAAACGAATCATAAGGCAACTTGTAGTTGTCGTCAAAGTTCGCTAATGGGATGATGCCTGCTAGGTGTTTAGCCATAATCTTTCCAGAATTCTTTTTTGTGTTCTCGCTATGTCGGGGAGTCGTAGTAGAAGTGCTTCTTCAGTAATCTTCGGAACTTTGATCGAATCCGTCTCCAACCAAACTGGAGGAGATGATAAGAATTTATCACGATTGATCGCTTCAACCTTGAAACTTCTGTATCTTCTTTTTCCATCTGCTTGCCATCCATTCTTTGTTCCTCTCAGTCCTAATTCCCTCATTTTACTGACGGTTGTAAGCCTCACTATGGTCTCTGAATAATCAAAGTCATCTATCTGCTCTTCTGTTAAAATTGAAAGCACGCAGGCATCCTTCACGGGCAGCCTGCCATCGATTCTCGGTGATAAATAAAACCAAACCTTGTTGCAAAATGAATCTTCAGCCTCTATTAGATCAAGGTGGTGTTTCCCTCCTCTTGAAAATGCCAAAGTGTCATAAACTTGATAGGTTTTTGGCTCATCCTCGCAAGATAAAAGGTTGTAGGTTGCGTGCTCATCAAAGTAGTGGCACACGCCAAATCTTATTGTCCTCAACTTAGCATAGTCGGAGTGACCTGTCAATTCATTTTCGTAAATTCGTAATGAATTACATAGATCAGAGAACGGAGCAAGTCCTTTAAGTCCGAGAACAAAAAGAAGATGCTCCCACAAGGCAATCTTGGATTGTCCCGTAGTTCTCTCTCCATCCGGCGTAGTCCAGATTTGAGGTTGATTGTGAAGACCCCAACTAGACAAGTCAATAGATGGATCAAAATAATCAAACTCAAACGGCTTCTCTGGTTTTGTGAAAAACACAGGGAAGTCGTTGAGAGCAGCAAACAGGAGGGCGCGGAGAGATGAGCCAACTACGATTTCGTCGTAGTAAGGATTCAACTATCCCCCTTCATCTCCTGTAAGACCTGCTTTGCGAGTCGTGAGATAAGAAACTTGGTGTTGTTTTGCATTCTTGCTTTGGTTTCAAGACCCTCGGCAAACCGAATTGGTCTCTTTGACTTACCAACGCGAGTCATAAACTCACCTTCTTTGCCGCCTAGGAACTCGCCTGTCTCTTCTTCATTGCCGTAGCCAGGAAAGTCAGCGTCGTTTGTTCCAATAAGGTAAGATTGCTCGCCACCGCGAGGAATAAACAAGACAGAATCCTGACAGAAGTGCTCGCCGAGACCAGTTATTGTGTCCTTAAAGTTTGGATCATCTTTAAGATTCACAACAAAGAAAGAGTCTTCCTTGACCTCTTTGGCTGCGTCTGTTCCAAAATCCTCAACGTAGGTTCCATCAACATCCGTGACGCCATAACCCTTGTTGAGCAGAACAGCTTTTAGTTGGCGGTTGCGTTCATAGTTCTCCATAGTGTTGCTATGATCAGGCATACACTTTGTTCTATCTTTAGTGTTGTCTCGGAACGCTGTCATAAACCCGGTGTCGTGGTTAAGAATGTGTTCATAGGTGCGACTGATTGAGCTTTCTGTTAGGAATTCCTTCCATTCTGTTATAACTTTTTTCATTTTATTCTCCAGCTATAAATAGTTAGCCTTTGATTCTCTCCACGACAATAGGAACAAGGTTGTCGTCTTCAAGAGACCAATGGCGTCTAGCGACTACTGTGTCTTCTCCAAACACCTTCAGCGCTGCTATGCTTTTCTGTAAATAGTCTGGGATTGTTGCCCAGCGAGTAGTAGCGATGGTGGTGAAAAGAGAGCTTGGGTCTTTGTCGCCTATTGTCTCTACATCATTCGGCGTCAGCATAGCACTCATAACCTTTGCTGTGTGATGAGGATTTTCATAGTCCATCTCTTTGTCACTAAAAGAGATAAACTGAATGTAAATTGTGCTGCCGCTGAATTCGCCCTCTTCGGGCTTGGATTCAATCCAAAGTGGTCCTTCGATTTTCATTCTTCGTTCTCCATATAAACATACTGTAAATTGTTATCCGTCATAGAATTCCATGTTTAAAACCGTATAACCTTTGGGCTAGTTTTTCAATTAATCTTAGTTTAAAATCATCAGACAAACCGGAAGTAAATGTTAGACCATCTTCATATTCTGATTCTTTAACCACTTCATCGATCAGTGCTTTTACTTCTGTTTTTGCATGATATAAAAAATAACTCATTCTTCGTTCTCCATTATTGTAATCTTAAACTCTTCGCTTGGCCAAACACCCAAAGTCAATCCTTGGAACAAGATTTGATTGTCCTCGGCAACTTCTGCAACACGATGCTCGGTGGTGATTTGTGGATAAAAATCGGCACTGGGTGGTGCTCCCATACTTGCATAACGGGGGCGCGACATAATCCACTTCTTTTGGAAAACAACAAAGATATTGTCTCCTTGTGGAGTTATCAGATCACCGACTTTCATTCTTCGTTCTCCTTGAGCGGGCTGAGTATCCAACAGACAGAGCCACACGAATTAGCATTTCTTCTTCTTCGCTGAGATTGATGTGCTTTTTGAAAATCTCTGTGGCATTCTCCATAAAAGTAATTTCTTCGGACATTCGATTATAATGACAGAAATCAGAAATTGTTTCAAGATCTGTGTTTGTTTCTTTTATTATCGTCTCTGCTATTTCTTTTGTCATTCTTCGTTCTCTTTATCAAGCTTATGTAGGTCTTCCATTATGCCCTTGACTGACATTCCCATGACGAGTGAGAAGAACACCATTTCTTCAAAAGTGTGCTTATTTTTGTGTTTCACAAATACATCTTGTAAAGTTGCTAATAGTTCTGTTTCAGTATTAAGCCAATACTCAAAGTAGTTGTGTTGACCAGCCGCGATAAGTCTCTTATGATTCTCTGTAAAAGTGACGGCAGCAATCCCTATGTCTTGTTGTAGTTCTTTATTCATTCTTTGTTCTCCTTTTTCAAATGTTCTGGAGTATAGTTCCCTATGAAGCCATCATCAAATTTTACATAAATCCATTCTGGCAAGTCTATCTCTACAATATCAGGATCAGGCTCTGGTAAGTTTTTATATTCAAAGACAACGCCTACTTTGCCTCTGTAATCTTCTGCCCTTTTTCCTCCATCCCAACGCGCTCGGAGTTTTCCTTGTTGTTCGTACAAAGTCTTATAATTTGTAACCCTTACTATGTCACCGACTTTCATTCTTCGTTCTCCATAAGCTTGGAATGATACTCATTCCATTCTTGTCTAATCTTTTCTATTCCACCGCTATTTTCTACAAGAAGCTCAGAAAACCTTTCAAATTCTCTATTGTCAACCATTATCTGAATCTCTTCCTGAAGATCTTTGTGGTTGCCTAATCTTGCTTTTAGCTTTCGAGAGAGTCTACAATTTGTTCCGTGTAGCTTAATTTCTAAAGTAAGTCTAGGTGCGCTCATTCTTCGTTCTCCTTGACTGGAAGCATTCCTGCTGCGGTCATAGCCTCAATCGTCATAGGGAAGTCGCCCTGCTCTTCTACAAGTCGTAGCATTTCTGCTGCGACCTCACGAACCTCCAACTGGGCGTGTTCGTCATTGCGTAGCTTCTGGAAGTGGGCGAAAGAACGCCAGTTGAACATAATGTCGCAAGTGATTTGAATGCCGTAGGGCAGGTAAAGGCGGGCACTCTCCTTCGCACGCTTTCGTGGATAGCCCTTCTCTTCTAGACGAGCAATGCACCTGTGATAGCGGTCATAGGCGTCCTTGATAAAGGCTTCTAGTTCTGCCTGCTCTTCTTGTGGCCAATCAACGGGTAGGTGATACTTATCAACCTTGAACTCCTTGTAACGTGCCGACTCTGCGTTAATGTTTACACCGATGCGGTGCTTGAGCAGGTGAATGTGCGTAGCGATGTCGGTCGTCACGAGAAAGTGAAGAGATGACTTCTCGAACGGTGTGTGGTGACCCTCGGTTGCGAGCATCTTGAGCAGCTTGCCGATGCGGGCTCGCTTCTTTGGACCTAACTGACGGCTAGTGCTAGTCCAAGCCGAGAGTGCGTGCGTTTCGTCACTCCCGTAGGTTCCCATTAGTTCGACTTCGTTATTCATTTGCTCTCCGTTATGTCTATAACATAACAGGTCGCAGGTCAGTCGTCAAGGTCTTGAAGCAAGGTTTTTATGTCTAGCCCTGCGCAGTCAATCTTCTTCTTATTGACGTGGTAGTGGCTTACAAATCCACGTTCCTTACCATAAGTCCAAGCCTGTTCGTAACCTGTGGAGGTTTTACCGAATTGGTTCGTTGGGGTGTCCAATGGAACATCGCAAGCGTCATGAATAGCCTGCCATAGTGCTTGGAGTGCTTGGATCTGGACTGGGTAGAAATCAAGGAACGGTTCTAGTTTACTGTTATGAACCCAAGCATCTTCTACCACGGGTCTTTCGCCAAAGCCCTTGCGAACATAGGTGCTCTGATACTTTGGGTAGTAAGCGTTTGTGATCTCAACGCCAACGGACTTGCGGTTTACATTACCTGCGTGGAATGCTGCGTGTTGGAGGTCAAGAGTCTGGTAAATTGTGCCGTCATTGTCGATCAAGAAGTGGACGGAAATGCCGCGCTTATCTAGAACCTTCTGGCATTGTGTTGAGGACAAACAGACATCCCAATGGTTGACGAACAACTTAACGTCGCGCTTTGGTCTGCCTGTGTAATCATAGTAAGTGCCGGAGCGGGCGGCAAGACCGCCACGCTCCGACCATAGAACTAGTTTATCCCACTTAATTGGAGTAAACTCACCATTGTAAGCAATGTAATTTGAATAGTGTGGATCTTCGGGCTTGTGATCATCGATGTTTTCTTGTCTCTCAACCCAAAGGCGGCGGAAGGTAGATGGACCGCAAAGCCCATCAGCCTTCAAACCATAGCGCTTTTGAAATCGCTTTACTGCTCTTACAAGTTTATCATCATAATGCTTCTCTCCAAACCAAGTTGGATCCCAGCCCAGGTTGGATGCTGATGACTGGTTGTAAAAGTCTTTATTCATTTAATCGATTACCCCTATTACATAGTTCTCTAAAATCGTGTAATAAGTAGAATGATCAATAACTAAATCGCTCAACATCTTCTTATCAATCACGATTTGATCACCTTTTTCGCATTCAAATGACACATCGTCAGCCACGCCGAGAACTTTTACTATGATGTGGTTCTCTTCTGGAGCCTTGTAGTCATCTGGCAATAAGATCCCAGAGTCTGACTTCTCTTGTGGGGGATTGTAATCAACTAGGATGTGCCTATTTACTGGTCTAATCATTATTTACCTCTTTTAAAATAACTTTTTCGTGTGTTTTGTAATCCTCAGAGTGTAGGAACTTATCAGTTCTTGCTCCACACTCATCGCACAGCATGCTTACGCAAACATTATTGCCTGCGCTTGCCTGTCCTTCAGAGACAGGCTTCCATTTACAAACAACAAGGTTTCTATTTTTACAAAATTGTAATCGCTCTTTTTCATTGAGCAGGTGATTGAACTTCATTTTTCCTCCTAGAGTTCGCAGTGGTCGGAATCGCAGAACTTCGTGCCAGCCCCACCTTCGTCAGTAGCAAATCGATGAATGGGGGTGATGCCCTTTGACATCTCTTCATATTCCTCTTCGCTAATAGGCTCATAAGGAGCCTGGACATAGCCAGTCTCTTCATAACGAAGGAAGGAGACTGCCTTTAATCTCGTCTCATACATCTCAAGGGCAGTCTTTAGGTCTGCTGCTTCTTCTGGCTTGAAAGTGACTGTGATAGAAACAGAGTTGTCTGCCCAGTAGTGCTGGTATTGTGCTGCAATTTCTAGTTGTTCCCACATTGTGATCTCTCTCTTACCCTTAACAAAGTGTTCTTCGCGGACAGGGAATTCAACACACATAGTGTTCGGAGAATAATGGTCAGGCTCAATCTTGTATCCCGCTTCTTCAAGAGCAGGCAGCATGTCGCTATCAGCCGCAAAACGAATGCGGCGAAGGTAGAACTCGTCCTCTGGGTAGTGGATACCCGGTGTCGAGCCATTGAGGAGAGAGACTGTACCAGAAGGCTTGATGCTGGTCATTCGGACAGACTTTGGAATACAAAGCCAATCAGAATACTTTGCGTCAAGACCCTTAACATGCTCATAAGCATTGTCACACCATTCCATCAACTTACGGCGACCAAACTTGTTGAATGCTTGAACAACACCAGACTGGGAGAGTCCAATGCGGCGGTTCTTCAGCATCTTTGCGTTGGTCTCAGCCCAATGTGTGTTGGCGAGAGTAACGGTCTTGCCGTAAAGGTAGGCAATCTTGAGAGTTGCGAGGTAATCCTCGTAAGTATCGTGCTTAGCGGGGAAAGTCTCAACAAGGCAACAAAGCTCAGCGTCCTCAAGCTGCTGCTCGACGCACGGGTTGAAGCCCATGACATTCTTGTCATCATCTCTCGGAGGATCGGCGAAGCGACCACGGGTTCTTGCGTTGTCTAGCCAGATGTAGCCGGGCTCTCCGTTCTTCTGTGACTGCTCTGCGTGCCAAGTGTAATCCTGACCAACGATGGCGTGGAAAGAATTGTTTGAACCCCACCTATGGTGGGCGAGCTTCTCCTGATCGTTCTTCATCTGTAGGTAATCACGATCTTCGTGATTTCCGAGAGCCAACGCAGCAGAGCGGCGGACATTACCGGCGACAACACAACGACCGATGAGGTTCTCTGTGTCTACGATGTCAACGGATGTGATTTCCTGACCAACGCGCCCATAGTAAAGTTTCATCAAGCTGTAGTGTAGTTCCTCAAGAGGTCCAGAGCCGCTCGATGTTCCACCAAAGCCATGAATTGGTGCGCCGTAAGGACGAATAGCCGAGTAGTCGAACCTTGGAACTTTAGCGCCGTGAAAGAATCCATTTAGCAGAATCTTCACTGAATCAACCCAGCCTTCGCGAGAATCTGGAACGATGTGGGTGTCTCCTGTTAGGTCAGGCTTCTGGATAATCAGGGTGCCTGCTCCTAGCGTGTCAAAACCAACACCAATGCCCAACATAAGAGCATCCATCATCCAAGAGAATAGATAACCACCTCTAGTGTTTATCTCTCTGGTAGAACGGAAAGCGCAGTTGAACAAGCCAGCCGCCGTGCGCTCATTTACAAACTTGGTGCCCATCATCCAAAGTCCACGACCGGGAGGTGTCCACTTTAGGGTGAATAGTCTGTCGTAGGCGTCTTTAGCAGTCTTCTGTGACTTTGCGTCATTCCACTCAAGACCGAGTTTGTAGACATGCTGTTTCTGCATGTCAAACATACCCTCGATTACTCGTCGGCAAGTCTGAAACCACTCTTCAGTTCCAGTAGCCTCTTCGTTGAATTCACTTAGGCGGCGAGCATAAGTGCGTTTAAAGGTTATGTAACCGAGAGGACCCCAAGGGACTTCACGATCTTTGTATTGCTCTATAAATGTATCTGATAGTTTAAATCTACGAATGTGTGTTCTCATTTGCTGTTACTCCTTAGCTTTCTGAACTTGTCATACTTATTTTTTAAGATTTCTTTTTGCTCCTTCGCTCCAATTGCAACGGGATTCATTGCAACTTGTGGTCCAGCACCAGCAGGAACAGCCGGCTTAGGCAACATTTTGATGTTTACACTTGATGTGTCCATGAACAAGTCATAGATGATCCCATCAGGTCCATTGCGATTCTTTGCAATAAACATCTTTGCTTTGTTGTTTTGCTTGTCTTCGATGGTACGAGACAAGGTACAAATGAAGTCAGCCACGAAGCACTTATTAAAAGCTTCTGAGATCTGCTCCATAGTTACAACTTCAGCATTTAGACCAGAGCGGTTGGTCTGTGAGGCGGTCCAGACAGGACAATTCATTTCATTGGATAGTCCTCGTAACTCCTCGTAGATTGACTCCAGTTCTGTTCGTTTTTCTTTCCGCACTACGACGGGTCTCAACAAATCTGCGTAGTCTACGATGATTAGACCGGGCGTTATACCCCTCTTTACTAGACGGGCAAGGTGTGACTTGATGGTGTTCGTTGAAGCAGACTTAGTTGGGTATTCCTTGACGATTAGAGTTCCGTCAAGATTGCTGATCTCTTCAAAGATCTCGTCTTTGAAGTTTGTGAGATCGGACAAAGGATATTGTGTGATACAAGAGTCATAGCGACAAGCAACAACCGTATCCTGCAACTCCAGAGTGTAGTGAACAACAGTCTTGCCCTCTTTAATAGCTTGAGATCCGAGGTGAACAAGAGCCATAGACTTACCTGCACCAGTAGGGGCAATAACGACGCCAAGCTCATTTCTACCAAGTCCACCACTTGTGATAGTGTCAATTTCTTTCCATCCTGTTGTGACCGGAAGTCTAAACTTCGGCTTGTAGCGCTCTTCAAAGTCTGCGATGAAATCGTGACCGAAGTTGTTCTCAGAGCCTAGCTTTAGAGCATCGTTGATGACCTTTGAGATCTCGTCAAAAGAGCAGGTCTGTAGGAGATTGACCGACTTCATCATAGCTTCCTTTAACTTCTGCTTGCGGCAGAAGTCCAAGGAGGTCTCCTTGATGTAGTCTATGTCGTCAGCAATTTCATTTGTATGGACTCTCGCAAAGTAGTCACGAACCTGCTGCTGTGTTACTTCGTTCTCACGGTCAAGTTCTGTCCGCAAGATAGAGATCATCGCATTCGTTGATGGATGCTTCCCATACTTTGTTCTATAGTGGACTATCTTCGCAACAAATGTGCGGAGGTATTCAAGCTCTAGAAACTCAACATCTAGAACTTCGGTTATTTGATCTGCGAAGGGTCGATCCTCAAAAATGAGTTGAACCAACCCCTCTTGGAAGGACTTTCCATACCTTCCAAAGTCTGCCTTGTGTGCAAGCATAACACTCCTTGGTCTCGCACTTATAAATATAACACACCTAGATAAAAAGTCAAGGCGAGTTACGCTTTATTTTTACTCTTGACGCCGTCTATCTATTTCATCGACTTGGAGCCGCGACACTTCCACTTCTTTCGTGATAGTGCGTTGGCGCAAGGTGGATTCTTACATTTCTTGATCTTTGCGGATCGTGCGCAGTAAGCATCACCCTTGGCTGTGCCGGGTCGAATACGATCGCCGCCGCCCTTGGCTTTGCCTGACTGACCATAAGAGCGGCACTTTCCATTTACTCGTTTTGCAAATCGCTTGCCCTTCGCAGGCTTGCAGGCTTTCTTTTTCTTCTCAGCCATAAGAGCTTCGTACTCTTCTCTAATAACCTGTTTGATGTATGATTCTGTCAACTTCATCCCTTCTTGCCTCCCTTAGACTTTTTGCCCCAGCTTCCTTTCTTGCCACATGCGCCAGGGGTGGGTCTACATGAGGGGTATTTTGATCTCTTTTCGTCGCCTGAGCGACCACATGGTGAGCACTTCTTCTTTCCTGTCTTCTTGTCCTTGCGGCAAGTGTTGCAATCAACCCAGCCACCCTTCTTACCGGGAGCACCTTTGCGACCGAACCAGTCTTTAAGGCTACTCTCGGAAGAAGGCTTAGCCGTTAGCTTTTTTTTTTCGGATAGAACTGCCTGATATTCTTCTTTGATAATCTGTAGTAAGTGATCGTCAAACTCTATGCTTTCTTTCTTTTTAGACTTGTTACCCCAATTTGCTGCTCCAACCTTGCGGCACTTAACTAGAGCACCACTTGCATAAGCAGATGGCCACACATCATAACGAGCGCGGACCTTGTGATAACAGGCATCTTTCTTGCCTTTAGATTTCTTTTTCTTTTCGTCTAGTTCGACTTCCTCTTCATTGAGAGAGTCTTCATCAAATTCATAGAGTTCTTCCATTTACTACACCTCGGTAGTAAATAGTGTTACCTCTCTTTACATTCCCTAGAAATTCTGTTAAGGAATCCCTTTAGTTCTTCCCAGTTCAGTTCTCCGAAGCCATCGTTCATCATAAGCCGTAGAAGTTCAGTCTTGTTGAACTCACACTCAAAGTTCTCAAGGGCATAGTCAATAGTCTGCTTACCCTGGATAGAGATCAGCGGAGCATACAACTGCATCATCTGATAGTTGTGCTCGATTAGATCCTTTGACTCTGAAATGTTCTTGTAGACTTTCAGCTTTGAATCGATGCTCTCGCAGTAACCAAGTAGTTCGTCGATGGTGATGGTTCGTTCTTCTTTCATAAACGGCAACTTGGTGGCGATCGTCTTCATCCCAACACGATTGACGCCAGGAAGATTGTCGCTGGCGTCTCCATCCATAGCGCGGGCGAGCGCCATATTGGTGGGATGAACTCCCATAGACTCGATCACGGTCTTCTTGGTTTCAATCTTGTCTGTGGTTGGGCGATAAACCACAGTCTCTTCGTCACAAAGCTGTAAGAAGTCTTTGTCGTTTGAGACGATTACCTTTTGCCAACCCTTATAGTGTGTTGAATTGCAGACATAAGAGATGATGTCATCAGCCTCAACTCTCTCAAGAATAAGCTGGATAATGGGCATCTGGTTTAGATACTCGGTGATCTGCATTTGCTGCCAGACTTTGTTCTGGATCTCTTCGTTCTCTGTTAGATTGTGAACAGAACGATTCAGGCGCAGAGGCTTCCGACCTTCTTTGTAAGACGAATTCATAGCCTTGCGCTTTTGAGATCCGTTTGGTCCGTCCCAACAAATCACAATCTCATTTGGATTTGTCATTCTAACCAGTTTCTGTAGGATCTTGATAGATCCTTTAATCCCGCCAATAGGCTGCCCGTGGTTAGACAGGCTGGGATCAACAATAAACGCCCTCAAAAACATATTGAGGGCGTCGATTACGAGTACGCGCTTCATAGATTACCTCCAGCCCATAATATAACGGGCTGGAGGCTGTCTGTCAAGAGGCTTTGTCTGCCCCATCGTCTACTTCATAGAAGTCTGACGCTTCGCCTTCGCGTTTATCAAACTTCTGAACCACTACTTCGTCCATAAAGTCTATAACGTGCTGTTTAAACTCTGGATCATTCTGTAGAATCTCGACCCATTTGCTGGGTTGGAACTTCTTAGAGTATCCTCCGCGTGTTAAAGTATACCAAGAGCCTGCCACAGTCATAAAGCCCTTCAGAGCCTCAAACCAAGACTCTTCATCCTGCACACCAATTGATTCTGTTCCCCATAAGATTCGGAATGTGCAAGTTCTACCCTGTGTTCCGAAACGAGACTTTTCAAGCTTGACCTTGACTTCTGAACCAATGCGAAAACCATTGTCATCAAGCACATAGGCTGCCTTGCTCTTGCGACCTGTAAGCCAGATGCGAAGAGAGTAAGCATAGTGCATAGCCTTTCCGCCTGGGGTGATGTAAGGCGTGGTCATCGCAATCTGTCTTGCCATCGGTCC
>Ga0208013_1001089_pt1 | contig 13334 bp, 31 predicted proteins | sample 16_taG_FD_184091 | JGI IMG/M metagenome (GOLD analysis project Ga0208013, IMG submission 184091) | Marine viral communities from the Subarctic Pacific Ocean - 16_ETSP_OMZ_AT15313 metaG (SPAdes) (version 2) | ecosystem: Environmental > Aquatic > Marine > Oceanic | place: Pacific Ocean | collected...
TTAATTACAAGTTATTAAATAATATTTTTCATACCGTAATATAAAAACCCTAACACTAGGATAAATAAACTTAACCCACTAATTATTAAAATTATATTCATTCTTTTTTTTCCTTTTTCCGACGATCTAATTTCTTAACTTTTACGATTGAGTTCGACTTTGCAATTGTTACATACAAACACGTCTTTGACTTTAGTAACAAAGTTATCATCAAATCTATCCTCGCATACAGCACAATCTTTTTCACAACAATCGGGGTACGCATACTCATCATCACATTCTGCATGATAATCAATAGTAATAACTTCATTCTTATTACGTGGTACTTCTGTAATGTAGTAACCTAATCTATCACAATACATTAACCCGCTCTCGATACCCTCAAAACTTCCGCTTGCATGTAGCTCTGTCCATACAGTTAACGGGTTAGCGTTAATAACTTCTTTAAAGTCATCATGTGTATCTAGCATATCACTTGGCTTATACTTTTTCTCCCACTCACTACATGTCATCTGTATGTATACAGTCTCATCATTAATACTTGTTTGTTCTGTAATTATTTCATCTATCGTTCTTGATATTGACTTCATTACTCTACCTCTATATCTACATTGTGCATTGGACAATAGCATTCATCAAAGATACCTTCGCTATCTTGACATACAATATCACTATCGTACCTAATTGGATAATCATTCTCCATTAAGAACGCCATTGTTTTTAACGTGAAGTTGTATATGTATTGTAGTAATTTATTTTTCATTGTCTCTCTCCCTCCGTAAGTTATAGTTTATATCCTCTACTATATCTAATTGTGATTGTATATGCTTTATCTCTAATTGTAAAGTACTGTACTTATATTCATCAATACTTCTATGTCTGTACTCATTAAATAAATATCCTGTACCCATACCAAATACATATACGGTTAGTCCTGTTAATAAGTCCACTTCTCAATGTCCGCTACAACATGGCTTGCAATACTCTACTACTTCATTTTGCTCTAACTCTTTATCACAATTCTTACAGTCCCATGTATCTGTTTCATTATTATATTCTGCATGTCCTTCACAAGTCATACACTCTGTTAATTCATCAAGCATTAGTCATCTCCTTTTTGTATCTTTTTGTATGCTTGTCAACAACTTTGACATATAAACTTATAGTATCAAATCGTATCTCATGTTTACGTTCTATCTTGCACGGATAATAAGTCTCCCGCTCGCCTTGAATATAAACTTCAATCTCATCATGTACACCTATCTCATTCTTTGCTAGTAGTTCTAATATATCTTTTACCTTCATTACTCTCTCTTTCCTACGATCTAAATGTATACTACGTTCGATTTTGGATTGACATACTTCTCTAATCTAGTCTCATCATTAGTAGCAATAGTTCCTCTACGTAACATGATGATACTTTCTTTAGTTCTAGTATTGTCATCTGTTGTTATAGATGTTTTCCATAAGTAGAATTTATTTTTAACGTATCGCATGTTTGTTGTAAGGTTATCTCCGCTATTCATATTCATAATCTTGTTAGCAAGTGTAAACATGTCAACGTCTAGATGAAATATGTCGGGCGTTGTGTTTAAGAAATCCGTACCCGTCATACTACAACGTTCAGCTAGTTCACTAGCAAAATCATCTACAACTTTGTCATACATGGATAATGTTCTAACGTCATAGTCTTGTGTTCTTGCACTAAGAGTGTATGAGTTATCATTCTTACCATCAATCGTAAAGTAAAAGTTATCCATAGACTTATATTCGTTTATGTCTGTTACTTTATTATCTGTCCCGCCATACAAATTAAGCATAAGCGTATCGTTAATCGTAGATTTCTTGTGCTTTAAAAACATTCTGCACTTATGTAACAAGTCATGTGCTTGTACAATTGCTACGAACGTATCCTCTAACAATACCTTTTTACTATCTACTGTAAAAATGGGCTTGTGTTGTTTTCCAAATTCAATGATGTTAAACACATAGCTGTTGCTTGACATGACGGTCATTGTGTCATCAGTAAACTTAAATACAATATTATCAGTAATACTTTTAACCTTAGTCGTACGTTTCATAGCTACATTACATAACTCTCTTAAAAGTTTTACGTCATTGTAATCTACTTTTATTTGCATTTTCATTATTCTTTCTCCTCTAGTTTTAAGTACATATCTATCCAACCATTACCAAAATCATCTGATAATTCATAGTCAATAATTATGTCTTTCTCTACTAATTTATCTAATGCTTTATAAAGTGCGTCCATTATTCTTTCTCCTCTACACAACTTATCTCATCATCATTTAAAGTTATATTAAATTCTTGTAAGAAATTATCCTTAACTTTTTGCTTGTATTGTTTTACATTGTCTGCCTCGTAGTTGTTACCACCGAAGGATAACTCTACTAAGCAAGTAAATTCTTTAGCCATTATTCTTTCTCCTCTGCATAGACTTCTCTATCAACGTCTCTTACTTTTGTTATGGTATCTCTTTCATTTTCCATATCATCAATAGCTTGTTCCTCGTTATCTGCTTTGACGGTATATGCTTTAGTAGTTGTTTCATATACCCAGTATTCTTTAGCCATTACTTAACACCTTCTACTTTGTATTGATTGTGCTTATACTTTATAGTTGCTACTTCCTTGCTATCGAAGTCAAGTATCTTTGTGTTTACGCTCTCGAATTTTGCATTGTTTAAAGTTTGTAACACTTCATCTAGTGCAAATCCGTAATCAGTTTTGATTAATAGAGTTACTTCCTCTATGTTTACCATTTTGTTATCTCCTTCCACGATCTAACATTTTTATTGTCCGACTTTATGTTTATGTGCTAATCGAATAAGTACGCTAAGACTTCTATGTCTTGTCTTACTCATATCTATTAGCTCTGTCCGTCCGTATTGGTGCATTTCTACATGCCTAACATTGTTATACGATATGCCTGTTTCATCTTTCCAATTTAGGATTTCTTTTTCTATATTACGCGCTTGTTGTTTTGTATCAAAATGGATAACCTCCTCTAACTTCCATTGTATTTTGTGCGGGTAATGTATAGACTTGTTTAGATGTCTTTCTATTCTTGAATAATCACTAGCTATACCTATTTTCATAATTGGTCTTTTGTAATTAATAGAAGTTAACCTGTATAGATGTCCTGCATTTTTATCAAAACACCTACACTTACTTTTGTTATGTAAATTTCTATGCCTTCTTACTTGTTGCATGTCTAAGTCTCTTTGCTTACTGCAATCAGTACTACATGTAAATACTTTAGTGGTGTGTGGATAAAAAATACTTTTACAAATACAACAATTGTATGTTGTTACACCTCTTATAAATTTAGGTTTGTCTTTTAATATTTTAAGTTTCCTTCTTACTAAGTGGTCATTTTTTCTACACCACCTACAATATTTTGAAGTACCTAGTTCCCACCATTCAATAACTTTTTTGCATTCATTAGGAAATACTTTGTAACCTTCACAATATTTAATATTTGTTTTTCGCTGTTTGTACCTATCCCACTTATGCGGGTGTTGTGTTTTTAAATTTCTTTTATAGTTTGAGTAAAGTGAATAACATTTATTAGTACAGTATATCCTTCTACTAGGTGCATGTATTGATATGAAGTTATAACACCATACTGTTTGACAATTCATACTATCTCCTTCCAAAAAGATACAGTGTTTGTAACACATAATTAACGTGGTCTGCAAATAGTTGTTTCGTGTCTAGGTGGTAATGAGCCACCAACCATTATTATGTGCTACTTACACTATGTATTAATTAATAGTACGTGTGTTTTAGATTGTCAAGGTTTTAACTTTATTTTTTTATTTGTACTTGATGTTGTAAATCTAATTATTTGTTTTGGGTTGTCATCACTTTCGCATGCTAGTCCGTCTATGTGATGTTTATATTTTTGTTTACATACTATACATGGCTCATCACGGTTGTAGTCATACTCAACCATGCTCATAAGATGTTCTATCTTTACCGCCACTTGTCTAGCTTTGGTATCTATATCCGTCATGGAAGTTGTTTCCAAAACGGATCATCATAAAAATCATTACCGACTTTAGTTTCAACTATCTCTAAAAATGTATCGAGTGTTAGACATACAACAATAGGTACGCCGTCGGGTTGTCTGCGTTTACCGTCTGTTTTTACCAAGCGTTTCCAAACCAACGCTGTGAAGTTCGACTTTGACTTCCGTATAGACTTTGCTAACTCACGTGTCACGTTAAGACTTTGCCTTGCTTTGCACTCGACATAAAAGTCTGTACCGTTCCATTGAAATAACACATCTCCTTTATCATTTTTCCCACCTTCCGCAATTCTTTCTCCGTTTAACATTCTTGCAACGAATGTCTCTAGTTTAGTCCCCTGTTGTTTTTGTTTGGACATTACTCCTCTTTCTTAATCATCTTCCTCTCCTTTAACGCTTTAGGAGAATTTAATACATTAGATAAACTTGTAATGTAATGTTCCATATCCCAAACATATAAACGTCCGTAGTCTAATTGTACTCCTCGTTGTGTGTACTCATAAGAATATAAGTCATTGAAGTCTAGCAATACTGTTAGTTCTCCTACACCCTTGCTTGTTACAATTCCGACTTTGACTCCGCCATAATGCGGACAGTCTTTTGTAGGGTAATCAGGTTCTAGCTTTAATATTTCTCTAGCTAAAGTATTTTCTTCTATGGTATCTCTTGGAAAAAAACCAATGCGATTGCTCTCATCTATTTCTTCTGCGTGTGTGATAGCTTCTAAAAAACCTTCACATCTATCGAACATATTCCAGGTAGCTTTACCACCTTGTGTTTTAAGTACGTCTTTCATACTACAACTGTAGCTGAATTTGATCCTCTAGTCTAGCCAATAGCTGTTCTTTTTTCTTTTGGTCATTTAGTTTGTACATACTGACACCACCTTTATGTGTGTGCATGTTACATTTATCTCCTAGTATGTAATCTTCTCCATGATCTTGACGCATTTCTGATATTCTATTACGTGCTGACCAACCAAACTCAATGAGTTCTGTAGCACAATGCCACTTGTTATCATTAAGTAGTTGTAATATGTCATCTCGCATTGTCATTGTTATCTCCTCCTGGTTTATACCATTGATACTCTAAGGTTAGCTCACTACCCATAGGTATGTCAACGATTGCATAGATGTAATGATGTCTTTGTACTTCTACTCGTTGTAGATTAGGTGTGTCGCTGTGATTTATAAAACCACCAAGAGGTGTTCTCTCTAACTTTTTAGTAATAAAATCTTCTATGTGTGTTATACCTATGTTCACACCTTTATCTATATCAGTTAGTGTAAACAGTCCTAAACCTTGTATCTTGCTAGGTTGTATTGTCAGATAGTCAGGTAAAGGTTTGTAAGTCATGCTTTTAAATCAAAGTCTTCATCAGGATCTAAATGTTTATTTACCATGACACCCATAACCATGTCTTGAAATTCTTTGCTACCTACTTTGTAACCTGGACCATCAAATGGATTATTCTTCTTCGTACCACGCTTCGTCATCTGCTATCTCCTCCTTGACTTCTACCTTTAAACCTTTAGGTACTTTTTTTAAATCAACATCTACAAATTCTCCGCTCTCTGTTAATTTAATTATGACCTGCATTAGAAAGGTATCTCGCCTTCCTCTATGTCATCTACACTTTTAGCGACTGCAACTTTAGGCATAAACCATTCTTCAGGTGCTTGTTTTTCTGCATTAAAACTTTCCATGTAATAGATACGTGGGTTGCCGTTGTCACATTCTCTGTTCTTACACTTCCAATCAGGATAAGTCTCTTTTATTTTACCGCTTGCTTTATCCTGTCTGTTGTCCCATAACTCACTACTACATGACAAACATTGTGGAACTATAGAACCTTGTGTCACAAATTTCTTTTCTTCTACTTCTACACCTAATGCTTCAAGTGCTTGCTCTGTAGATTTATTTTCTAAGTTAGTAACTGCACCCTCTGTCTTTTTTTGTACAGATTGCGGAGGAGTATAGCTATTGCTATTGCTAGTTTTAGCTACACTCTTGGTAACTTGTTTGGCAACTTGTTGTCCCGCATTACCTTGCAAGTTCTCCACCTTCTGCATTTCTGTGACTGACGGTCTTGCTTTTGCTGTATAGCCGAACCAGTTTGCAAGTCCACGTCCTATTGCAGATGTCTCTGCATTTTCAATCCATGATGTTATGTTCGCACCTTTAGGACCTTGTTGGTCTTGTGCTATACCTGTAGCTACAGGGTTTATATCTTCTATGTCTTTATATATTAAAGCTCTAACAACTATGCTTTGATGATCAGGAGATATAGATAAATGCTCTGTAAAAATTCTTCCATTGGGATTGTTCTCCCAAAACTTTGCTAGTCTATCTTCTACTTGATCGTATTCGTCTTGCCAACCCATCGGTTACTCCTCTGTTAGTTCGGTTCTTTCTTCAGTAGTATATTCTACCCATACTTTTGTTTGTTTGCCAACATTATATTTCTTTAATATATTTGCGACACTTTGTTCCATAGTGTTATATATTAGATCAAAGACTTCTTCTGCTTCTGTAATACTTTTGGCAGTAACTTTATACTCACGCTTACTTGTATCTGTAAACAGTAGTTGTACTTGCTTGCGTTCAGGATTTAATTTTGCCATATCTATCTTCTTTAAGTTGTGTTCTAGTAAGTTTATTGTAGGGGGAGTGTGTGACACTATTCTTCTTCGCCTACTTTATCTACATCTTTTAGTTCTATTTCTCCATTAGCTAACTTAATAGCTTGTAACATCTGTGCATTATAATCTTCTACAAATTGTGTGGTTAGTTGTTGAACTTTAAGTGGATTGTGATTGTTAAGTTTTAGTGATGTCCATGATACTTCTTGACCACCGCATGCGTTAGCCATAGCGATAGCCCACTTTTTCATTTCCTTCTTTTCTGTAAAAATGTTTGGCACGTCTTAGTCTCCTCCGCGTTCGCCGCGTACAAACACATAGTGAATAACATTATTCCAATTCTCAAACTCGTATATGTATAGATCGTTAGCTTTGAGATACTTTTGTAGTTCTCCTGTGCTATCTATATATATAGGTTTACCATTTCTTGCAACGATAAAACCTTTGCCAGTTTTTGCAACCGACTGTTTAAGTTCGGATAACATAAAGTCATCACTTGTCAGTATATCAGTCATTATACCTCCCACTATAATTGTAGTACATAATTACAGAATAATAGAAAATTTCTTATATAGCAACGACAAACCTGAAAAATGAATTAAAAAGGTTTGCCGTCAAGGACAAGGGTAAAGGAGGAAACCCCATGTCAATGAAATATAAGTTGACATTAATTATAGCACACGGTATATTGGTCTAGTAGATAACACTTCGATGTTGTCTCCTTCCCAATTAAAAGAGACCACTCCTGCGAGGGTGGTCTTTTTTTTTACTTGACTGTAATTTGATTTGAGTTATATTGGAGTATCTTATTTAATACTGCCATATTCTATGAGATGTAAAAAGCGGGAGTTTTATCTCCCGTTTTTTTATACGATTTCTAAATTATTATGACCATTCTTATTGACAACCATAGTCACGACACCTTGCCTAGTTTTCTTACCTGCTTGCTGTTCAAAGTAAGTACTCTCATCTAAGCTAGGTACTTGTATCCAGGTGCGTGGATCATGCACTTGTCTAAAATGATGGTAATGTCCTGTCACTAATATAGACGATGATCCTGAATGAAACCCACCAAACGTCTGGTTCTTCCACCAGTTCATAACCTTTGTCTCTACTGTCCCGCCAAAACCAGTAAGATGTCCATGAGTAAAGCTCATGTTTGTTCCACATACGTTTAGCGATAAGTGAGGTTCATCAGGTATGACAAACTTTATATGGTCGTATTGTGGTTTGTCAGCAAAGATTTCTCCTATTTGTTCAAAGACTTCTATGTCATAGTTGTCCATGCCACCTGTTGGTGCTATACCTTTATCAGTACGTTTCTCTCCATGATTACCTGGAACTGCACCTACTACTACAACATCAAAATCTTTAGACCATTCAACTAATGCTTTAGCAATAAGTCTTCTAGCTAACTTCATTTGATTTCTATAGTCTAACTCTACGCCGTTAGGTCCCATTGCTTGTGGATAAAATCCTACACACCCCTCGACAATATCCCCTAATCCTACAACAGTAAGTTGATCCATCTCTACTCCTGCTTTACGTAGGAAGTTATACCTATCACGTACTGTGTCTATTTTTTCTAGGAAGCGCTCAACAATAAGTTCAGTACCTCCGCCATCTCTTTTGCCTAACTGCAAGTCTGCAACTGCAACAAAAAAACTAGCTTTAGTTTTCTTTACTTTAGGTTTAGATTTACGCTTGTAAGACTGTATCCATTTTTCAATACGGGTGTAGTCTTCTTTATCTATCGTTGCTTCTGTTGCAACTATCTGTGCTTTGTATGCCCATGCCTGATGTATTTCTCCCTTACCTACATTCATATCCCATGTACTTACACGCAATGTGTCATTAACTATTGCATATTTTTTAGGATCAAATCCCCATTCTAGTAAGAGTTCATCAAACTCTGGAGTAGAACTACTTGTAGCTCTTGATGTGATGGTTCCAGTCTTAGTTTTATAATCAAACTTTACTCCTGGTTCCCACCCTTTAGGGTGCGCAACACCCTCCTTTGTATTATTGTGTGCTACGTCCTGTTGGGTTTCGGTAAGTTTACTTACCTGCGAGTTGTTTTTTTGCATACTCTTTTAACACTACTATTACGGCACCGCCACCTGCAATTGCTGCAGCTTCAAGTGTTGTAATTTCAAGGTCTATTGCAGGTCCAACCAACAAAGCAGAACCGAATGCTTCGATGAATGTCCATACAACTTTTTCAACAAGTTGCTTTAGTTCGTCACTCATATTACTCCAATCTATATAATAGGTTTTCCTCTAAGTTTACTGTCAATGCGTGCCACTTTTTCATGGATCGCATGTAACATTTGCTTATCAGAACTTTGTTCAGTTTCAGTTGCACCGTCAAGATTTATCTTACTGACTTCCAACTCTACTGGTTTACCTTGTAGTAATACTGCTGCAACCTTTTTGTACATACGTTCATACGCATTACGTGACTGACCGATCATACCATCTTTACCTAGATCTAGGTCTTGTTGTGTGTTACCTGTCAAAATACAACCGCTCGTACTTTCGTCAGTATTCCCCGAATGAATTAATATGTATTTAAAGTTTGGTACATCTTGTAATTCAAGCATGCCGTAGTGTGCGTTCTTATATCGTGCGCTGTATTTAGTGTGAAATCCACCAACTTTTCTGAATTTAATTTGATAAGTACCCTCTGGTATGCAGGTTTCGTGCATTACTTTTACTGCTTGGTACTGATCTTCTAGTGTGTAGCATTCAAACTTACCGTTAATAAACATCATTCCATTGGTAGCGTCAATGCCAAACTGTGTTCTTACAACTTGTATCTTCATTCAGTCTCCCTGTTTATCTTAGTATAGTCTAAACAATCAGGGTTTGTACAGTATAATTTATAAGGATTTATCTGTACTTCAAGTGGTTGTCCGCATTTAGGACAAGATACTTTCAAAATAGATTATCTGTTTGCTGCCCACATATTATCCACCATATTAGGGTACTTACGACCATTAGCTTTAGCTCTTGCTTTAGCTTTAGACTTTTGTGCAGGTGTTAGCTTCTTGCTTTTACCTAATCCACTAGGTCTTGGTTTGTCCCATACGGGTTTACTTTTTTTTGCCATGTTACCACTTTACCTTATCTGCCCAATAAGCTGCAGACATTTTGCCTTTCTTTATGTTCTTCGCATGTCGGGCTTTAAAAGACTTACGTCTTGCTTTAGACTTAGCGTCAGTTTTCTTGCCCGCACCTGATACTCCTTGTTGTCCAAACCTGATTAACTTAACCTTACCGTTCTCTTTAGCTAGTACAGCGTGTGACTTACTAGCTTTAGGTGTACGTTTAGGTTTGTTGTAACCAGAGAACTTTTCTCCTCTGTACTCTATTGCCATATTCTATCCTTTGTGACTACTACTTAGTCATTTTTTTCTTACGCTTGGAAGTATATCTTTTTTTCTTCCCTGTTTTGCTGTAAGGCATTATCTGCTCGCTTTCTTTTTATTTTCTTGTGGTTTATCTTTACGTAAACCTATTGTTAGTAACCATAAACCTAGTGATATTAGTATAGCAACACCGACTATGTCCTTAGCTGTACCAGTAAGGGTTAGCCATGCTATAAAAAAACCTAGTAATGTAAAGGTTTGTGCCAATGTTTCTTTAAGGATTTCTCCTAACCAATTAATAAATTTCTTTATGTATTTCATGTTCTTCTTATTCTAACGGGTACTACCGAGACACTAGCTATGATTTGCGAAGCTATGATAACTGGTACTACAACTTCTTGTGCTTTTTCTTTTTGATCATCTGTCATATCATTACCTATAGAAGTAAGATCTATGTCTTGTACTTGTATATCTATAAAAGAACCAATAGGATCTGCTAGAAATTGTTCTGTTTGTACTTCTGTAACTACATCAGCAAGTGTATAGTCTTCAATATCTTTATTTTCTACAGCTTTAGCAACATAAACTTCTACTGCTTCTGCTACTGCCTCGTCATTCTTGACTGCTTCTGCGACAATAGCAACATCTTCTGCTTTATCTAAATTTAGAACCTCTGCAACAGTCTCTACCTGTTCCTCTGTTAGTACCTGTACATCAGCAATAGCTTCTTCAACAACAGCTTGCACAACTTCTTGTATTTCTTCTGTAGCTTGTGCGAGGTTTTGTACACCAATATCATTTACTTCTTCAAGGACTTCAACAACTTCTTCTTCGGTAAGGTCTTGTACATACTCTTGTATTGCTTCTTGTTTAGCTTCTTCATATTCTTCCTTTGTTAATTCTTCTTCTACAAAAGGTACATTCACAATGTCTTCTATTTGTGAAATCTCCTCTTGTATTTCTTCTTCTGAAAGTTCTTCTACATCTTCTGTTTGAACTGGTACTTCAACCAACTCTTTAGAAATAGTTTCTTCCACAATCTGTGGAACGTCTTGCTTGACAATGTCCTGTTCTTTATCAATCGGTACAGTTTCTTCATCTATCTCCTCCTCTATAATTATTACAATATCTTCTTGAATGTCAATGACTATTTCTTCGATGACAATAACTTCTTCAATTGTATCGATAGCTTCCTGTATATCTTTTTCAATAACTTCTTCGTCTGTAAGTTCTTTATCTTCATCTTGAATGACCACATCAGGTACCACAACATCATTGTCAGGAAGTTTTTTTTCGGTATCTTTTGGTTCATCTTCTACAATTATAATATCTTCTTCTACGATGTCATCATCTTTTACTTCTTCTACAGGTTCAGGAATATCACAATCTCCACGCTCTATCTGTGCGTCAGTCATAAAACAACCGTACTCATTTTCATTATCTACACGTTCTTGATCTCTTTCTATAGTTCCATCATTAACGTCTGCCTGTGTATATGTCTTATCAACACCCTCTACTTTTACATCAACAATGATTTCTTCAGGTGTTGGAGGAGGTGGAGGTGGAGGGGGTGGAGGTGGAGGAGGTACAGTTGTAGTTGGTGCAACATATTGGTAAGTTTCAAAGTTATTACTATCACTATCTGTACAACTTTCTCCATTTTCTATGTCGCCACATACGCTAAATTCCCAGTAAAAAGTTCCTGTCTGTATATTTGTATAGTCTAATGTGTATGTCCTAGCAGTAGTATCTGTAATAATAACCCTATCCCAAATAGAATTATCATAACTGTAGTTAATATGAAATTCGTGTACTAAAGTATTTCCATCTGTATAATCCCAAGCAAAATAAACATCTTTGCCTTGATAATTTACTGATACATTTGTTGCGTCATCAGGAACAGCAGGTGGAATAGTAGTCGTAGTAGTAGTGGTAGAACCATAGTCACAATCAATACTTACAATAGAAGTCCACTCTGAATAACTTTGATCTGTGTCATTATCAGATCGTACTTTTGCATAGAACGTATCTGCTGTTGTACCAAATACATTTTCTCTATAGCTAGCAGTAAAGACATAACTCTTATAAGACAAAGCAGTTTCCCAACCAGGAGTACTTGCAACTGCATAGTTACTTCCTACAAAGTTATCATTACTAAATGCTATAGCGTATCGTTCAGGTGGACTATCTTCAAAACCATCACTCTCTTGCCATGTAACAGTTATATCTCCTTTAGTTGTGTCTCCATCACTATCACACGCAATAGATATACCATAAGGTGTTTGTGTAGGTACATGATCTGCAAATGCAGGAATAGGAACTATAAGAAAAAGTACGATACATATACGTACTAGACTATTAAATTTATATAACACGGAACTTACTTAGTTCCGCAACAACCACCACCGCAACAACCGTCACTACCCATGATCTAATCCTCTCCCATTCATATCATTATGTGTTTTACTGTCGAGAATACCGAATGCCTGGTTGACTTCATCGTATGTCAGTTGTCCATCATTAAGATATTTTCTTGCTAAGATTTCTAGTACGTTCGCTACTCCGAGTAATCCTGCTAGTAATGCAGAACTAAATACATCTATACCTACAAGACTGCCTGCACCTATAACACTTAATGCTTGTGCTATAAAGACAGCTATCATACGTTTAGATATATTCCAATACAATGAGTAACCTTTCATTACATTATGAAGCTACCTACAATTAATATAACTGTGGCAACTAATCCTATTACTTTATAAAATTCTGCTTTGTCTAACTTCTCATCTAGCTTTTTATCTATGTCATCTAACTTATCAAATATCATTTTGTTCAGTTCTTTTTGTGTAAAGCCATTGGAAGTACTCATTACGGTAGATCATCACGGGATAAAAAATCCCATTCCTTTTCGTATGTACGATTATCTAAATCCCATTGACTTATTCTTTTAATAAGTTGTAGAGTTTCTTTTAAAAAATAACCTAGTAAAAATCCTATTAAATAATCCATAAAGTACATTATAACATGTAGTCACTTGATCCGATTATAAAATCCATTATTGCATTAAATCATATATAATTTAAGTTTAAAACATAACGATAATTATTCTCAATAGGAAAAGAAGAAGCATGATATTGTAATCCATCAAACAATACAACAGTATTTTCATTGGGTGTATATTCTGTTTTGTATGTTAGTTTTGTAATGTCTTTATCTTCTTCGTAAAATTCATTAAACATAATTGTGTTACCTGAGCTATTGTTTAAAT
>Ga0208013_1001104_pt1 | contig 13277 bp, 10 predicted proteins | sample 16_taG_FD_184091 | JGI IMG/M metagenome (GOLD analysis project Ga0208013, IMG submission 184091) | Marine viral communities from the Subarctic Pacific Ocean - 16_ETSP_OMZ_AT15313 metaG (SPAdes) (version 2) | ecosystem: Environmental > Aquatic > Marine > Oceanic | place: Pacific Ocean | collected...
AATCTGTTTGTAGGCTACCTATAACTGGTCCACTTTCCACACTTGCTCCTGCTACTTTAGGGGCGTTACCTGAACCACTTACCTGCCAAGCTACCACATATCTATCAACATTTGTATCATATGCAAGCCCCATTGGTCCACATGACGCAGACTCACAAACTGTCTCATTTCCCCATGTAATTGTTGTACCTGATAAAGTTCCTAATCTTACTGTAGGATAACTACTGTTCCCACCATCACAGTATGCAACACCTAGTGTAGAATCATCTGGGCTATATGCCATTGCCCCATTTTTAGCATCTCCAGAATCAAATTGGTAGTTTGTTAATGCTGAAACACTTGGATCTGTTTGTGATGCAGGTACTTCTCCAGTATTGAATTTCTCTAGGTCACCTTTATCTGCACCATTAATTTTTTCAATGTCGCCTATATCGACTCCATTAATTTTACTTATATCTGCCATAAGTTCTCCTTATGCTATTATGCTAATTCAACAATACTTTGAGTTGGATTAAAATATATCATGTCTGGTTCTAGTGCTACACCAATAGGAACAACACAATCACCTGAACCTGTTGGAGCTGTAGCCGTTATATCTCCTGCCGTTGTAGATAGGTATAATGTTTGCCCAGTAGTCCAGCTCCAAGAATCATCTCTAACAATTCCATGTAATAATATGATTCCCTCTGAATTGTCTGAAATAGCACTATTGCTTGGGTTTATTCCTATAACCTTAGATGTTGCAACTGCATCTGCATCTGCTATTTGAACCTCATTAGTCACATCACTTATACATACTAAGTCAAAAGCTCCTACATCAGCTCCATCACCTACTCTAAGCAAAGCAGTTATACCTGAATAATCATGTTCTGCTATTCCATCAGCAGAAGCATCCATTGCAAATTTTTGAGCATATAAACTCTTGTATCTTAAAGTAGCAGTACCCAAATCAACATCAACATCTGTAGTTGGTTTTAATATTCCATCATCTAGTTGTATCTGTGATGTTCCATCAATATCAAAAATAATACTGTTATCAGTTCCAAAATCTATATTAGCGTGGGAAGCTCCATATCCAACTGCAAGACTTGAGTTATATACAGATGTAAGTGCTGTATTAGCACCAGTTGCAGAAACAACATCTGTGCCATTTACTGCAAAAGTCATACCAGAAGCTAAATCAATACCACCGTCATCAATGTCTAATATCTCTGCTTCATCAACATAAAATGAAAACTTACCATAGTTTGCTGTGCCATCACCTGTAGTCGTTTGAAATTTAGTTTCTACGTTTATCTTATCACTACCACCATTAAGAACCTCTATACTTAATGCTTCAGTCGCACTTGTTCCCATTTTGAAGGACACATCAGCATTATTTTGGTCATCATATATTGTTAAATCTCCTCCAGTTAATGCATTAATTGCTTGTGAAGCATCTACACCTATAACAGCACTTGATGCTGTTAAACCAGTTCCAGCAAATAATGTCGCAAGAGCATCAGTTGTTGTAAGTTGTTCATTTGCACCATCTGAATCTAATGTTGAAAAGCTATCACTAGCCGCTGGTGTTACTGCACTTAATTCTGATAAGTCTAGTGTTAATGTTACACCACCTGAAGTTCCACCTCCACTAAGTCCTACACCTGCTGTTACACCTGTAATATCTCCAGTTGCAGCATCTTCCCAAGCCACTGCAGCTCCAGCACCACCTGAAGTTAGTACTTGCCCATCAGTACCATAGTTAGCTCCTGCTATACCTAGTTCATTTTGACTTGTAAATCTAAATTTTTCTGCTGCTGCTTCAGAATGTCCTAATGCTATAACTAAATCTGTTGCATTGTTAGTGGCATCAAAAGTAACATCTGATTCTGCCCAAATAGCTGCAGATACAAGAAGTGCATCTGCTCCAGTTTCTTTAGGAGCTTGGAAATCAATCCTACCTAATTTATCTCCATCAACAACTGTTGTTTCAGCAGTAGATAAAGTTAAAATTCCCGGTGCTCCAGCATCTCCACGAACATCTAATAAACTACCGGGGTCTGTATTATTAATTCCTACAAGACCCGCACTTGTAATTCTAACATTTTCAGTTACAGTTCCATTAAGTGCAGTTTCTAATGCCATGTAAGCATCTTGAGTACTACCAGTAGAAGTCCAGTTTCCTTCAGTACCTATAGAAATTCTACCAGCATCTGCTACTGCTGGACTAGAACCATCGTAATACCATTGATTAAATAAGATGGATGTTTCAGTAGCAGTCATACTAGAAGCATTTGCATCATTTGTAATTGTTAAAATATCTTTATTACCTGTTGCTGAACCTGTACCTGTAATTGCAAGCACATCTCCATCAAAAGTTAATTGAGCCTCTGCGTTCATAGCATCTGTGCCTGTTGCAGTTACAATATAATTATTAGCACCATTAGACATAAAGTCGGAAACATCTACTGCAACTGCATCAGAAGTTACATCTATACCTGTACCTGCGATTACGTTTAATACAGAACTTGTAGCTGTCATACCAGCACCTGCAAACAATGTTGCAACGTCTGCTAGTGCATCTCTTTTAGTAGCATTACTATCATCTGAATCAGAAAAGAGTATTGAATCCCCATCTGCTATTGCTGCATCTGAAAAATCATAAACACTTCCAATAGTAGTAGCTCCATTAACTCTAAAAGTTTTTCCAGAAGCTAAATTAATACCTGAATCATCAATATCAAAAATATCTGTGCCATCTACATCAAATACAAATTTACCTTTATTTGCAGTTCCTGAAGCTGCGTGGGTAGCAAATTCTACCTTATCTAAAGTCTGAGCACTTGTATCATAAGTTGTAGTTATTGCTAATCTCTCATTAGCTCCTGATCCCAAACTAACGCTAGGGTTTCCACCGTTTACAGCATTATATACTGTTACATCTCCTGCAACAAAGTTGGTTGTAGAACCAGTTGAACCTATTGATGTTAGATTAGATAATGTATCTAGTGCAGATTCAATAGTAGATTCTGTAGTAGCATCTAATGCATCTACATTTTGTAATGTTAAAGTGCCTGATGAATCTGATAATATTGCAGTACCATCTATTTCATACGCCCCACTTTCTGCAATTGAAATTCCACCATCATCAATCGTAAGCATAACATCTGCTTCGTCAACACTAAATGTAATTTTTCCATGGTCTCCTGTACTAGATGCTGTATAGGTAGTAAAAGCAATTGATTCTGCTGTTTTATTAGAGCCACCATTTAATACTTCAATTTTTAATGCTTCAGTTGCACTAGTACCCATTGCAAATGAGGTATCTGCATTATTTGCGTCATGATATAAAGTTGCATCACTAAAAGTAAGAGTTAATGCATTTGATACAGTCCCCATCGTTGTTACACCAGCAAGAGTGGTTACATTAGGTTGTGATGCTGTACCTAAAGTTCCTGTAAGATTAGTAGCTGTTAAAGTGCCAGTATTTGGATTATAATGGAAATCTCCATCCATTTCTAACCCATGAGCACCTGTTGCAGTAGCTGCATCGGCTACGAATGTAATTAAATTATTTTCTGCAGTAGATTCGTTATCAGTAACTGTTACTGTAGTAATACCAGCTGTAAAGTTGGTTCTAGTAATATATTTAATTTTATCAGGTGTTTCTGAAACATCAAGAACTAATACTAAATCATCTCCTGCAATAGAAGATAATACCTCTTGATCGGTAAAAATATCCTCATCAATAGATGTAGCTTTTATATTAGTATCAAATAGTCGACCTCTGGTAAGTCCACCTTGTATTCCTCTACTTTTTGGCATTTGTTGTTGCTCCTATGTATAATCTATCTACCCCAGACTATACCTCTAACTCTTGCATTTGTAGAGCTAGAACGTATAATACTGATTTTATTTGACATAAATACTCCTTCATCAAAATACCCCTCATTTTCAGGGATAAGCATAGATGATGAAGTTGCGTCTTCATCGAAGGCTACATACGCGTCTGCTAGTTCTACAACAAATGAAATTTTATTCACTTCTTCAAAGTTAGCTGCAAGATCTACTGCTGTTTCAGCAGAACCACTAGACGTTGTAAAAGTAAACGTCTTATGCTTAGAATAACTCTGAAGCAGTTCAATTTCTTGTCTCCAAGGTTTTGCCATATTTTACTCCTTATTTAAACTTTAATAATGTTGGTTTAGCATTACCTAGATGTAACTTAGTATAGTTTTTAGCTGATGCAATTCCGGGCATTCTAAACCCTTCCTTTCTAGCTATCGACTCCATCGACATGTATCTAGGCTTTTCTAATTCTTTCTTATATCTTCTATAATGATCTAATATTAAATCATTTAGTTTACGGAACGTGAAATCATAATCCCCAGTTCCATTTTCTTGGATTTCTTCTTTTAAAGAAGTAAGCCATTCTTTTAATTCGACTTCATTACTATCAGCTTTAGCTAATTGTTTTCTAAGTCCAATTACCATAGGTTCGAGAAAATTAAGTTCTCGTTCTAAATCCCTAATCTTATTCTTTGCCTCTATATTTATTTTACTATTTTCTTTTGAAAAACCCAACACATTTTCATATTCTTTTTTCAAATGTTGATACAAATCATGTACCTTTTTATGGGTCATTTTCTCCACTTCATACTTCTTTACTACATCTTTTAGTTCAAGTTGAAACTCAGATCTCTCTTTAGACAACATATGAATGTTCTTATCTTGTTGTAATCTACTATTTTTACTTTGTTGTAAATCCGCTTTTGCTTGATTTAAAGCATCTTGATGTTCTTTAGAGCTTTTAACAGCATCTTCCATTGCAGTTGCTTTAGGCTCTAAATTAGAAATATAAAGTTTTAAGTCTTCAAGTTCAGAATGTTGGTTATCAATTTCTTTTAAATAACCTGATTTCTCATTCATAAAAACATTATTAGAGTTTACTAACTGATCACTTCGTGTTTCAATATCCTTTAATCTATTCAATTCTGTTTCTAATTCATTTATTTTTTGATGTAACTCGTTTTCCTTTTTTTCATTATTAAAAGAAATTATTTTCTTTGTTACCTTCCTTGCTGTTCTTTTCTCAAAAAAATTATTCAGTTTCATAAAAAGACCTTGCCTCTTCAGCTATATATGGTTTACCTAACTCAGCTTTATATAAACTTTGGATCCATAATTTTGGATTTTCAGTTCTACTTACTACTGATTTAGCCCCAGTCTCTTTATCGATTATTATAATGTCATTGTTAAATAAATTTTCTATGTCAGCACCATATGCTCCATTTTCCCCTTGAAGTATAGATAATTCACCAGTAGTTTCATGATACCCATAAGTTGCTGCATAAATATTCTTAGCAATAGGCTCTTTTTTAATGAGTATTTTAGTTTCGTATCGTTTAACTTCTTTAGGTTGATTAGCTTTTTCTGCTGCAGCGACTGTTGCAGCTCTAGCTTTTTCTTTTAAAACTTCCTCATCTTCCACAGTTTTTTTAGGTGCTTTTTTAGTTACCTTTTCTGTTGAAAAAGAATTTACAATTTTTTCCTCTACTACCTTTTCTTCTACAACTTCTTCTTCCTCTACTTGAGGTTCTAATGTTGCATATCTTGGTTTCTTTTCTGCTACTTTCTTAGTAGTCGATTTAGTTTTAGCATTCTTTTTATCTGCCATAATAATAATCTCCTATTTCTTTCGTGTTAATTTTTTATACGCTTTAATTCTAGAAGACCTACTTTTAATATCAGATTTTCTTCTAGCAGCTCTTGCTCCAATTCCTCTTCTTGCTTCTCTTACTATTCCTCGTTTATGTCCACCTACAGATCTTTGAGCAGCTCCTGTTCCAGCTCCTCTAATTCTTCTTTTACCACCAGTTCCAACATTTACTTGTCCAGTTTGAGCTGAAACTTGTCCAGCTTTCTTCCATCTGTGAGAAGTTGGATCAAATTCTGCTCCTTGAAATGGTGGAGAAGTTAATATCTTTTCAATATTTACACCATTTTTAGCTGGTTTTTTTCTAGTATAAGTATCTGATTGATCTTTATAGAAATTTTGTAGGGCTTTAAATGTGTCCGAGTCGATGTCTATATTCTTTTTTCTCATTTGATTTGCGAGAGTTCTCTCCCATTGTCTTTGTTGAGCTGGTGTCATCTCACCCGAACTTACTTTAGGTGTTAGAGCATACCCTGCTAGCATAGCTAGTAAAGCACTTCCTATACCTTTTTTAACATATTGTTTTCTAATATTTTTTAAAATTTCATTGTTACCAGTAGGTACTTTAAATCCATCTGAATGTTTTTTCATTGCTTGACTTAGAGCTGATATAAGATCTTTTTCAAGTTGGTCATTATTTACAGTAGTTGTTTCTTTTAATATATTAAGTAATCTTCTAGAAGATGATGTAGATTTTTCAACTTTGAAATTATTTAAGTCTTTTAAAGCAGAATCTATTTTCTTGGCAGCATCTTTAACCTCGGATTCACCCCCATATCCAACTGATAAATCAGTTGCTTTACTACTGTATGCATCAAGAGCATTTTGTACTTTATTTTTAGCATCTGCAATATCAGGTTTTTTACCTTCTCTTTTAACTGATAAAACACTTTTTACTTCCGATTCAACCTGTTGTCGTATTTGGTTAATATTACCTTCATTAACCTTTGAATTTATTTTTGATATAGTGTCTCCTTCTTTCGGTTCTGGGACCTTTTCGACTACATCTTTTATAGGAGGTTCATCTTTAATTTTCTCCTGTTCTTCAGGAGTAAGTTTATCTTTAATATCTTTATCAGTTTCTGCTTTACTATCACCAGTAATTTTAGCTAAAGCATCTCTAATTTGAGAATATACGAAGGTTCTATCTTTTTGACTGGTCTTTAATTCGTCTTTTATTGAATCTACTGCCTCTCTTAAAGCAGTTTCTTGACTCATCTCTGTTTCAGTTACAGGTTTTCTAGCTGCATATTCTTCTTTAGTCTTCTTTTTTTCTTCTGGGGTTACAGCATCTGTATTTCTTTTAGATGAATCATACTTCTGACCCTCTTTATAGTCTCTATCGTAAGAGTGTCCTTTTTTTCGTTCTGAACTTGTTCCATGATGTTCCCCATGTCGCTCCATTGCTCCATCTAAACCTTCTGGTGAGTTCCATTCATTTCTTTTTATACCTTCAACAATAGCTCCTTTTGGAGTACCACCCGGATTATTCTTCTTATTGTTACCTTCAGTCATAGACGTAGCGACAGCCCAAGGGTCTCTAACCCTCTGAGCCTTTTTTAATGTAAGTTTTGCTAACCGTTTTAGTATGTCCATAATATATTATACTCTATTTTTAGTAAAATCCTGTAGTTTTTTTAAATTACTCTTAGAAACTTCAAAATCTACTTTGTCTCCATAGGTTAATTTCTCATAAGCTGCTTGTTCTTTAGCTCTTGTTTCTTGTTTTGCCCCTCTGACTCCAGCCTTTGATTCTCCTTTATATCCTTCAGTTTTAGGAATTATTTTACCTGCTATTGGAATACCTCTGGCAGCAGCTTGTAATTGATATTTAAGTTTAGCATTTTTGGCTTGAGCCTCACCATAACCTCTAGATCTAGCTATTTCTTCAGCCATTGCTGATCCAATTTCATTAAAAGCTCTTTTACCTTCTTTTCCAACTGCTTTACCAGCTTCTTTAAATGTCTTAGCCGCATCAGCTATTAATTTTTTTCTATCTTCTTTACCTGCTTTTCCAGTAAGTCTACCTAAAGCACTTACAGCAGATCCGATTTTATCTCCCCATGCAGATGCTTTATCTCCAACAGGTTCATCTGAAGATATTTTAGAATCTTCTGGTATAGATGGTGGAGGCATTTTTTCACCTGAGTCTCCCGTATCACCAGAATCAGATGTTCCGTCACCCCCACCTTCACTATCTTTCTTTTTTGCTTCCCTCTTATCATAAAATACTCCACCTGATGGTCCTTTATATGTCTTAACACCTTCAGGAGCATCTCCATATCCTCTTGCTTCATCTGGAATATCTGATCCTTCGTAATCTTTATCCTCTTTAGGCTCTTCAGCTTTAGTAGGTTGGATACTACCATCTTTGATTTCTTGGTTAAGTTTTTTAATATTATCAGCTCCCATTGCTTTACGAGCAGCTGATAGTTGTTTATTCATATGAGAAACAGTCTTTTCGTCTAAACCTTTTCCACCATGTTCTTCACTATGTTCAAGTGAATGAGCTATCATTTCTTTAGCTTTTTCATAGGCTTCATCAGGACTAGAATCCTTTAAATTCCATCGTTCTTTATTAGGATCTTTGGGGGTCTCTGCTTTTATACCTGCAGTCCTATCTTTTTGTCTCTGAGATCTCAATGGTTTTAAATATGCAGTATCAAAATGTTTATTAAATGTTTTTGAATCCATTGATTGAAGATGTTCTCTTTCAGCTCTCACATCAAAGTCATTAGAATCTTCCCAATCTTCTCCAAATTGTTGTTCCATAACTTTATCCATTTTTTCTTTTCTAGAAAGTATAGCCCCTCTTGCTTCTTTTGATGGAGAATAATCACCATATCCAATAGAAGATGTATCACTTGCTCCTTTATGTCTATAGTTTTTCTCCCATAATCTACTCATAGCAGCATCATCATGGTTTTCTGAGAAGTGTTTTGTTAAATTACCTATGTATTCAGGATCAAACTCTACTGAACCATCAGTACCAATTTTAGCTGAAGTAGGATTCTTTTTAATATATTCTTGTAAACCATGCATGTATCTTGATTTTACTGTACCATCTTCATTAGTAAATTCTTGACCTTTTATTCCACCATATTTAGCATCTGATAGATAACCATTTAAATTAGTAAGTTCTTTAGAGTCACCAAGTTTAATCTTACCTAAATCAGCTTCATCTAAATTAATTGGTTTACTCTCTTCTTCTACTGCAAAAGGAGAAGGACCCCCTGTTTTTTTATCTTTAGATTCCTCTTCTTTTTTATCTGCCTCTTCAGCATCTCGTTTTGCTTTTTGTTCCGCTTCATATTTTCTTCTAGCCTCTTCTTCAGGTGAAGGTCTTGTTTCTTCTTCTAAATTCTCATTAGCAGCTTCTACAATTTCTTCTTCACCACCCGGAACTGTTATATCGTGATTAGAATTTACAGCTCTACTTAAAGAATCTCTTAAAGCTGTTTGGTAATCCTTATTAGATACACCTTCTATTTCTTTTTTACCTGATTTATCGTCTCTAAGCATTCTACCTAAAATACCTAATCTTGTTGATGAACCTACTGGATTCAATTCACTACCCGGAGCGACTTGGTTAGCTTGTTCTCCTAACGCTGAAGCTATAGCTCTTAATTTCTCTTCAGATAGGGAATTTAAATGATCATGTAAATCTTCTGGGTTTCGGGTACTCCAATTTTCAAATGATTGATGTACTACAGGATCTAAAGATGATGTATCTGGATTTATTTGAGAAGCATTAAATTTTCCTCTAGAAGTATCACTATCATTTTTTCCTCTATGAGTAGGAATATGATTTACTAATTTACCAATGTTATCAATAAGAGTTTTTTTACTATGGATATCTAAAGGAATTTTTCGAGGCTCTTTCTTCTCCTCTACTTTTTCAGGCTCTTTCTTTTCAGCTTCTACTTTTTTAGGTTCTTCACCTTTTGGTTCTTCTACACCTTCTCCAATTTTAGGTAAAGGAGTAGCAGCATCCTTTCTTTTAGCCTCACGTTCAGCTCTAATTTTAGCTGCGTCTTCTTTACTTAGTCCAGAATCCCATCTTTTTTTCCTAACTTTCTCAATAATTGGTTCAGCTTTGTCTGGATTTTTTACACCACTTATTAATTCATCTACATTATCAGCATTTTCTAAATCTGGTAATTCATCTTCTTTTATATCAATTTTTGTTTCTTTTAAACTATCTTCATTTTCCTCTAAAGCTTCGTTTAATTCTACTTTATCTTCCTGCTTTAATTTTTTATTTTTCTTAAAAGCTTGATATAAATCCCATAATGCTATTCCTCCAGATGCTAGAGCTGCTCCTGTAGCTGCAATTTCTATACCTGTAGCTTTTTCTATATTAGGTAAGTCTTTTTCTAAAGGTTGGGATTCCTGTGGAATGGGTTTAAAATCTAATTTCTCAAAATTTACATAAGGAAAAACCTGTTTTGCTAATTCTATACCAGCGGCGTGGTCTGAAGGATAATGAACACCGAAAATTACTCTATTCTCACCAATAGATTCACCAAGTTTCATAAACGAATCTGCATGTTGTGGAAACACTTCAGATAAAATCAATGCAATTAATGTACCTTGAAAGGCATGTCCAGATGGATAAGCAGGAGTATCAGAAGTTTTGAAATCTGCAGGTTTAAAATCTACTCCATGATAGTCCATTAATTGTTCAGGTCTAGGTCTATTGAAATAATATTTTAGATTTAAAACAATAGTAGCAGAATCATCTTTTATTACTTCTAATTTCTTTTTAGTAATATCATCACTAAGTCCCAATTCTTCAGCTAATTTAATGAAAGATTTTAAAATATCTAAATCTTGTATTTCAGCAGGCTTTGCAATCTCAAATTCAAAATTATCTGTATCTTCTTTTGTTTGAAGATGTTTATCAATGATGGTCTCTAATTCTTCTTTAACCTGAGTACTTGTATTAGCTGGTGGTGGACTCAAAGTAAGATCATTTATGTCTATATCAACCACATTGAGAGGACGTGCCATCTTATCTCGAATTTCTTCAGTAGGAACACCGAAAACCATTTCATCAATCTCTTTTCGTTGAGCCTCTAATTTAGCATATTCACTTAAATGTTCTACAGCAGTCTTACTCTCATTACCTAATGCTAATGCCATAGAATTTTTTCTATGTTGATGTGCTCTTTGAGTAGCCTCTTCTTGAGCAGTTTCACGCTTAGTTTTACCTATCTTAGCCTGAAAATCAGGATCCTTCATTAACTTTTCTGTCATTGCATCAATGTCTGGCATTTTACAAGATTCCCTTTTCAATTAGCTTGAGTTTATTAGCTTCATGTAAAGATTCTACATCGTTCTTGTTTTGTCCAGTATATGGAACTGCATGATAGTTTTCAATCATTAAGTCGTTTATTGGAGAATCAGTTTCCCATTCATCCCCTTCTTGCCAAATAATACCTAATATCCTACCAAATTTTCCTTTTTCTAAGGACTTTAAAGTAATGGAAGATCCGACAGGAGCCAATTTCTTCATAAAATCTTTTGAAAGTAATCCTCTAGCCTTTTCTTCCAAATTCCTAGTTCTAGATTCTGGCGTGTCTATCCCATGTAATCTTATTCTTTGTTTATATAGAATAACATTAAACCCTAATTGGATATCAACATCAATAGTGTCTCCATCTATTATTTTTGTAACTGTGCATTTATATGTATACATGTACTATTATACTCCCTTTTTTAATATTTCCTATCACCAGATATAGTTCTTTCGATGGGCGGCGGCAACCCCACATATTTTTGAGGAGCCGCAGGCGACTCACGAAATATATCACGTTTTATACGACTCCATCCCATTTGTATAAAATCATCTGAATGTCGCTGCAAGTTTATTACGTCTGGTAATGATAATACACAGACACTTATTAAAAACAGAATTAATGTTCCCCTAACCATATACTATTATACAGCTAAATACATATTATCCACGTTCTATTAAATTATAGCCATCATAAAAATCTTCATATCTAGCATCTTCTACTACACCAAGATAATCAAACATAGTATCATTTGGTAATCTGTTATCTAAAGTTTTCTGTATCCTATACTCTAAAACATTAAATTCTATATTATTATTCATATTATTCTCTTTCTTATCTATTCTATACTATTATATATTATTATATATACTATTTATATATTATAGCATATTTCAATAAGCCGAGTCAACCCCTTCTTTTTGTAACATATATTTAATAAAAGACTTGCAATTACTACCCCAAATATGATATAATATAAAGGAAGACTTAGTAAAGGAGGATTAAATGACCAAGTTTTTTCGTTCACTATTTTCAAAGGATACTAGAACGTATAGTCTAAATAGAATTCTACATCTAGAAGACGACTACTACTATCCTAAGTATCAGCCATCACAGGAATTAGTAGTTTACTATTTAGCTCAAGTATAATAGAATAGCAAAGAATAGCGTTAACGCCAACCTAGCCATAAGCGAAACGCCGTTTTTCTCAGATTTTTTTTCTGAAAAAATTTAGCCTAGTGTATGGGACCCTATACCTATCGCCAAAATCTAGTACCCCCCACCCTTCATCTATGTAACATTTTGGAAACATTCATTTTTAAAAAAAGTACTCTCTGTAGCTAACCCTACCTTTATTGGTTAACCTTAAGGGGGTTATATAGTACAATAGGGGGTTATTATATCAGGCTTCTTGATATGGAGCGACTCAACTTTTATTAGTTCAAAACAATAACATTTATGATAGGGAATGTATCATATCGTCTATTTCTTAGCGTGTCATAGTGGCGTGTATTTCTGAGGATTAGAGAAGGGAAAGAAAATTCCCCTCATCTATTCTGACAAGGGGAGTAGTAATAATTACTTCCAATAACCGCTCTTGCTTCTTTTGATGTTGATAGTTCTAGAAATACAGATGTCCCCAATGTATTTTTTCTGCTCCACTATTATATGTGGAGTAGCGGGAGCATTGGTTGTAGGTACGAATCTTGTAACAGACATTCCCATTTTTCGGGCATCTCTAATATGATGTGGTGTGTCATGATATAAAGCTACTAAGTATCTTTGAATTGTCTTAATAATTTTGGAAGTTTTAAAAGTAGTTAAATTTAGACCTAATTCTGAATTTAGCCATTCAGTAATATTTTTTATAGTGTCCTTTTCTATAATAAATCTACTAAGGATTTCTTTATCTAGTGGGCGTAAGTTAGTAGTGATAGTATCAAATGTTTTTTGCATGTTGATATTATCTTGTAATTTCACCCACGCTTTAATTTCTTGTTTAGTCATTTTTTCGCCTTTCGGTTTACTTATTTATTTAATCTAATATTATTCTATTACATATAAGCCACCTTGTAAATAATAAAAATACAAAGGATATATCATATAACTCCAAAGGGGTTGCAATAAGGGGGGTGGTATTGTAAAATATCTATATAAGGTTAAATAACAAAAGGAGAAAAAAATGAAAGAATACTTAATCAAAGAAACCCAGATTGCTTACAAAACGGTTGTGGCTAAATCAAAAAAAGAAGCGATAGAAAAGTCAGTTGAGATTACAG
>Ga0208013_1001106_pt1 | contig 13252 bp, 12 predicted proteins | sample 16_taG_FD_184091 | JGI IMG/M metagenome (GOLD analysis project Ga0208013, IMG submission 184091) | Marine viral communities from the Subarctic Pacific Ocean - 16_ETSP_OMZ_AT15313 metaG (SPAdes) (version 2) | ecosystem: Environmental > Aquatic > Marine > Oceanic | place: Pacific Ocean | collected...
CGGCGTTTGGAGAGTTGTCCAAGTATGGCGACGAGGCTATAGAGGTCTTTAAAGAATTGTCTATCGTCTCCAAGAGTACGGGCATTGAAGTCAGCAGATTAATGCAAATCAGCAAGCAGTTTGACACTTTTGAGGGTTCAGCAAAATCCGTCGGTCGATTGAACGCTATTTTGGGCGGACCTTACCTTAACTCAATTGACATGTTGAATGCTTCAGAAGAAGAGCGCATCCGAATCATGAAAGAACAGGTTGATGTCTCGGGCGTCCAGTTTAACGCACTTGAGAGGTTTGAGAAGCAAGCCATTGCTTCCGCCATTGGGGTCTCTGTCGAAGAAGCTGGACGTATTCTCGGCATGTCGGAAGAGCAATATAAACTAGATGCCGCCAAGCAAGAAGAATTACAAGAGCTTGCAAGAGAAAGCCAGGAAATTGGACAAGAGCTAAAATCAGCCTTCATGGCACTTGCAGTCGATTTGCGCCCTCTGGTTGATGATGTTATTAAGCCCATGGTTAAGGCGTTTGCCGCTGTCGCCCGCGGCATCGGCGTCGCGATTAATGCTCTGGGACAGTTCGCATCCGTAGGACTCGTTGCCGGCGGAATTGCAGCCTTGATCGCAGCCCCGTTTACGGGCGGCGCATCCTTGGGCGCCTGGGCAGCCATGGCAGGTATCGGAACAGTGGCGGGACTAGCCACCGCTGGTCTTGCTGGCGCATCGAGTGGGGTCACCGGAGCCAAAGACACAGGCGCCATCACCCCCGGTTTTGCCCAAGGCGGCACGATTACAACCCAGCAGGCTGCTGTCCACCCCGGCGAGCTTATTATGACAGGCGCGCAGGGATCGGAAGTAATCTCTCAAAATAAGTTTAATGAATTAATAGATGCCGTCAAAGGGAATCAGGGAAGCCCACAGCAAATCGCAGTCTATATTGGCCAAGAAAAGATTGACGAGCTAATAATTAAAGGTATAAACTCGCCTGCAGGACAAGCAGCGTTTGCACCCTTCGGGAATGGATAAATAAAAAATGCTAGCACCAACAAACGATTCTTTCTTCGGAATACAGATTATTCATCTTGCGACCTCCGATCCGTCCAAGAGTCAATATAACGCCGTAAGATTTAAGGGATGGGTCACCAGCTTTACAGACAAATTTGATTCGACCTGGAACGAAGAATCGGTATATGGACGCATGGATCCCCTCTCAACCTTCCAGAATACCAAAAGAACCATTAGCATAGCATTTGATGTTGTATCTGAAGATGCAAGCTCCGCGCGCCAAAACCTATTGGATGTCAATAAGCTGATTACCTTCTTATATCCCGTATACGAGGTCCACAATGATACAAGAGGACGTAGCGCCAATTCAACCACCCTATCGGCTGCCCCCCTATTGGGAATGCGCTGGACCAACCTTATGGCGGATGCCGCAACAGGAGACTATTTGGTTGGATACCTTAAGGGTGTAGATTATAACCCCCTGATTGACCAAGGTGGATTTATCAATCAGACGGCAGAGAAGGTGAGAACGAAGCCCACCACGATAACTACAGCCACATCGCCCGCCGGCAGCGAGAACGTCGACACTGCCGTCTCGACCACAAACGCCAAGACTATTGGCGGAGCCGCCGCCAAAAACTACATTCCGAAGACACTCAATATTACCCTCAACTTTACAGTCTTACACACACACCTCCCTGGCTGGACAAAGTCAGGCGCCGAAGACAGTGGACTCTTTATCTTCGGCAATGAACAGACGAGCGGCAGGTACCCGAACGCATTCGGAGTTGTGGACCTAGAAAAAAGTGTCCAGAACCTCACAACCGACGAAAACGGAAAACCTGAATTTAAGGTAGGAACTATTGGGGACTCTCTTGCATCTACGGTACTCACCAAGTGAACTCTAAAAGATGACAAAAAGATACAACAACAGGCAAGTCTTTACCAACAGGGATGCTCTCTATGAGAATTCACTAGAGAAGCGTGGACGAAAGTCCATTCGCCATTACGATACCCCTAAGTTCGACTACCCCAGCCAATTCGAAATGAATTCGATTACTAAGCTTAACCATATTTGGACAACAGGTGATCGTTTCTACAAAATAGCACATCAATATTATGGCTCCCCTCGCTACTGGTGGGTTATTGCCTATTTCAATCAGACCCCGACGGAGGCTGATGTATCTCTGGGCCAAGTTATCTTTATTCCGCTCCCCCTTGAGCGCGTGTTGCGTGCCTATGAAAGCCGGGACTAAGAACCATGGCAGCGTCAACTACATCAACGAAATTATGGACCTCCGAGGCACAGGACCTCAAAAGACTCCTTAAAGAATACTACCGTGCCCTTGCAGCGGAGGAAGCATATAACCGCTTCTTTGGACCAACTGCACAAGTTGGCGGGTCTGGCTCTTATGAAGACTGGCAAGACGAGATAGCAGAGGCGACCAAAGCGCCTGAATATGTTCCCGGCGACGACGGCAATGCGACACAACTCTCGCACATAACTGGCAAGGGCGAAGCTAAAGCGGCAATTGACGATTCTAACTTTGCTAAAAATAGGAATGAATTTCGTAAGGTAGGAATCCTGACTGGTATTGATCCAGAAGCCTTTCCGGGTTTTGAGGTCCGGACAAGCCCTAGCTCGGTGTGGGAGAACGTAACTAGAGAGGGAGAAGAGGCATCAGAGCATTTTCGTCGGGATGACCTTATTTATAATACCGGAGTCAACCTACCAACTATTTCAAAAATTCCCCGACTAGAGTTCAAACAGGACGACCCGGTCTTTCTTGGACAAGAGAGCGGAAACCGAGCCGCGTCGGACTGGAGCAAGCCCGGCGACGGAGGACGCTATGCCCTTTTCTTCGCGTCGCCCGCAATGATACAATCCTTAGTAGCGCAGTCCTACGATGGCAGCACACAACAATATGTGTCCGGACCTTATATGGAACTCGCCACAAAAATGTTGAACTCTGGGCAATCCCTTGTAGCAGCCCAAAGTTCTTTTAATTCCAACTCAAGAAATGAAGATGCTTGGACACAAAGCATCAACTTTTATACCGCCGCAATCGCAAAACTCCCGGCGCCCGAAAAGCCCCCCACCTGTTTGGACTATATTGTTACAAATAAGGTATTGTATGCCGATATATTCCACAATAAAGGAACAAATTTTGATTATGGCGATCCTGCCCCCACGGTCGCCTCTTATATCACCAGTGTCATGGGGTCTCTATCCTCGTTCGGCACTCCCATAGAAGCCATAATGATACTGGAGAACTTTGGGACGGACGGTAACCTCAGGTCCGGAGCAGAATGGGATAAACTGGTTCTGGACGAACGCAATGCAATCCTTAATTTCTTTAATGTTAAGCCGGGAGGACAGACCGCCACAGCGCTTCCTGACGCCCCCGAATTCGACAACATCTCCCAGATCCTTGCAGATAAAGAAGTCGGCGAAGACTTCAAAGCTAAACTAGTAGCCGCCCGCAGGAACCTGAGCCCCCGAGACATGCAGTGCTACTTGCTAGAGAATATTCGATCGATTGTAGGACAGCGAAAGGGGAACGCCGCAGCCTCCACTCGCGTCGCCAGCACTGGCAAATATGCGCCGAACTACAAGAATATTAAAAGAATCAGCACAGGCGGACAGCCAGCCCTTCTGACAAATTTCCTGAGATACGGCAAGAACACCGGTAACATCGACCGACTATTAGATTTGTGCCCGGATGTTTATGGAATCCTTCAGCCCTACATTAGATTATTTCGTGTCGATTACGATGATGAGGGGAATGTTGCAATGATCAACGTGCCCGGATCCACAACACCAGTACCAGCAGAAGCAGAATTGATTATTCCCAATTTTCTGGAGAAGAGTGACGTTGCTGCAGTGATGCTTGACTACCGCGGCAGAGCCGCGGGCGCCGGACTCAAATCATTCTCATGGAGCCTCGACGGTACGCAACCAGCGGAGGTAGACAACAATATCAGAGCAAATCTACAGGTTTATTTTCAATCAGTCAATGACTTTTTCCGCGGCGCAAGACAAGCCGGCGCAGTCGATTCCACTGGCTTCCCGGAACCAAACTTTCTTGATTTAATCGTGAACTCCCCAGCAATCCGCAAGAATAAAAACGGATCCTCGATAAAAATCCCACCAATGGTCTTACATCGAGAATACAAGGGCGCCAATTTTAGAATAAAAGCCCTCGTCGGCTGGGCCAGACCAGATGTAGGTGCTCTTCATCACGCTCTTAAGCATCGCGGCGGTAACTTAGAGGCTGCCAAAGATATTGCTGACGTCATAGAAGACACTCAAACAACATTCTTCTTGCAATGCACCCGACATAACTTAGATTTCAGACAAGACGGTACAGTACAAATAGATATTGAGTATGCCGCGGCATTGGCTGGTATCTTGAGCGGACCAAAAGCAAACATATTGGCGCCATCAACGGAGAGCATCAGAGAAAGCCTAGAGTCTAACTCCGCGTCCATTGAATCAGATGCATCAGGAGACAATCTCACTGAGCGGCAAACCACACGTAAGGAAGAACTTTTAGAAGAAAGAAATAAAATTATACAACAAGACCGACTGATTAAATATAAGAAGCTGCTCCGGGGCTTGTTCTCTTCCCCGAAATCTAAGGTTTATCAGCTTCCCGTCGATATTAACGATATGCTTCGAGATCCGTGGACATCGTTGTCAGCTGAGCAACGCGCCGCCCGAGCAAAGCGTAAGCAGGCAGAAGCCCACTCTTTCCTGATGACCAGTCCTCAACAATTGAACCTGACACTCTTAGAATCGACCTCCGACGCCCTCGCCGCAGGCGGCGAAACGAACGGCGCCGACGCTTTTACGAAAGCAGAGACAGCCAGATACGCCCAGATCCAGGCACGAAGCACTCAATTTAAATTTGTGCCGTTTATGTTCCTGGGCGACTTGATCGACAATGTCATTGAGCAGACAACTGTAAACAACAACGGTAAAAAACTGAACTTCACGACATTCCTGTCTGACACAGACTTGGTCGATCCACTAGTCGCCCTTCAGATTAAAGGACTTGAAGGTATGAGTGGTACGGATCTTAAAGATGTCGGTTTCGTGAAGAAGTTGCAGCAATCTGATCCGTACGCCTTCCGCGACGCGCATGGAATAACTCTCTCGGTTAATATCGGAGACATCCCCATATCAGTTGATGCATTTCAGGTCTGGTTTAAGGACAATGTAATTAAGAAAGATCTAGATAAGTTTTATTTGTTATACTTTATCAAGAAATTGTGCGCCGACCTTATTGTGAAAGCCTTTAAGTCCGACTGCTTCGGCACAGACCTCAGAATCAATCAAAGATTTGATGCTCATCCTATATCTCTTGCTTCTTCACGACGCGCGCCTTTGAGGGACCCCATAGGTGCCCAAGCCCTCGGAGAAAAACTACAAATAAAAAGCTCCACTCCAACGCATAAAACCCATAATGCTGTCGTCATTTTACCCACCGACTCCCGACCGGCAAATTTGGATGGTTCATATACCAAGGACAAGAGCGTAGGAATTCATCATCATCATATTGGAAGCGCATGCGGGCTCCTCAAAAAGATCAGCTTCAGCCGAATGGATCAAGAATACCTCCGCGAAGCAAACATTCAGAAACATGGCGCCTTGGGCCCGGAACAATTAAGAGAGTTATATAGCGTAACTATAGAAATGGTAGGCAATAATTTGTATGAGAACGGTATGTATATTTATATTAGCCCTACTCTGCTTGATGCCAATAAAGAAGATTTGGACTATCTAGGGCTCCATGGGTATTATATGATTACCTCTGTTGCCTCAAAACTTACCAGCGCCGGCTTTACAACCACCATCCAGGCCCTCCACGAAGGGATCGACTTTAAGCATAACTCAACACTTACTGCTGAAATGTATGATGTCCCCCCAGAACCACCACTTCCTAATGCTAACCCCGAAGACACGCCCCCGCCGATCGACCCGGCGGTCGACCCAGTCGGCGCGCAACATCAGGAAGACGAACGGATCCAAAACGAACTCGACGCCGCGGATGAGCAATACAGAGTGAATCTGGCAGAACTCAAGACCAGGGAGGGAGACTTCACCGGCCGGCAATATCGCTCCGAGATACAGAAACTGAAGTTCGCGTGGCTGAAGAGGAAAAAAGAAATTGAGGGGCCCCCATCATGACCACCTTTAACTATACCGAAGACGACCTCCAAGCCCCCATAGGGGATAATGGCTTAAGTTCGTATGCTCTCTTTTTCCAGAGAATGCTTTATAAAGAATTGATATTCCCATCCTCTCTTGTAGCACCCCTGGACACATGGTATGGCAAGCAACTTTATGGATTGGTTGACCAGTCTCAAAATATCGTGACCCCCGGTCTCGCTAATCTTAGAGCCATCCCCACAGCTGTTACACGTAACCTCTTAGCCCTCAACTTTGTTGTAGAAGCGTTTGAAGACTTCGCAGCGCACATGCGAAAGGGGGTGATAATGGGCGTCCTTCGAAAAGATGGAAACATCCTCCTAACCGATATGAAAGCGAAAAGGGCATACGTCGATCCAACCAACATCCATAGACAATACCTACAGCAGGTGTACTCTGGATTTATCAAGAGTAGAAAACAAGACCAATTGAACCAGATCTCGACTTTCGAAGCGTTCTTGCCACAAATGATGCAATACTTGCGTACGATGTCGAAGACCGTCCCGGTGACCAAAAGCGGCTTCATGGTATCAGGAATCTGCAGCGTGGTCAATTCTGGATTAACAATCTCAATCGATAATGGACCCGCCGGCGACGATGCATATAAATACCAACAGTTTATTAATGATCCAAACTTTAGTTTCTATCTTCGAGCAGCCAAGAAGTTCGGACTCAGCGTAAATAAGAATATGCCCTGGATGTTGACAGCCGATCTATTTTCGGACGCTATCCTCAAGTATCTTAATACTTACATTTTGCCGAATGGCTCATTGATTGGCAAAACAAATTTCTTTGAGACATATTATGATCCCGTATGCTTGGTAGATGTCGGGATTATTAAAACCTTTATTATCAACTCTTATAAAAACTTTGTTGAATCGCACCCGCTCTACGAAATAGAAAAATATAGCCCCCGTTGCAACACAACGACAGTTCAAACCAAATATCGTACACAGATCCCGAACAACGCATCAGACCTTATAACAGACAAACAGCTGCTCTATTTATATCTTGATATGCGTAATAACGAGTCTAAGGGCGCCCGTCCTCCCACGCCGAAGATCAAAAGAGAGATCCAGAACGTTTATTCCTTGCGTCCAGACCAATCTATAACATCGACACAGAATGCTTCGGAGTATATCAGCCTCTTATACCGTGATTTCATCTATGAGCCATCCTATTTGTTCACATTGGACATTTTTTCGCAGTTAGGACTTGACAATCAGGCCAGAACTGGTACTATTAGTACAGCTGGAGCAGTCACACAACAGCTATACTAGGAGGAAACTTGCTTTTTCAAGTTCTGGATCATAAGAAGGATTGCGTCGGATATTTTGCCGACAACCAAATACACTCAACAAATATTATACCCCCTCAAGGCGAGAGCTGGGAACTGTCCGAGCATATGCGAGGGGAGACGTACGAGCTAGGACGCCTCTACAGCCAAGGAGCGGCTCTTACAGACGTTTGCCCGGAAGATATGAAGGAGGAGTGGGAAAAGATAAAGAAGACGCTTAAATCGTGTCTGAGAGCCTTCCGAACTTCTCGACTTTCTTTAGAAGAAAACTGTCTTTATGATGTGATCCCCGAGTATTTCCTTTTTGAGTACTTAAACGCCAAAAATAAGATAACCCAACACGTGCTGGACACCTACCCTCGTCCTGCGAACTACGATGCCATGCTGAATCTTAATAAGATGCTCATGGACATCCGGTTGCGCCCCCTGAGAATCGATCTCGGACCGATCAAACACCTCCTCAGCTCCGTCCGCGGAATGAACTTTCACCGCACGCTGCAAACCGTCAATCACGTATGCGACTATAACCCATGGGGGACAATCACGGGGCGCCTATCGACAAACCCAAACAGTTTACCCATTCTCACGATGAATAAGGAGTTCCGCGCGTGCATTAAACCAAAGAACGACTGGCTGGTGGAGCTTGACTTCAATGCGGCCGAACTGCGGACGCTGTTGGCTCTCGCAGGTGTCGAGCAGCCCAAGAACGACATTCATAACTGGAATGTCAAGAACATTTTCGACGGTAAACTAACCCGCGACGAAGCCAAGGTGAAAACCTTCGCGTGGTTGTATTCTAATAAGGAAAACAAGCAGTTAGAGCGCCTTTATAACAAAGATTTGGTGCGGAATAAGTACTGGGATGGCTTAAAAATTACGACGGATTATGGTAGAATAATAGAGAACGTAGACGAGCATCATGCTCTTAATTACATCGTTCAAAGCACCACAATCGACATGGTGCACGAACAGGCTTACAAAGTCTACGAGCTTCTGAGGGGGAGGAAGAGTCACATTTCATTTCTTATACACGATGCGGTCTATATCGATCTGGCTGACGAAGATCGCCCCGAATTGCTGAATTTGCTTGACACGTTCCAGAAAACAAGGTATGATGTATTCAAGGTTAATGTCTCAGCTGGCAAGAACCTGGGAGAAATGAAGAAACTAAAGTTATGAAGAAGATTTATCAAAAGTTAATCAGGGATCGTATCCCTGGAGTGATTGCAGACGCAGGCAAGTCCTTTGCCACAAGAAAAGCATCAGAAACAGAGCTGATGGATTATGCCATGAAGAAACTTCAAGAAGAAGTACAGGAATTCGTTGAAGATCCCTGTGCTGAAGAAGCTGGAGACATTATGGAGATCTTTCATTTTATCTGCGGACAGTTGAAAATCAGAGATAGTGAAATTATGGCTGAGACGACAGCGAAACGTATCTCTCGCGGTGGATTCGAGAAGAATCTCATTTTGGAGTGGGTTGAAGAGGAATGAAAGTAGTAGGTCTCGGCAAAGCAGGTTGCAATATCGCGAAGTCTTTTTCAAAGTTTTCGCAGTATGAAACTTTTGGTATTGACATCCAAGAGGATGCCGATATTACTATTCGCAAGAAGAAGAGTCACGAAGACTACGACGAGAACTTCCCCAACCTTAAGAGAAAACTAAAGTTCACAGGCGAAGATGTTTTTGTTGTCATCGCCGGCGCCGGACAGATATCAGGGGGCACATTGCGCCTGCTTGAGCAGCTAAACAAGAATAATATCACGGTCATCTATGTTGAGGGCGATAAGTCCATAATGTCGGAGACTCAAAAGAAACAAGAAAAAATCGTAAGTAATGTCTTGCAAGAGTACGCTCGATCTGGTATTATAGAGTTAGTGGTAATGATAAGCAACAGCGCGCTAGAGAGGAGTATCGGAGACATGTCAATCATCGGCTACTACGATACTCTTAACCACGCTATCGTCAACACCATTCACATGATTAACGTATTTAAGCACACAGAGCCCGTCATCGGAAACTTTATCAGCCCGGCCCAGATCAGCAGGATCGCAACGGTCGGCGTTGTAGACATAGAGTCAGATGATGAGAGAGAACATAAAGAAAAGTGGTTTTACCCCTTGACAAGTGTCAGGGATGTGGTATACTACTATGGTATCAGCGAGGAAGATTTGAAGAACGACGGCACACTGTTTAGAAAGATTAACAACTTTGTAAAGTCGCGAGTGGAAGAAGATATTAACGTCTCATACGGAGTCTTTAAGACAGCTTATGAACAAAAATATTGTTATTGCATAAAATATTCATCTATGGTACAATCATACCAAGAAATGCTAGACGATCAGGATATTAGCTGATCGTACTATAACCCTAAAAGGAGATTAAAATGGGTATTAATTTAGACAAGATGCGAGAGAAGCTTGCATCACTTAGAGGAACGGGAACTTCCTCAGATTCGGTTTTCTGGCGTCCTATCGACGGCGAACAGGACATCCGTATTGTTCCCACTGCAGACGGAGACCCCTTCAAGGAGATGTGGTTCCACTACAATGTGGAGAAGGGCGGATTCCTCTGCCCCAAGCGCAACTTCGATGATGGTTGCCCGGTTTGCGAATTTGCCTCACAGCTTTGGCGTGAGGGAGTCGATAACAACGACGACCACAGCAAGAAGATGGCTAAGAACCTCTTCGTGCGACAGCGATTCTTCAGCCCCGTCATGGTACGCGGCGAGGAAGAGCTAGGTATCCGCGTCTGGGGCTATGGCAAGACTGCCTATGAGAACCTCTTGACGCTTGTGCTCAACCCGGAGTACGGTGACATTACTGACACCGAGGCTGGCACCGACCTCACTATGACTTATGGAAAGCCTCCCGGCGCTTCCTTCCCCCAGACTAAGCTTGTTCCACGCCGTCGTTCCTCTGCGCTCTGCGCCGATATGACGCCCGACAAGTGTGCTGAACTACTTGATAGCATCCCAGAGTTCTCTGGTTTGTTTGAGCGAAAGTCCGCTGCTGATGTACAGACTATTCTCGACAATTTCGTCAACTCACAGGTTGACGACCCCGAGAGTGTTAGTTCTGAGACTACGCGATACGGTAACACCACTAAAGAAGGTGAAGCCAGCGCAGTCGACGCAGCTTTCGCAGAGCTAGGGTCGCTCTAAATATCCCCCCCACAGGGAGGCACAGGGTTATCAGGTGCCTCATCACAGAAAGGAAGAGTTATGACAACTACTGATACAAATCGTTTAGAACAACTGATTACCATTCTTGAGGAAACTCGGGACGATCACACCAAGTTCTTTGGCACTGGAAACAATGCCGCAGGAACCCGTGTTCGCAAGGCAATGCAGGAAGTGAAGACGCTAGCACAGGAACTCCGTGTCGAGGTCCAAGAGACCAAGAACGCGGGTTAGACTCACCAGCCGCAGGGAGGCCCGGGGATACAGGGGTCTCACGTTACTACAAACAAACTAGGGAGTTATAAATGAGTAATATTACAAACACACTAAGGGAACTGAACGTCGCCGACGACGCATATGTAACCCTTAGTTATACCGAGGGTGCCGAGGTTTGGCACATCAACGAGAGCCACGTGGAAGAAAGTGTTGCCGAGACCGGCACCGCCTCGATCCTTGCGCGGCTGCTAGCCTCTGGCGTCGCCGTCTCGTCTACGTACAGCACGGATGGCGACATTCTTGATGAGATGCGCAGCAATGGGCTTCTCGATGACTACGAGCGCGGCGAAGAGTACTTTGAGGAGTATATCACCGAGAAGCTGCAGGAAACCATTTATGATGGTGAGTATTCTTTGGAGTATTCAACCGAGCAGTATGACTACAAGCGCGGACGTTGCGACATTTCGACGTCGGTCCGAGTTAAGGTAGCAGATCTGTTCCGAATCGACGAGAACAAGTCGTTGTTCGTATCAGCTGACTCAATTGTCAGCGGCTTCGATGTCTCAGTACAGACACCGGCGGGAACGTTGACGCTTAGCTAATGAAAACTTTGGATTTGCACGGTGACAGTCACGAGAGCGTGGAACAGAAGGTTCACACTTTTGTGTTCAATAATGAACTACCTGTCAAGATTGTCACCGGCAAATCTGAAGCAATGAGAAAAATAGTACTTGACACCGTGAGTACTTTAGGGTATCATAGTCACTATGAACGATTGATCAACGAAGGATCGCTGATCATAACAGAACAAGAATTTTGAAAGGAAATTAAATGATTGCTCGAATTAACCGAATCGCACTCTTTGCGATTTTTGCCCTTTTGATGGGACTAGCCGGGGTAACCTTCAGTGGTTGCCCCTCTACTGACGACGACGACAGCGCATCGGATGATGATGATTCCGCTGCGGACGACGACGACTCGGCGGTAGAATAATGGAAGTCTTCACATTTGCAACAATGTATCAGGCATTCTTGGCAGGCGTCCTGGGATGGACGTTTGCTTACACCCTGCTAATGCGTAACCGCGTGAGCCGGCTGGAAGATAGCCTCCGCACCGAGGCGGAATAAGACAATGTGGACAATGCTGGGACTAATATGTTTAGGAATATACGTATTGGATCTCCAGCTGCGTCTCCGCGAAGTTAGCGAACAAGTGTCGCGACTTCACCAAGACTTCCTAGACGAAGTTACTACAAGATATGGAGAAAGATTCGATGGCAAAAAGTAAGTCCAAAGCAGGCAAGATTTCAATTGATGGTCTGCGAACCCTAATCAACAAAACTTCGGGCGTGGAAGTCGCCCATAATCTGAAGGAAGCAAATCCTACAGAAGTAAAAGAATGGATCCCCACCGGTTCTCGGTGGTTGGATTCTATTGTCTGCCGCGGCAAGCTTGCTGGCATTCCAGTTGGCAAGTTTACGGAGATTGCAGGTCTTGAATCGACCGGTAAATCTTTTATGGCCGCGCAGTGTGCAGCCAATGCTCAGAAAATGGGCATGACGGTGGTATATATGGATTCAGAGTCAGCGATTGACCCGGGTTTCCTAGAACGAACCGGATGTGATTTAGAAAATCTGATCTATGTCCAGGCACAATCAGTGGAACATGTTCTAGAGACTGTCGAGAGCGTATTAAACTCCGGCACGGAGCGAACCCTGTTCATCTGGGACTCGCTGGCTCTGACTCCTACCGTCTCCGATGTGGAGGGGGATTTCAATCCTCAGTCCACGATGGCAATGAAGGCACGCATACTATCAAAGGGAATGTCCAAGCTGACAATCCCGATTGCGAATACGAGGTCTGCTTTCCTGGTTCTTAACCAGTTGAAGACTAATATTCCACAGGGACCGAACGCACGCATCGTCGCAATGACGACACCCTTCATAACTCCAGGCGGCAAGGCTATGCACTATGTATATTCCCTCCGCATCTGGCTGACGGGGCGTAAGGCGAAGTCTGCTTTCATCGAGGATGAGAGTGGTTTCCGTATTGGCTCAGAAGTTAAAGTAAAACTTGAGAAGTCTCGGTTTGGCACACAGGGACGTAACTGTGCGTTCAAGATCCTCTGGGGCACCGACGATGTTGGTATCCAGGATCAAGAGAGCTGGTTGGAAGCGATCAAGGGCGCCGATAATCTTAAGCAAGCCGGCGCCTGGTTTGCGCTGGTCCATAAGGACGGAACTGAAGAGAAGTTCCAGACCGCTCATTGGGTCGAGAAACTTAAAGATGATAAGTTTAGAAACCGAGTGTTCGAGATTATGGATGAGCAGATCATTCGTAAGTTTGATGT
>Ga0208013_1001109_pt1 | contig 13235 bp, 14 predicted proteins | sample 16_taG_FD_184091 | JGI IMG/M metagenome (GOLD analysis project Ga0208013, IMG submission 184091) | Marine viral communities from the Subarctic Pacific Ocean - 16_ETSP_OMZ_AT15313 metaG (SPAdes) (version 2) | ecosystem: Environmental > Aquatic > Marine > Oceanic | place: Pacific Ocean | collected...
TTTATGTCTCTGCAGGAACGGATCAGGTTCTTGTTCTCTCTGGAGGCGGACCAACATCTTATAATGAGGCTGCAGCTACTGATGTAAATTTCTATGTCTCAGGAACAATCGGCGGAAAGCACCGGCACACTGGAGTCTCTATATTCGGCGGAGATCTTGTTGCAAGCGGGACAATATTTTCTGAGAACGGACTTAGAGTTGACGGCCCGGAGGTAGTATTCTTTAAGGAGAATACCCCCGGAACAGATACAAACTGGTTTGTTTCAGGATCAGTAGGGGGCAAAGGAAGTACAAATACAGCCACATTTGGTGGTGATGTCTTTATAAGCGGCGCAATATATCATGAAAATCCACTACCCATCCATGCAGTAAATACCGGATATGGTGATATTGTTACAATTGGAAATTCGTCTGTTACTGCTGGAAAGCTATATTACTATAAAGATACGGGCTGGACAGAAGTCGATGCTGCAGATGTCGCAGACGGCGCCAGCCAGCTTTTAGGAATAGCACTTGGAACAAACAGTCATCATGGCATGATAGTAAGAGGGTTTGCACAATTAAATATAACAGGGCTCTCTTCAGGTGATGAAGGCAAGCCAGTATATGTTGATAAAACAGGCGGCGGCGGAACTGGAAAGATAACTGTAACTCCTCCCGCCGCTGCGGGAGACTTTGTTAGATTGCTCGGATGGTTGACAGACGACGGAGATGGCGGTTCAGACGCTAGTATATATTTCTCACCAAGCAATGATTGGATAGAGGTGTCCTAGTGGGGACTATTGAAAAGGCAAGCGGTGTTAGCTGGGATAATATCGAATCTGTAAATGGCATCGCCAAAGCTGCCATCGCTAATATGTCAGGCATCACAGCTCACTCCGACCATACCCCGCTGTGGGTCTCGACTGGTCGAGAAGGCCACGTATTGTATTCTACCGACGCCATTAACTGGACTGCCTATCAGACTCCTGCCGACGCCGGACCCGGGGTGAACTATTGGGATGTATCTTTTGGTCTGGATGACAGTGACAATCCACGCTGGATTATTGGTACTAACACAAGTCCTGAGCTTAGATACTCTGCAGACCCAACCGAAGGCAATGACTCTTGGACTTCGATTGACTTCCCCGGTCCAACGTCAGCCTCTAAATGTAGAACAGTTGAATATGGAGCCAATGGAACGTGGATTGCTGGATCAAAGAACGACAAAGTATTTAGATCAACCGATGGAGGTGATACCTGGACTGAAATTACCGATGTCGCTTCCGGAGCCGGCATAATGCTTTGCTTAGCAACTGACGGTGAAGGGACTTGGCTGGCTGGAGGGCAAGGCACTTCGGTTCTTAAATCGACGGATGATGGGTTGAACTGGTACGTATCTGGAACAAGCGTTGGACAAGTTAATGGTCTTGAGTACAATAATGGAGTATGGTTCCTGGCTAGCAATACCACCACCTCTTATCGCGCAACCTCAATTGCCGACAATACCTCAACAGATACTTGGACCGCTGTAACGGGTATCTCAGTAGCACTTTGGCCAATCTGCCATATTTCCGGTGATACTTGGATGACTGCCGGAAAAACCAACACGCCGAGTAACCCATTCTTGTCAACAGACAATTGTGTATCATGGAGCGCGGTTACAAGCCCCAGCGCCGGTCAAATTATGGGATTAGCATCAGATGGAACGACAGTTGTATGCGGAGGTAAAGACAGTAAAATACACACCTCAACAGACAACGGCTCTACATGGACATTGCAGTATACACTGGCAAACTATGTCGATGAGCTTGTGGTTGAATATAACGAGGTCAAGCCATTTTGAGATGCATTCTAGATATATTTGATATCTAAATTCATTGTACACGCTGATATCGACATGGTAGTATTGACTACTACGTGGAGATATATTAGATGTTTAGTAGTCCATTTCAAAATAAGAGTGAAGTATTAGTTCCTCCAGATGCAGATATTGTTTTTGTTTCTGATCTTTTTTCCAGCGACCATCTGGGAGGAGCGGAGCTAACAACAGATGCGATAATTGATTCATCGCCATACAATGTGTTCAGGCTACACTCAAAGGATGTCAATGAAAAGACGCTCCAGCAGGGATTGAGTAAATTTTGGATATTTGGTAATTTTTCAGGTATGAACCTTGAACTACTGCCAGCAGTTATAGCTAATATGAAGTATTCTATTGTAGAGTATGATTACAAATATTGTAAGTATAGGTCTCCGGAAAAGCATGCTGAGATAGAGAGTAAAGAGTGTGATTGTAATTCAGACATACATGGAAAGATGATCTCAGCATTTTACTTTGGTGCAAAATCATTGTGGTGGATGTCGGAAAAACAGATGAATTTATATCATGTAATGTTTCCATTTCTTTCACAAAGAAAGAATACCGTACTCTCATCTGTATTTGATGAGTCATTCTTCAAGCTTACATCAGAGCTTGCTAATAAGTCCGATGCTAGCAAGAGAGAAAAGTGGATTGTCGTAAATTCTACGTCCTGGATAAAGGGAACACAGGCAGCAATAGATCACTGCAAGGAAACAAATCTAGACTATGAAGTAGTGGGCGGCCTTTCATATCATGATCTTTTAGAAAAATTATCAAAATCAAAGGGATTGGTTTTTCTTCCTTTAGGAAATGATACATGCCCAAGGTTAGTAATTGAGGCCAAGATGCTAGGGTGTGATCTCATTCTTAACGAGAATGTTCAGCATGCAAGTGAAGACTGGTTTTCGTCAGATGACAATAAAAAGTTTTTGGATCACCTCTATAATGCAAGAGAGAGATTTTGGACCGGAATAAAGGAGACAATTGAGCATAAACCTACATTAAGTGGATATACGACAACAATGAACTGTGTGGAACAAAATTATCCATTTGAAGCATCTATTTCTTCATTACTCAATTTTTGTGACCAGGTCGTTGTGGTAGATGGGGGATCCACAGATAAAACGTGGAAAATCTTGAAGAAGATGGCAAAGAAGAATGATAAGCTAATAATTCATCAGAATAATAGGGATTGGTCTGATAAGAGATTTGCAGTTTTTGATGGTCTTCAAAAATCTCTAGCCAGGGCTCTCTGTACGGGAGAGTTTTGCTGGCAACAAGATGTTGATGAAATTGTTCACGAGAGTGATTATGAAAAGGTAAAGAGCTTAGCTAACCAGCTACCAAATAATGTTGATCTTGTAGCACTCCCAATTCTTGAATTTTGGGGTAATAGTGGAAAGGTAAGAATAGATGTGAATCCCTGGAAGTGGAGGCTATCTAGAAATAGACCGTACATTACACATGGAATTCCCGCAAATCTTAGAAAATTTGATGATGACGGAAGACTGTATTCGTTACCAGGAACCGACGGGTGCGATTATGTTAGAGCTGACACGTATGAGCCAATACCGTTTATGAATTTTTACACAGAAGATGTGCACAGCTTAAGAGAGAAGGCTCTGTCTGATTGTGATGAAGAATCAATCACGAATTATGGCACATGGCTTTCATCAGTGTTTGATGCACTTCCGGGAGTATACCACTATTCCTGGTTTGATATAGAAAGAAAAATAAGAACATATAGAGATTACTGGTCCAAACATTGGCAAAGCCTATATGACATAGAGCAGGAAGATACACCAGATAACAATATGTTTTTTAACAAGAGCTGGGAGAATGTATCAGAAGATGAAATCACTGATCTTTCTAAAAGACTGTCTAGTGAAATGGGAGGGTGGATCTTTCATCAAAAGATAGATTTTAGCAAGAAGACTCCTCATATTTCACTCTCAAGCAGTCACCCTAAAGAAATTAAGAAATGGATAAAGAAATGAATTTAGTATTTATTGTTCCATGCTTTAATATGAGTAAAAATTTTGATAATGTAGTGTCATCAATTAAGTCACAAAAAGATGATAGGTGGACCTGTGTTATGATAGATGATATATCTGAAGATGATACGTGGGACAAGATATCAAATCTATGCATCAATGATGAAAGATTTCATGGAATTAAAAATAAAAATAAAAAATTTGCTTTAAGAAATATTGTAGAGGCTTCAAGGCTTTTTCAGAGCAGAGATATGGTAATAGCGGTAATTGATGGCGATGACCAGCTATGCAATGATAATGCTGTTTCCTTAATTTTAAATGAGTATGATAGTGGAAGTGATGTCGTCTGGACAGCACATAAATGGGATATAAATGGAATGAATATATCAAGAGAAATGCCACAGGTGGCAGATCCCTATATGTGGCCGTGGTGCTCATCTCATTTAAGAACATTTCGGTCCAGCTTGATCAAAAGTATATCTGATAAAAACTTTAAAAATCCGGCCGGAGAATGGTTTGTCAGGGGGTATGATCAAGCTCTAATGTTACCCCTGCTTTCACTAACAAGTAATAGAAAGTATATAGATGATATTTGTTATCAGTACAATATCAACTCAGTCTCTATTAAAGATAGGAACTGGGAAGAAGCAGCCCAGATCTCGACGATCAATATAGTGAGATCTCGAGGATTTTTAAAATAAACCGGCCAAGGGAAGATCTGTGAAAATATTTCTTGACAATGTATCGATAAATTCTTCATCTGGGCCAAACGGATTCGCCAAAAAGATATCCGAAGAATTTAAAAAAAATCATGAGGTCTATACATCGGTTTATAAATTAATGAATGACAAAGTAAATCCTGATGTACAGCTATCATTTATAGCATCTGAGTGTAAGCTAGCCCCAATTATTCAAAGATTGGATGGAATTTACTTTAACTCAGAGCAAGATTTTATGAGTTTAAATTTACCAATAGAGGCAACGTATAATGAAGCTGATGCAGTAATATTTCAGTCAAGATTTAATAAGCAGCTAACTGAGTCATTTTTTGGTCAACGAAAGAATTCACACGTCATCTCTAATGGAACTAATATAAGATTAATAAATGATATTCTTCCAATGAGTATTCCCAATCTTAACAAGTTTGAAAAAGTGTGGTGCTGTGCTTCATCGTGGCGCCCACATAAACGGTTGAAAGAAAATATACGATATTTTAAAGAGTGCTCAAAAAACAATGAATGCCTTGTCATTGCAGGGGAAAATCCTGATATTCGAGAATACGACGATAGAATTTTTTATGCAGGCCATTTAAGCTGGTTAGATTTAATATCTTTAATGAAGAGATCTTCATATTTTATACATCTGTCCTGGCTTGATCATTGCCCAAATGTTGTCATAGATGCTAGGGCAGCCGGATGCCAGATAATATGTTCCTCATCAGGTGGGACCAGAGAGATAGCAGGTGAAGATGCAGTAATAATTCAGGAGGATGAATGGGATTTTTCTCCCATAAAGCTCTATAATCCGCCAGATATTGATTTCACCAGAAGAGTAAACGGTAAAATATCTCCCTCCTGTGATATTATTGATGTAGCAGAAAGCTATCTTAGTGTAATTAGTGGTGTTATATGAGAGTAATTGTAACTGGTGCTGGCGGCCTTATTGGAAGTGAAGCTGTAAGGTTTTTTCAGAAAAGATCACTAGTCTGGGGGATTGATAATGATATGCGATCTGTATTTTTTGGACCACAGGGAAGTGTTAAGTCAACAATAGAAGGTTTACAGAAACTAGATGGCTACGTTCATCTATGGTCAGATATATCTGATGAAGATCAGATATCATCAATTTTTAAGAAAATTAGACCAGATATAATAATTCACTGCGCTGCACAGCCATCTCATGATAAGGCTGCTTCAATTCCTCTCCTTGATTTCAAAGTTAATGCATTTGGAACATTGAATCTCTTAGAGGCTACGAGAAAATATTGTAACAGCGATGCAGTCTTTATTCACATGAGCACCAATAAGGTTTATGGAGATAAGCCTAATAATTTAGAGCTGATAGAGTCTGATCTCAGATACGACTTCTCCGATGAAAAGTTCTCAAACGGAATAGATGAAACTCTTTCAATAGACCAGTGTATGCATTCACTATTTGGAGCCTCTAAGGTGTCTGCTGATATAATTGCTCAGGAATATGGAAGATATTTTGGATTAAACACTGGAATTTTTCGAGGTGGGTGTCTGACAGGGCCTCAGCATGCTGGTGTTGAGCTTCACGGATTTCTTTCATATATTGTAAAATGCGCACTTCAAGAAAAGCCCTATGTGATATTCGGGTATAAGGGAAAACAAGTAAGGGATCAAATTCATTCATCTGATGTAATTAGTGCATTTAATCGATTTATAGAAAATCCTATTCCGGGAGAAGTATTCAACATAGGCGGAGGAAAGGAGAATAGTGCGTCTATACTAGAGGTAATAAACCTAATAGAGGATATAACTGGTCGAAGATTGATGTATGATATTTCAGAATCTAATAGAGCTGGAGACCATATCTGTTATTACACAGATCTTTCTAAGCTTAGACAAAAATTTCCTGGATGGAAAATAACTCGATCGCTTAGAGAGATAATAGAGGAGATAGTAGGAGAGATCAAATGATTGAAAAATTAATACAAAGAGACAAGAGCGGAAATATTTTAGCAAATGGTGTTAACCTAAATCCAATAATTGAAAGATTAAAAAATGCTGGAAAATTCTTTTATTTCTCAAAAGATGACACAGAGCTTAGTGATTTAATTTTTAATCTCGAGAGGTCAGCAGCACTTGCAGAAGTGTTTGCATCTAATCTCTCTGAGGATTTTTTAAATATGGATGGAATGACAACGGAAAAAGTCAGACACTATTTGAATAATGCGTGCTCTAGTGTGAAATTTTCAAGCGGCACAAAAAATTACTTCGAAGTGGGTTGCGCAAGCGGCTCTACTTACATATCTTCTAATTTTAAAACTAGTCTGGATAGCTCACATGTGTGCGATATTTTCACTGAAAAGAAGTGTGGTCCCACTGGCAAAGATGACTTTATAAATAATTGTCAAAAATATTTAGGAAAAGATCCAGAGAATCTAATCGATCAAGATTGCTTCTCTTTAGACCTAGATAGATTTCCAGAAAAAATTAATATGTATCTTTTTGATGGCCCGCATGAAGTAGAAGATCATGAGAGATCTCTTACTTATTTTGAAGAAATTTTTGATGACACAGTAGTAGTGTTTATAGATGACTGGAATGATGATAGGGTTCAACTAGGAACAATGCTTGGTCTATCTAAAATAGGATATGATGTAGTATTTTGGAGGCATGATCCAGCAAATCAGCACATAGCTCCATTCGGTGTCGTTCCCATATTTAGAGGTGGAATAAAACTAAGAAACCTAAGCCACAAACCAAGGGGATACTCATTAGATTTTGGTGATGTACACAGATGGGCGAACGGATTTATGACATTAATTTTAAGAAAGAGAGATATGAAATGAAAGACTTGCCTAAGGTAACTTTTGGAATAATAAATTGTAATAGGTTGCACTATTTAAAAAGCTGTGTAGAGTCACTGATTTTATGCACCAGCGATTATGATAATAAGGAAATAATAATTGTAGATAATGCTTCTGTAGAGCCAGGAACCGATGAGTATCTTTCTCAAAAAGCTAGTCAGGGAATTATAGTTCATAAGACAAAAAGAAGAGATCCCAATAATGAATTCGCCAAAGCTTTAAACTTTATCACATCAGAATCATCTGGAGATTTTATAGCATCAATTCAGGGAGATATGCAGTTCACATTAAATGGGGGCTGGCTTGAAGAATACGTTAAGTTTTATGAAAAGTTCAAAAATATCATAGGCTGTATGGGGCTAGATGCCCAAAGAACAACAAGGATTAAAAATCAATCAAAGTTTTCTGAAAAGATGATAACAGGTGACTACTCCTTTTTATTAGATTATTCTAGAATACCATTTTCATGTTCAGCAGATGTAATGTACAGTAGGGAATCTTTAGAATTCATGGGACCGTTTCTTGAGAAAAACGATGGGCATGAATCAGGCGTTAATTCAGAGGATGATATGAGACAAAGAATACTACAAACAGTTCAAAAAGATGATCTAAAGATTTTTTGTGCGCTTCCATTAATCTCACCAGCATCTGCAATTTTTACTGATTCAAGGGGGACAAATGCAAGAGTGAGAGGCAACAGGCGATATGGTGATTATTGGGAGGCTAAAGAAGACTTTAAATATTATGATATAATTGAATTCGATGATGCAATCAGAGCATATAAAGACAGAGCCCACCCTGTGGGCATAGAAGAATTAGCTATCCCGCTAGGGTGGAATGCACCTATCGATGCGTCGGGAAACTGGATGAAAAATCCAATAAGAATAGAAAACGCAGCTTCTAGTGATTGGGAAGAAATTGACCCAAATATAGAAGTTATTCAAGAATCTAAATCTCAAAGCTATGTAGACGAATGGCTGGAGGATTGATCATTGGGACTAGGTGGATATTTAACATGGACAGCAGCAGCTAGAGAAATACGTAGACTCACTGGTGATTCTGCCAGGATGTTTCCAGTTGAGCAATTATCTGGAGGATTTTTAAAGATCATTAAAAGTGACTCCTTCAAAAACAATCCAGACTTTATAACAATGGGAGAATCAGGCTGTGAGAATAATCAGCTAATATTGCCACTAATTCTTAACAATCCTGATGCAAATTATTGTAAAGAAGATGGTGTTGAAAGAGCTTATCATAGATTCGACTCACATATTATTGAACAGATTTGTGAATGCTACGGAATTGAAAATCCAGAGTTAAAGTGTGTTGTCAATCTGACAAATGAAGAAAAATGCTTTGCAGAAGATTTCCACATATCAGTCTTAAATAATGAGAAATTTATAACGATAGAGCCGTTTTCAAAGGACAACTACACACCAAATAGAGAATATCCTTTTGAAAAATGGCAAAAAATAGTTGACACTCTATCAGAAGATATAAAGATAGTTCAAGTAGGTAATTCTGGAAAAATTTTAAATAATGTCATTCCTCTGGCCGGAGAAACAACATTCCGCGAGGCAATAGCAATTATTGAAAGGTCTAGCATATTTGTTGCATCTGAGTCAGGCCTCGTTCACGGTGCAACAGCTGTAGATACAAAAAGTCTTGTAGTAATAACCGGGTATCAGGATGAAAGAATGGTAGCATATCCGCAAAATATAAATGTTAATATAGGAACCCATGGCCCCTGCGGAATGAAAATTCGGTGTCAGCTATGTAAAAGCGATGCTGACAATCATGACCATAGAGAAATTTTAAATTTAATTAAGTCACACGTCCTACCTGACGGTAGTCGAGGATAGCATGTCAAAAGCAAGCGATCTGTATAAAGATGGAGTGATATTTCACGAGTTTAAAAACTCCCGCTCTTTAGAAATATTATTTGAAAAAATAGCTGAAATGAATGAGAAGCCGGTCGATGGTTTCTTCTGGAAAGAAAAATATCCAAATACAGAAGATTTTAGGCCCTCTGTATATGAGTATGATTCATCTTTTATTGATATACTATTTGATAATGATATTCCCAAACTTATAAATGATGCTACACATAAAGATCTATGCTTAGCGCATATCCAGCTACGAAGAGTCTTTCCAGGCCCAAGCTATATGTCGTGGCATAGAGATACTCACTTTAAGGATGGGGATATCGTGAGCTCCTCCCCGCCTGCATATAAGATCATATGTTTCCCAGATATCTACAGGAATGAGAATGATTGTATTTCAATTCTCAAGGGGACACACATATGTCACATGGTGAATCAAGGTTCACAAGACTTTATAGCCCCCGGACTTTCTCAATTTGACATGCAGCTTTTAAATTCTGGAATGTTTGAAGGTATAACTATAAAAAGCTCAAAAAATCAATTTGCCCTCTTCGATACAAGTATCTTACATGCAGCTAATGAATCTGTAGAGGAAAAGGGATCAATAAGACTAATATACGTTTTTATTGATAGAGATCAATTTGATAAAAAATTCTCACACAAAAAAGAGCATAGAGAGCTCAATAAAATATTTCAGGAAAGATGTAATAATGGATAGGAAGAGAGTAGGATTCGTTGGTTTTGGAAAAAGAGTTGAAAATGTCTACATGCCACTCTTTAAGAAGGCATCATCGATATTTGAAATATCTGGATTCCACACAAGAAGAGCAGATAGAGAGGCAGAGGTTATAGATAAGTTTGGAATAAAATCATTTAAGTCAAATGAAGAAGTTTGTAAAAATTCAGACGTAGTTGTAGCATTTTGCCCACCAGAGGTGCAGTATGATCTTTTAAGTGAGATAACGAAATTTTCTGATAAGATCTTAATTGAAACACCTACAACAGATCACAGAATTCCACATCTTGATATGGCATCTTCAAGCAATATTTGTGTAGCAGAACAGTGGCCTTATCTTCCCATAGAGCAGTTTAAGAATAAGATAATAGATGATGAAATATTAGCTAGACCGTTTCTTGTTCAAAATGATTGCAGGACACTAGACTACCACGCCATGGCACAGCTAAGAACTTATCTCGGAAGAGATGCAATCCCCGTCAGAGTATTCGGATCATCAGTTGGTGCAAATATCCCAGAGTTCAGAGATAAAAATGGAAACATTAAAGATGAACCAGAGTTCTGGGATGTAGCACAGGTGATATTCAATAATGGAGCAATACTATCACATAATTTTTCATATAATTGTAAAATTGCTCCCTTCAGGTCTCTACAGACACTGAGATATTACTCAGGAAATGGAACAGCTATTTCTGGAAAGAAAGACGATAAAGACAATGATTATGAGATCATAGATATCAGATATCTAGGAGAAGGATTAGATACACTGCAGATGGATGTATCAGTTATAAAGTCAGCTTCAGGAGCTGTGTTAGAGATATCTGATTCAGCTTCTGGTGTAACTTGGGCCAATCCCTATGGTGATATAGGTTTTACTGATCAAGAGACAGCCATGTGTACTCTAGTTAGCTCTCTAGCTGACGGCAAAGTTCTTTATTCAGTTAGAGATTCTTTTTTAGATTCCTTCATAATGAACGCAATAAAGCAATCATGCGCATCAGGCAATTTAATAAACTTTGAATAATCTGGAAAGCAATTGAAAACTATCTTTACTAATGGCTGCTTTGACATCTTGCATAGAGGACACATAGAGCTTCTTAGATTCTGCAAGTCATGCGGAGATCGTGTGATAGTTGGATTAAATAGTGATGAAAGCGTGAGAAGATTAAAGGGGAACAACCGACCAATCAATTCTCAAGAAGATAGGAAGATATTGCTAGAGTCTCTAGTATTTGTTGATCAGGTTATTTTATTTGATGAAGATACACCATATAATTTAATAAGTGAGCTTATGCCGGATATAATCGTGAAGGGCGGAGATTACAATATAGGGGATGTCGCTGGTAGAGATCTCTGCGAAGTAAAAATTTTTGGACTAGTAAATGGACACTCTACAACGAAAACAATTAAAGATATTAGTAATCGGTGATTCTTGCACAGACATCTACCATTATGGTGATTGTTTAAGAATTAGTCAAGATGCTCCAGTTCCAGTGCTAAGACATGTTAACAGCGAAATATTTGGCGGAATGGCAAGGAATGTCTACAAAAACTTGGTAGGATTAGGAAGCTCTGTAGATATCATTACTAATCATGAAAAAATAACAAAAGAAAGATTTATTGATAAAAGGACTATGCATCATCTTCTAAGATTTGATACAGGTGAGAGTCAAAGATTATGTGTAATCAGTGAAGAAAAAATCAACAGTATTATCTTTTCTAATTACTCTGCAGTCATTATATCTGACTATGATAAGGGATTTTTAGACTCTGAATCAATTAAAAAAATATTATTAAAACGTAAAGATCTCGACGTGCCAATATTTGTTGATTCTAAGAAAAAAGATCTATCATGCTTTGAAAATTGTATCATTAAAATTAATGAAATAGAATATGATGAATCAATATTTCTTCCCAGTACTTATGAACTAATAGTAACTGCAGGAAGGAAGGGTGCAATGTGGAGAGGCGAGTTATTTCCAGCAATTAAAAGTGAAATAGATGATCTAGAAACATCGTCAAGCAATTCTCTCAGAGTTGCTAATGTTTGTGGCGCAGGTGATACATTTTTATGTGGATTAATTACTGAATATTTGAAATCTGGTGATATGAAAAAGTCTATAAAATTTGCAAATCTTTGCGGGTCTAGAGCGATTGAAAATTTTGGCACTTATGTTATATCATTAGATGATTTAAGATGAAATTTATTTTTGACATAGATGGAACAATATGCACTCAGTCAAATCCAGACTATGAGAATGCAAAACCGTTTAAAGCAAGAATTGACAAGATAAATCAATTATATCTGGACGGGAACACAATAATATTTCAAACAGCCCGTGGAATGGGCAGATCTAACGATAATCAGAAAGCAGCAATAGAACTAATGTATGAATTTACAAAGAAACAATTAGATGGGTGGGGTGTATTATATCATAATCTATTTTTAGGAAAGCCATCAGGAGACATTTATGTTGATGACAAGGGTATGAATGATGAAGACTTCTTTACCGATTAAATTTGTCTCTAAGGGGTGGGGTTTCGAAAAGTGGATAGTAAATTGCGAAGAATATTGTGGAAAGCTGCTGTATTTTGTCAAAGATAGGCGGTGCTCGTGGCACTATCATGAGCTAAAAGATGAAGTATTTTATATTCAGTCTGGAAAGATTCTTGTAAAGTATTCTGAAAGAGATGATATAAATTGTGCACAAAAAAAGATTCTCGGACCAGGTGACAATTTTCATGTTTATCGCGGCCTTAGACATCAAGTTATAGCTCTTGAAGATACAGAGTTATTTGAATTTTCTACTCAACATTTTGATGAAGATAGTCATCGTATAGTCAAGGGTGATTAAAAGTGAAAGATATTAGAACTATATCAACTGTAGAAACATTCGACCATCTTGATAAAATGCTCTTTAATGAAAAAAGATTATTTTTTTCCAGATTTGGTGATGTAGATTTTATGATGATGCAAAGAGAAAATATAGGAAAAACTCTCGGTAGATCAAATAAAACATTGCTCACTGAATCACTTCACGAAGAAATGCTTGAATCTTTTTTAATTGAGGATAAAAACTATCTTCGATGTCATGTATCCAACATGCCATTCGAAGATGGTATGGATATATTGAACTTGCAAGGAAATCATAAGACAGGAGAACAAGCGCACAAATGGTGGAATGAAGATGTAAAAGAAAAATCTCTCAGCGCGCTTAATAAT
>Ga0208013_1001113_pt1 | contig 13208 bp, 8 predicted proteins | sample 16_taG_FD_184091 | JGI IMG/M metagenome (GOLD analysis project Ga0208013, IMG submission 184091) | Marine viral communities from the Subarctic Pacific Ocean - 16_ETSP_OMZ_AT15313 metaG (SPAdes) (version 2) | ecosystem: Environmental > Aquatic > Marine > Oceanic | place: Pacific Ocean | collected...
GACTATGAAGCAATGCTTCTGTCACTACCAGAACACCAACGCAAGCAACTACTAGAAGGTAATTGGGATGTTAATGAAGGTGCTGCCTTCCCTGAGTGGAACAGAGCCATACATGTCGTGGACCCTTTTAAAATACCCTCAAGCTGGACTAAGTTTAGAGCTTGCGACTACGGCTACGGGAGTCATACAGGGGTTGTCTGGTTTGCTGTATCACCCAGCGAGCAGCTTGTTGTCTACAGAGAGTTATATTGTTCTAAGGTTACAGCTACTGATCTAGCGGATATGGTACTTGAAGCTGAGAGTGGCGATGGTAGTATAAGATACGGTGTGTTAGATAGCTCCCTGTGGCACAAACGAGGTGACACTGGCCCTTCCTTGGCAGAGCAAATGAACGCAAAGGGATGCAGGTGGAGGCCTTCAGACCGTTCACGAGGCTCTAGGGTCGCAGGTAAAAACGAGCTTCACCGCCGTTTGCAGGTTGATGAGTACACCGATGAGCCAAGGTTAGTGTTCTTTTCGACTTGCACGAACTGCGTAGCTCAATTACCTAGTATCCCTTTGGATAAAAGAAATCCAGAAGACGTAGATACTAATGCAGAAGATCACTTGTACGATGCTATTAGGTATGGTATAATGACAAGACCTAGAAGTTCTTTATGGGACTTCAACCCAGTTTCACACAATGCAGGATTTCAAGCTGCAGACTCAACCTTTGGATACTAAGTAACATGGCAGAAGAAGATAATGTAAACGAACAAGGTGAACTGTTTGAAACAGATGACGTGTCTGTTATTCAAGACGGGGATGACTTAGATGTACCTAGCGTAGTGTCTTATGTTGAGTCACGGTTTAGTCGTGCAGAAGACGCACGATACGCAGATGAGAACCGATGGTTACGTGCTTACCGAAACTACAGAGGTTTGTATGGCGGTGATGTACAGTTTACTGAGGCTGAGAAGTCTCGTATCTTTGTTAAGGTTACAAAGACAAAGACCCTCGCAGCTTACGGTCAGATCGTAGATGTTCTATTTGGTAACGCTCGTTTCCCTCTAACGGTAAACCCTACAACACTACCTGAGGGTGTAGCTGAAGCTATGCATATCAGTATAAACCCCCAAGCTGAACAAGCTATGGACCCACTGCGTAGTGCTTTTGAAGAAGAACCTAAAGTAAAGTTTCTGTTTGACCCTGATGAAAAGCTGAAGCCGGGTGAGACAATGTATGACCGTATGAAGCGTATGGGTCCACTACAGAATAAGCTTGACGCTGTGTCTGACAAAGTTATGGAAGGTCCGGGTACAACTCAAGATACAGTAACATTCCATCCTGCTATGGTCGCAGCTAAAAAGATGGAAAAGAAAATACACGATCAGTTAGAGGAAAGCGGAGCTAATAAACAGCTTCGCCATACGTCTTTTGAGATGGCCTTGTTTGGTACAGGTATTATGAAGGGTCCATTTGCAATTGACAAAGAGTACCCTAACTGGAATGAAGAGGGTGACTACGATCCTACCATTAAAACTGTACCGTCCACTAGCCATGTATCTGTGTGGAACTTCTACCCTGACCCTGATGCGTACAACATGGATGAAGCAGAGTACGTAATTGAACGCCATCGAATGACACGCTCTCAGATGCGTGGCTTGAAGTCTCGTCCTTTCTTTAGAACAGATTCTGTTGAGAAGGCTATCCAGCTTGGTGAGTCCTACGACAAGAAGTATTGGGAACAGGATATGCAGGACGATGACCAGCAATCAGGTTCGCCAGAGCGTTATGAAGTCCTAGAGTTTTGGGGTTACGTTGACACAGATATACTAGAAGAAAACGGTGTGCGTATTCCTCGTGAGCTTAAAGATGCAGAGCAAGTAAATGTAAACGTATGGGTTTGTAACAACGAAGTACTACGTCTTGTACTCAATCCTTTCAAGCCTACACGTATTCCTTACTACGCTGTACCTTACGAGCTTAACCCTTACAGCTTCTTTGGCGTAGGTATTGCAGAGAACATGGACGATACGCAGACGCTTATGAATGGCTTCATGCGTATGGCGATAGATAACGCTGCCCTATCAGGTAATCTTATCATTGAAGTTGATGAAACCAATCTTGTACCGGGTCAGGACTTATCTGTGTACCCCGGAAAAATCTTTAGACGGCAAGGCGGTGCTCCGGGTCAAGGCATTTTTGGCACTAAGTTCCCCAATGTAGCTAACGAAAACATGCAACTATTTGATAAGGCAAGGGTATTAGCAGATGAGAGTACGGGATTTCCTTCATTCGCACATGGACAAACTGGAGTATCAGGAGTGGGAAGGACTGCTTCTGGCATCAGTATGCTTATGTCTGCAGCTAACGGCTCTATACGAAATGTTGTCAAGAACGTAGATGACTATCTTATTGGTCCTATTGGTAAGGCGTTCTTTGCGTTTAATATGCAGTTCGACTTCGACAAAGAAATCAAAGGAGACTTAGAAGTAAAAGCTTCTGGTACAGAAAGCCTTATGGCTAACGAGGTACGCAGTCAACGCCTGATGCAGTTCATGGGTGTAGCCTCTAACCCAGCCCTTATGCCGTTTGTAAAGTCTGACTATATTATTCGTGAGATTGCTAAGAGTATGGACCTTGACCCTGATAAGGTGACGAACTCTTTGGGTGATGCTGCTATCCAAGCAGAGATACTCAAGAAGTTTACTACACCACCTGAACCCCCAGCAGGTGCAGAGCAAGGTCCACCGTCACCACCTACGCCCGGAGCAGCCCCAGAGCAAGCAGGAGTTGGCGTAGCAGATACCACAGGAGCAGGTGGCGGTAACATAGGTACAGGTACAGTACCTACACCGGGTGAGCAAGGGTTTACTGGTACATGACAATAAAGAAGCTAGTAAACGATAAGCCTCTGTGGGATGACTTCTTAGAGGTGCTTGACAGTAAGATTGATGTAGCGCAACGTAGGTTAGAGCAAGAGACATCTATTGAAGGTGTGTATCGTGCTCAAGGTGAGATTGCTGCACTACGCAGATTAACATATTTACGGGATGAAGTAAATGCCTGAGAGAGATTATGGACTAGGTGGCAGAGAGGCCCGTGAAGCTTATGATTCAGCGAAAGCTAGTGTAAAGTCAAAACCTACTGTTAGGCCACGAGCTAGACCAAAAAAGAATGACCCACCCCCTGTCAGGCCAAGGGCTAGGCCTATAGAGGAAGCGGAAACCATATCTGTAAAAGAGAGCGACACAGACGCTTTAGTAGGTATGTGGGATGCAGTTACAGGAAACTTTACTCCTTCAGAAGAAAGCTCCTTAGGAAGAGAAGTAATAAGACAAATAGAAAAAGATGCACCAAAAGACAGCCCAAGTATAAGTCTTCCTAGTAAACCTGCCTTAAATCTGGGGCCAGCTAGTTTAAGTGAAAAAGGCATATCCCTTGATTGGGCTAATGTATTTGAAAGTTTATTAAAAGACAAACTCCCAAATAATGTGAGGGTAAATAAACTAAAGTCTTCTTGGGACGGTGGAGATACGATAAAACTTTTAGATGCAAATTTTACTTTTGCAGAGGGTGGTAAAGTGAGCGATCAAGCACAAACAGAAATGGAACTCATTATGAACGAGCAGGAAGACCCTGTAAGTGGGAACACTGCTCCTATAGGCGCTAAACCTTCTGAGGTACGTGACGATATTGACATTCGTGTCAGTGAAGGCGAGTTTGTAGTAAATGCACAGACGGTACGTTACTTTGGGGAAGACTTCTTTAATGAGTTACAGAATGCTGCAGCAGAAGGTTTTGATCGTATTAAAGAAGGTGATGAGCTACCCTTCAGAGATGATGAGCTAGACGTTGAAGAAGAAGAGATGCCACAAGGCTTTGCAGAGGGTGGTGTAGTACCTGAACCTGTTGGTGGCGGTTATGGTCAGTACGGTGGTACTGGCTCTAGGTTCTCTGGCTTTCAAAGTAAACAATATATTAACGATGACACTAAACAAAAGATGGTTGTATTCTTCTTTAATGGTAGGCCGCTAAGCAGAATACCTGAAGGTTTTCGTGAAATGGGTGAAACTGCTGTGGAAGAACAGCAAGCGGCACAGGCTGCACCTACTAAAGATAAAGATGAAACCTTTGCAGACGTAATAGAAGAAGTAAAAAAAGAAACGTATGAATATAGAGGCACAGATTCTAAAAGCTGGAATCAAGGACAATATGAAAACTACTATGCTGACCTTAGAAAAGATATAAAAGAAGGTAGAAACCCACTAGCTTTAACAAAAACAGAAAAAGCTGCTGCTACTCTTTTAGGTGGTGTTACAGGCATCTTTGGTAAAATAGCAGGAACAGGTAACATAGCTGAAAAGTATATGCTAGATGCTAAAACAAAAAGAGCAGAATCTGTGTTTTCTGAATTAGCAACAAAGCAAGACGCAGGAGACAGCCTGTCTGCAAAACAATTACATCTACGTTACACGCTAGGCTCTGCTTTAGGTAAAAAGGGTTATGATCCTATAGTAGCTAATCCTTGGAAAGAAGATGAGCTAGATGAGTTTGGCTTCCCTACTCAAGAGGCAGCAGATAAAAGAGGCATTACTCTGTTTGGAGATGATGCTACATTTGAAGAGAGAAGACTAGCTTATGAGAAAGACCCTACTAGACCTATGGCGAGGCCAGACTTTAAGCTAGACGAGGAAGGTAATTATGTAATACAGGATGAACCTATAGGAGATTATACACCTGTTACAGATATCTTTAGTGCAAAAGATAAGGGTCATGTTAATTTACTTTCTAGTCAAGAACAAGTGCAATATGACAATGCCATGGAAACAAAAGACCGCGCTTTAGTACAGCATTTTATTCTTATAAATAACTCTAGAAACAAAAAAGACAGCTTTGCTGAACAGTATGCATCTGCTTCTGAAAAAGAAAAAGCTAGACTAATGAGTGCAGACAGAGTAGATGGTCTTTCTATACGGGATAGAGAGCAAGCTATAGCTTCAGTAGTAACACAACCAGACCCTACCCCAGCCCCTACCCCAGACCCTACCCCACCGCCGCCAGATGATGATGATGATGAGCCGTTTGCACTTTTAAACTCCATCAGAGAGGCAAACAAAAAAGCATTTACTAGGGAACAGGGAAAAGCTGCATCTCTTTCGGGATGGGGGAAATGGGGGGATTAAATAAACTTAACTAAATAACTATAAGGCTACCCAGCTTCGGCTGGCCCCAACATAAAAAGGAAAACAACTATGCCTGAACTAGCAGAAGTAGAAACACAAAAGACAGCAGGTCTTGTAAACCCCAAGAAACCTACACCTCTAGAAGATAAGATCAAGAAAGAGGAAGAAGAGCTAGAAGCTTTGATGAAGTCTCGCACTGAAGAGATCGAAGAAAAAGCAGAAGCCAAAGAAGATAAACCTGCTAAAGAAGAAAAAGAAGAACTCTCTGGTGAAGAGCGTACATACAAGAAACGTTACAGTGATCTACGTAGCCATCTTAACAAGCAGTCGGAAGAGTTAAAGCAACTCAAGGCGCAGCTAGACACCGTACAGAAAACAGGCAAGGTTCGTGCTCCTACGTCAGATGAAAGTATAGAAGCGTGGGCAGAGAAGTACCCTGAGATTGCTGGCATTGTCGAGACTATTGCAGAGAAGAAGGCACAAGAAAAGTTTAGCTCTGCAGATGAGCGCCTGAAAGAGATTGACAAGATCAACTCAGAAGCCCAGCGCACAAAGGCACAGAACGAAATCCGTGCTATGCACGAGGACTTCGATGATCTACGTGGCAGTGATGACTTTCACGATTGGGCTGGTGAGCAGCCTAAGTGGGTGCAGGATGCACTGTACGAAAACCAAGATGACCCTCAGTCCGTAATACGTGTCATTGATCTATATAAAGTAGACAACGGCATGGATACCAAAGGAAAGAGGCAGAAGAATAAAGATGCAGCATCTGCTGTAAAAACAAAACGTGTCTCCAAACCTGACAGCGATACTACTGCTGGACACTTGCGTGAGTCTGATGTGCAACTTATGAGCGCACAAGAGTACGAACAAAAGTCAGATGATATCATGGAAGCTATTCGTAGCGGAAAGTTTGTTTATGATATTTCTGGTGGTGCGAGATAAATAAAGTATTGACAATACACAAACTCTATGTTATAACTGTGTATGTTAATAAGGTGTGAGTATGCCCTGTTAGACGTTTCAGCAACTATACTTACATCTTACATTAAGCGAAGACAAATATGATAAGACTTACCTGCTCTACTATAGGCCCGACAGACATTAAACTAGGCCTAGTTTCTTTGATGTCGCACCCTAGAACGAACAGCCTCTTACCTGATTGTTCTGCTTATAAAATGCTAAATAAGCCTAACTATCTAAGGAGGATTTAACTATGGCTTTCGCAACAGCGTCAGGCTACGGTAATCTACCAAACGGTAACTTTAGCCCAGTAATCTACAGCAAACAGGTACAACTTGCTTTCCGCAAGGCCTCAATTGTAGAAGCAATCACGAACTCTGATTATTTCGGAGAGATTGCTAACATGGGTGATTCCGTCAAGATTATCAAAGAGCCTGAAATCACAGTGAAGTCGTATGCCCGTGGCACGACTATCACACCACAAGACCTTGACGATGAGGATTTTTCTCTCACCGTAGATAAAGCTAACTACTTTGCTTTCAAGGTTGACGATATCGAAGAAGCACATTCACATGTCAACTTCGGTTCAATCGCTTCTGACCGTGCAGCTTATCGTTTGGCTGACCAGTTTGACCAAGACGTTCTTGGTTACATGGCTGGCTTCAAGCAATCAGCTATTCACGGTAAAGCTAACGCAGCTAACACAACCGTAAACGGTTCTAAAGCTGTATCAACTGCTGGCTCTGATGAGCTTCTGTCAAGCATGAAGCTAGACGCTTCTGACTTTAACAGTGGTTCAGCAGGTAACTCAATCGTAGTTAAGCCCCGTACTGGTGCTGACTCGTTGAACACTACAACAGCTAACGCTACACCTATGCAAGTTCTTGCACGGATGTCACGTAAGCTTGACCAGCAAAATGTAAGCACAAATGATCGTTGGATTGTCATCGACCCGGTGTTTGCAGAACTACTTAAAGACGAAGACAGCCGCTTGTTGAACGCCGATTTCGGTGGTTCAGGACTACAGAACGGTCTGGTCTTCAATAACATTCACGGCTTCAAAGTCTATATGTCAAACAACCTTCCTGAAGTAGGTAACGGTCCAACCTCTACCACATCTACAGGTTCTGCACACTACGGTGTGTTGGTTGCAGGTCATGCTACTGCTGCAGCAACTGCTGAGCAGATTAACAAGACTGAGACTTACCGTGATCCAGATTCATTTGCAGATATCGTTCGTGGTATGCATCTCTATGGGCGCAAGATTCTTCGTCCTGAGGCGCTCGTGAACGCAATCTACACATCTGGTCTATAAGGGAGGAATGAGATATGGCACTTGGTGATAATACTCTTGCTTCTGCTCGTGGCGTTTCGCAGCGTGGTCGCAACCCTTATATGGTTCAAACTACCTTAAACTTGGCAACAGCCTTGTCTGACAAAGGTTCTGCTCTTGCAGCATCTGATGTCATTCCTGTAATTGCTGTAGCTAAAGGTACTATGGTCCTGAACGCAGGTATCGAAGTTGACACTGCATCCGATGGTTCTACTTTCACAGTAGACTTAGGTATGGTTGATGCTGACGTATTTGTTGATGGTTTCGATGCTACATCTGCAGCAGCAGTAGTCGCACAGAACCCTGCAGCTTATCAGCCCGTAATGGCTGTTGCTGATGACAACATTGATGTAACAATTGCTACCCTATCAGGTGGTGCTGTTTCATCAGGTAAGCTCCGTGTATGGGCTGTTCTTATGGACTGCACAGACATGGGTGACATGGCTGCTAATGAAGTAGATCGTGACACACTTGCATAAGTAAAACTTTAGGGGCTGCTTTCGGGTGGCCCCTTACGTACATCCAACAGAGATTCTTATGGCTACTTTTATCAACCTGACAAACGAGCTTTTACGTAGACTTAATGAGGTTCAGATTACTGAGTCTGAGTTTACTGCAGTTAAAAACGTACAAGCCCTTGCCAAGGATGCTATCAACTCATCTATTAGGCAGATGTTACAGGATGCTCAAGAGTGGCCTTTTTCGTTGACTACAACAACGCAAACACTAACTGCAGGTACAGGTACATATGACTTTCCTGCAGACTATTCCAAAGCAGATTGGGATACCTTTTATATTAGGCAGCTTACTACAGAAAGTAATACACCTAAGAAACTAAAGCTACTCACCTTCGATCAGTATATTACATCGTTTAAGTCCCTAGAAGAGTTAGGCGGTGAGGGTGCTAGAAGCGCTCCTGATTATGTGTATATGACACAGGAAGAGAAGTTTGGCGTTACGCCTGTCCCTAATGCTGCTTATGTAATTGAGTATAGGTATTTTAAATTCCCTGCTGAGCTAACAGCATCAAGTGATACAGCATTAGTACCTGACCGTTTCAAGCACGTAGTTATTGACGGGGCTATGATGTACATGATGCTCTTTAGGTCTAACGAACAGAGTGCTGCTATGCATGAGCAAAAGTTCAAAGACGGTATTGAGATGATGCGCCGACTTGTTTTAGATCAACCCGTTAATGTTGTGTCTACAATGATTACACGTCCAGTAAGAAGTAGTCAATTAAACACAGATGTCTGACGCATTACAAACATACGTATCTGTTATGGCAGGTGGTCTTGTAACCAACGTGGACCCTCTCACACAGTCTAACAACTTCTCAGGAAGCGCTGTACGTCTTGTGAATATGGAGCCATCCCTTGAGGGTGGTTATAGGCGTATAAGCGGTTTTGAAAACTCTTATGGTACATTGCCCGGTACAGGTAAAGTATTAGGGCTTGTAGTAAACGGTGACATAAACCAAGGCGTACTAGGCTGCAGAAAACCCTCTTCAGGTTATAACTATCTGCATTGGTATAATCACTACTATACTGTATCGCTAGGCACAGGAGAAGGGTCAGGTTTTACAGTAGGTGAAACGGTAACGGGCGTAGTTAGTTCTAGTGATAATTCAGCCCTTAGTGCAACAGGCACAGTAATATCTAAAACAGCAAATGCTATTGTATTAAATTTTGGTAGATTGCCTGATAATATATTTGCTACAGGTAACGTACTTACAGGCGCTGACTCAAGCAATACAGGTACAGTAGCAAGCACACCAACAGTAATAGGCTGGACTGCAGTTACTACAGCAGGTAGCCCTACAATGACAGATGTTGACGTAGTAAGGTTTGAACGTTATAATTGGACTGAAGAAATCTTACTACTGACAGACGGTGTTAATCCTGCAGCTAAGTATAACGGTTCAACCTATACACAGATCACACATACTAATGCTCCTACCGACCCTAAGTTTGCTAGTGCTTTTGCTAATCATCTTTGGTTAGCTGGTGATCCTGCAGAACCGTTTAACATATATTTTTCTGCCCCTAATGCAGATACAGACTTTGATCCAGCAAATGGTGCAGGTGTAATTAACATAGGTTTTACTGTAACCCAGATGAAAGCCTTTCGTAATCAACTTTATGTATTTGGGCAAAATCAAATTAAACGTATTGTAGGTGACAACTATTCTAACTTTACAGTAGAAAACGTTACTAATGACTTGGGGTGTGTCGCACCTGATACTGTAGTAGAGTTTGGTGGTGACATTATCTTCCTTGGACCCGATGGTGTTAGACCTATTTCAGGTACATCTCGTATTGGTGACGTTGAACTTGAAACTGTATCTCGTGAGATTCAAAAGACATTTGAGAACTACACAGCTAACGAGGATGTAACTAAACTAAAAGCTCTGGTTCTACGAAGAAAGTCTCAGTTTAGGTTATTCTTTGAAGCTAACACTTCTCTATCATTACTAGCAGCTATTCGTAAAAGCCCTACAGCACAGTCTACATTTGAGTATAGTCAGCTTGTAGGTATTGAAGCAACAGCAGTGGCTAGTGGATACATAGGACAGTTTGAGTTTGTTCTTCATGGCGATAGCTCTGGTAAGGTGTATAAACAAGAAGAGGGTAGCTCTTTTAACGCAGATAATATTTTTAGTGTGTACCAAACACCTTATTATTTCATGGGTGACCCGGAAGTAAGAAAAGTCTTCTATAAAGTTAAAACATTTCTTAAAACAGAAGGTGAAGCAGTAATTAACGTTGGTATTGACTTTAACTTTGGTGACTCTGAGATTAATACACCAGAAAACTTTTCCTTAACTACAGCAGGTGCAGCTTCCTTTTTCGATAGTGCATCTACAATATACAATACAACAGACATATATGATGGTAACCCATCACCAACACGATCAACTAATATAAGTGGATCAGGGGATTCTATTTCGGTATCTTACGTTACCAATAGTACAAGCCCAAGTCATACAATACAAGCCGTATCTGTTCTGTATGGCACAGGCGACAGGAGATAAAAAGTGGCAGGATATACAAGACAGTCTTCAGCAGACATTGTGGCAACAGCCGTTGTACGAGCTAACCCGTTAAACCTAGAGTTTGACCAAGTACTTGCTGCGTTTAATGCTTCAACAGGACACAAACATGATGGTACAACAGCAGAGGGTGCATACGTACCACTGATTGCTGACTCAGACGCACTTAATAAAGTTTCAATAGACACATCAAACAATCGTGTTGGTGTATTTGTAGAGGTATCCAGTGCAGCCGTAGAACAAGTTAGATTCCAAGATGGTGTTATTACTCCTGTCACAGATAACGACATTGACCTTGGTACATCTAGTGTAGAGTTCAAAGACCTGTACTTAGATGGTACTGCTACTATTGACACACTACAGGTTGACGAAAGTGCTACCATTACAGCTAACCTAACAGTAAATGGTAACACTACTCTTGGTAATGCTGCTAGTGATACCGTAACAGTTACTGCAGATGTTGCTTCTCCACTACTACCTTCTGCTGATGATACGCATGACTTAGGTGCTGTAGGCTCTGAGTGGCGTAACTTGTATATTGATGGTACAGCTAACATTGATAGCCTTGTAGCTGATACTGCAGATATTAATGGTGGCACACTTGATGGTGTTACTATTGGTGGCTCTAGTGCAGGTGCAGGTACGTTTACTACGTTAGCTGCTACAGGTACATCTACACTTACTACTGTTGATATTAATGGTGGCGCTATTGATGGTACTGTTATTGGTGGTTCTAGTGCTGCAGCTATTACAGGTACAACTATTACAGGTACATCTCTTGTAGGTCCACTTACAGGAAACGTCACAGGCAACGTAACAGGTGCTGTAACAGGAAACGTTACGGGCAATGTCACTGGTAATGTTACAGGAGACTTGACAGGTGATGTAACAGGTAATCTTGTAGGTACAACCTCAACAGCTAAAAACCTTAACCCTGCATCTGATAGTACATATGATTTAGGTACTACTTCTGTTCGTTGGGCAAACATCTACGGTGATGCTGCTAACATTACAGCAGTCACAGGTACTTTGACAGGTAACGTTACGGGTAACGTAACAGGTAATGTTACTGGCAATGTTACAGGTAACGTGACGGGAGACTTGACAGGAGATGTCACAGGAGATGTAACTGGTGATTTGACAGGTAATGTTACGGGCAACGTTACTGGAAACGTAACTGGTAATGTGACGGGTGATTTAACAGGGGATGTTACAGGTGATGTAACAGGAAACCTTACAGGTAATGTAGCATCTTCAGGATCAAACTCTTTTGGTTCTGTTACTGTATCAGGTGCAGCCACCTTTAATGGTAACACAACTATTGGTAACGCCGCTACAGATACAGTTACAGTTACAGCAGATGTAGCTTCCAATCTTATACCAAGTGCAGATAGTTCGTACAGCTTGGGTGACAGTTCTAACTATTGGTCACATGGATACATTGATGCAGTTACTACAACAGGCAATGTTATTGTAGGCGGTGACTTAACTGTAAACGGCACAACTACTACAATCAACACTACCAACACTGTAGTATCTGACTTACTTATGGAACTAGGTAACGGTACTACGGGTACACCTTCCAGTGATGCTGGTATTGTTATTGAACGTGGTAGCTCTGCTAATGCCTTTATGGGTTGGGATGAAAGTGCAGATAAGTTTACTGTAGGTACAGGTACATTTACAGGTGCGTCTACAGGTGATCTTACAATTACTACAGGTACACTTGTAGCTAATATTGAAGGTAACGTTACAGGTAATGTAACAGGTTCGTCAGGATCAACTACAGGTAATGCAGCTACAGCAACAGCATTAGCAACAGCCCGTACTATTGGTGGTGTTAGCTTTGATGGTACAGCTAACATAAACCTTCCCGGTGTTAATGCATCGGGTAATCAGGATACCTCTGGCAATGCAGCAACAGCTACAGCCCTAGCAACTGCACGTACAATTGCTGGTCAATCTTTCAATGGTACAGCTAACATAAGCATAGCTCCCACAGACCTTACCAGTGTAACTGCTACCGCTACTGAAATAAACATTATGGATGGTGGTACGTCAGCTACATCTACTACTCTTGCAGATGCAGACAGAGTTGTAGTTAATGATGCTGGTACTATGAAGCAGGTAGCACTGACTGACTTTGAGACATACTTTGAGAGTGCCTTAGATACACTAGGTAATGTAACTACAGTAGGTGCTCTTAACAGTGGTAGCATTACAAGTGGCTTTGGTTCTATTGATAATGGGTCAAGTGCTATTACTACTACAGGTACGATTACCTACGGTAGCTTGTCAGACGGTAGCATAACTATTACAGGTTTTGTAGATGAAGACGATATGTCATCTAACAGTGCTACCCTTATTCCAACACAACAATCGGTAGAAGCCCGTATCCAAGCAGTTAATGCTACAGCCAATAACGTAACAGGTCTTAATGCTACAGGTGCAGAGCTAAACACAGTAGCTGACTTTTCTGCTGTAAGTGTAGACACAAGTACTGCAATAGCAAGTAACGATGCTATACTTATGTTTGATAACGGTAACGAAATAGGTTATCGTGATGTAGACTTACTTGATACATACTTCTCAGCTACAACTAAAACACTTACTAATAAAACACTGACAAGCCCAACTGTATCTGGGTTGTATCTAAGTGACTCAGGGTTTAGTGTTGAGGGTTCTAGTG
>Ga0208013_1001121_pt1 | contig 13127 bp, 13 predicted proteins | sample 16_taG_FD_184091 | JGI IMG/M metagenome (GOLD analysis project Ga0208013, IMG submission 184091) | Marine viral communities from the Subarctic Pacific Ocean - 16_ETSP_OMZ_AT15313 metaG (SPAdes) (version 2) | ecosystem: Environmental > Aquatic > Marine > Oceanic | place: Pacific Ocean | collected...
GCTGGAGCTGGAATGACTATAAACTCTCAAAAAGAAATGAGATTAGCAGATGCTGATGATTCGCTTTATGTGGCATTAAGATCTCATGCAACTATTTCACCAGCAAACTATACATTGACATTTCCTGCGGCAACCGGTAGTACTGATCAGTATTTGAAGACAGACGGATCCGGTAATTTATCATGGGTATCACCATCAGCAGGTGGAATTTCAATGGGAAAAGCTATTGCAGCAGCGATCGTTTTCGGGTAATATATAACAAGGAGATTAAAAAATGGCAGTACCAAATATAGTAGATGTAGCAACCATAAATGGAAGAACGTATGTAGCTGATTTAGGCACAACTTTAACTACTACTTTAGTTACAGCAGATACTCATTATGTCTATAAAATTAATTTAATAAGAGTTACAAACGTAACCGACAATGACGCAACAACTACAATTGATTCAGAAGTAGGTGGAACACATAAAAAATTAGCAAACGAATTAACTGTTCCAGCAAATTCAACGGTAGATGTTATAGACAAAAACGCATCTTTTTATTTACAAGAAACTGATCTAATCAGGGGCGGTGCATCAGCTGCTTCAACTTTAGAAGTAACTATATCTTACGAAGCGATGGCTGATTAGGGGGGCTAAGCTATGGCTACTAGTTATCCTAACAGACGCAAACCAGGCGGCATCTGGAAAACCAGCGACATAACTAAAAATTTAAAAACTGAAGGAACTTTTCCTATTGGTGGAGAAGGTTCAAGAGCTATGTGGGCTGGTGGTCAATCACCAAGTAATAGTGATGTAATGGAATACGTTACTATTCAAACTACAGGTAATGGTACAGACTTTGGAAATTTAATAGCGGGGATGGTTAAAACCGGAACCTCTGATGGAACACGAGCTCTTTTTGGTGGCAGTGACGATACTTACGTTGATTATATTTATATGATGACTTTAGGTAATGCTGCTGACTTTGGTAATTTATCGGAACAAAGATACGGAGTAGCCGGAGCAAATAATAACACAAGATCAATTTTTGGTGGTGGACATAATGGTGCTAGAACAGATAGAATTGATTATCAAACTACAGCCTCTCTTGGAGATTTTATAGACTTTGGAAATTTAAGTGTAGCAAGATTTTCTCCAAGTGGATCAAGTTCACCAACTAGAATGATATTTGCAGGTGGTGAAGAATCATCAAGAGTTAATACAATTGAATTCGTAGAATTTTCTACATTAGGTGATGCAGTGGACTTTGGTGATCTACCTTCTATTGCAGAATTTACTGGATCAGTTTCAGATGGAATCAGATCCTTTATTGCAGGTGGTCAAGCATCACCAGCTTTTCAAAATAGTATAAGTCAAATTTATATAGGGTCTAAAGGTAATTCTACTGACTTCGGTGACTTAACTGCAGCTAAATCAGGATTAGCAGGAGCAGGAGATTTAACTAGAGGTCTATATGGTGGGGGTACTACTCCAAGTAAACAAAATGTTATAGAATATATAACTTACGCAGCAGGCGGTAATGGAACTGACTTCGGTGATTTAACTGTTGCAAGAGATAGAGTCGGTGCAGCTTCAAATGCTCACGGTGGTTTGACTCAAGTAGGTTATCCAAGAATGCCAGAACTTTATTCACCAACAGGTAAAGTTCTACCAAGAGGAGCTGCCTCTGGAGATATTGCTGTTGTTGCTGGAGGAAACTCTCCTTCAAATATGACTCAGATTGATTTTATACAAATATCTTCATTAAGTAATTCTACTGATTTTGGAACCTTATCAAGAGGGGGAGGAATGAGTGGATTATCAAGTGCTACTAGATTAGTTCAGGCTGGTTATGAACTAAGTCCTGCATTAAATGAAATGAATTATGTAACTATTGCTACAAAAGGAAATTCAGCTGATTTTGGTAATTTAACTAGAAGTGAATTTGGTATTTCTCCAGCTGCTAACTCGACTAGGGGATTATGGCAAGGAGGATGCACTCCAACAAGAACTAACACGGTAGATTATATTACTATTGCCAGTACCGGTGACGCAACTGATTTTGGTAATTTAACTCAAACGGTTTGTGCAGGAGGGGGTGCAGCAAGTTCAACAAGAGCGCTTCGTGCAGGAGGTTCTACACCTTCAATCACAGATGTTATGGACTATGGTACTATATCTTCCGCTAGTGATTATACAGATTTTGGAGATTTAAGTACTAACAGAAAACAACCCGGAGGTACAGGTAACGGGACAAGAGCTGTTTGGCTGGGTGGAGAAGAACCAACTATTGTAAATACCATGGAGTATGTAACAATTGCTGCAACAAGTAATACTACAGATTTTGGAGATTTAACTCAAGCAAGAACAGGTGTAGGTAGAGGGGACAATTCTAATGCAACAAGAGGATTAGCAGTTGGTGGTAGCACTCCTAGTTATGTTAATACAATAGATTATATCACAATAGCAGCAGCTAGTAATGCAACAGACTTTGGAGACCTTGTTACAGCTTCTGGATATCAAGCTTCTTCTTCAAATGGACATGGTGGACTTTCCTAATATTCTATAGTATAATTCTTCTTTTAACATGAACATAAACATGCATAAGATAGGAGAAATATATGTCATCTAAAGATCTAGTTATTCAAAAACTTACTGACTCACCGTTAGTAAAAAAAGAATACAAACAAATGCTAACAAATATAAATAGCTCATTGCCCGCTATTAAGAAATCAAGTGGTAATTTCTATAAATCACATTCTCAATTCATGGGAGTGATGTTGGATGTAACTGCCATTACACCTATCAGATCAGTTAAACATACTTTGGCTGAACTTGATAAAACTAGGATGGCTTTAGAGGAAGCTCACCTTAAAATGATGAAGAAGGATATAGAGCTTCGTAAAAAGGAAAGAGAGCTGGAAGATGGAAAGTACAACGACCAGTTTGAAAGAGAGACTCTAGAGACGGAAATCCTGGAAATTAAGGTAAATATGTCTAACATACAGAATTCTATATCTGGAGCCATTAGAAAGATGAACTTCTTTACTAACCAATACAAGAGTATCTTGAAGAAGTTGGGTAAAGATGATATCACAGAGGAAGAGTATGAAAAAGAGGAGTCACGATATCATGTCATGACTTGTCTCAAACAAGCTCTAAACGCTGCTCGTGCCCGAGGCGGAGTGATTGATGAAGGAAACTTGATTTATCTATTCGATATGGGTATAAACAGTGCACAGGCACAAGCTGAAATTTATTCTTATTTAGAGAGAGAAAATAAGTTAATGAGAGAAGGCAAAGCGCCTACCCACGAAATGACCATGCAATGGTTAGAAGCGTGCGCAGACAAGTTCTCTGGTGATTCTGTAAAATTTGCAGAACGTAGAGGATTCAAACTGTACGACGAAGAGTCGCTTAATACTAAACTGTTAGATAATAAGGAGAAACCAAATGGCAAACAAGATAGTTAAATATAAGCTAGAAGCAGATGGAACAATCCCAACTTGGATAGATGATGGAGGATACTTTCCTACTTCTGAAGAAGTTATGATTGGTGCAACAAATGATAATTCAAGTGAAGTTGGATTAGGTGAGATTGCAAGTGAAGCAGATGTAAAAACTTATTTAGATAGTTATACATCTACTTGGACTGACCGAGATTCAGAGGATAACGAAGTTCCTTTTGATCAAGCTGCGGCTGCTACACATATCTGGTCTAAAAAAGTAGATTAGTAAAATGGCTAACTACCCGCAACTAGATGACGCTAGAGGCGTTTGGAAACTGCATGAAGTTTATGATGCGGTTATGGGAGGGTATTGGCCTAATTATGCATCTAGAGGTTTATTACAAGGTGGTGGTTCACCATCAGAGACTGCACAAATTGATATGATAACCATAGCTTCGGCGGGTAACTCTACAGATTTTGGAGATGTCCTTACAAACCAATCAGGACGTAATGGTTACAGTTCTTTCGTAAGAGGAATTTTTGCTGGAGGTTCTCCAGCAGGGAGCACTAACAATATAGATTATGTAACAATTGCTCATCAGGGAAATTCTTCAGATTTTGGAGATTTAAGTATATCAGCTGTTGATATTGCTGCAGGGACTTCTAACTCTATAAGAGGTATAACAGCAGGTGGAAGAACACCATCTGTTTCTAATGTTATTCAATATGTTACGATGGCATCAGTGGGTAATACTCTAGACTTTGGAGATTTAACACAATCAAGAATGCAAATCTCAGGAATGGCTTCACCCACAAGAGCTGTTTTTGCAGGCGGTTCAACGCCTAGTGAAGTAAACACGATAGACTTCGTAGAAATCATGACAACAGGTAATGCTGCAGATTTTGGTGATTGCACAGATACGCAATATATGATGGCAGGTACTTCTTCTTCAACAAGAGGTGTTACACAGGGTGCGTACAACGGTGGTCAAACAGGTCCGTGTGATTATCTTACAATTGCTTCACAAGGTAATATGGTTAATTATGGAGATTTAAGTGTAGCAAGAATAAGTATGGGTGGTACAAGTAATAGTGTTAGAGCTGTTGACATGGGTGGTCAAAATACTGGTGGTAATGCTGTTAACACAATTGATTATGGTATAATTCCAATTGGTGGAACATGGACAGATTTTGGAGATTTGACAGCAATTAGAGGTGCTAAAACTGCTTGTGTTTCTGATTCACACGGTGGTTTATGTGATGGGTATCAAGGAACAAGGCCCCCACCTGGTGGAATGGGAAGAGGTTTTTGTATCGGTGGTAGTGATTCAAGCTACTCGTGGAGAACTGAATTTCTTCAAATTCCAACAACAGGAAATGCAACTGATTTTGGTGAGATGACAACTGACAATCAAAATAATACAGGAGCAGGTAATAATATAAGATCAGTAAGTGTCGGAGGTCAGAACCCAAGCGGAATAAATAACATAGTTTCATCATTTATTAATGCATCTACAGGGAATGCCTCTGATTTTGGTGATCAATCAGTTACAAGAATACACACTTCTACTTGTGGAAATACAACAAGGTTTGTAAGTGCACAAGGGTTAACACCGTCTGCAAGCGATGTTATTGATTATGCAGCATTTGCAACAACAGGAAACATGACAGATTTTGGAGATATGTTAAGTAACAATGGATTAGGTATTATAGGCCAATGTAATTCACCAACTAGAGGTATATATGCTGGAGGTGGAGATCCTATAATAGATGTTATTTCATATATAACAATTGGTTCTACAGGGAACGCTATAGATTTTGGAAATATGAGTTCAGGAAGACAAACTCCGGGAGCTTTTTCTTCAGATGTTAGAGGATGTATTTTTGGTGGTGAAGATACAGGTAGTAATATTTTAAACGTTATTGATTATATAACAATAGCCTCAACAGGTAATGCTTCAGATTTTGGAGATTTAACTACTACTACATATAAAACATCGGGAGCTTCTACTAATATAAGAGGAGTTAGAATGGGTGGTCAAAATCCAAGCTATAATCCTATGGATACAATAGACTATGTGACCATTGCTGCAACAGGAAACGCTATAGATTTTGGGGACCTAGCAACCGCAACTAAATTTATGGGCTCTTCTGCAGATTCACACGGAGGTTTACAAAGTACATAATGTCTAATTCAAATTCAGTTTGGAATATCAGAGAGAGCTATCGCAAAGCGATGGCGAATGATTGGTCGCGAGGTCAAAGAGGAATTTTTGCAGGCGGTGGTACACCAAGCGGTGTAACAAATGTTATGCAGTATATTACAATGTCTACTGCAGGTAATGCTGCAGACTTTGGAGATCTTGTTACAGCTCGTCAAGGAGTAGTTGGTGTCGGGAATCAAATAAGAGCCGTTGCGGTCGCCGGTGCCGATCCAGATATTAATACAATAGAATATACGTACTTTTCAAGTTTAGGAAATACGGCCGATTTTGGAGACGATCAAAACAGTCTTCAATGGAAAGGAGGAGGATTTGGTAATAATACTAGAGGTGTATGGGGTGGTGGTTATCCAGGACCTTCGAATGTTATAAGTTATCTTACTTTTGCTTCACTGGGTAATTCAATTGACTTTGGTGATTTAACAGCTGCTCGATATGGTACCTTTAAAGGACCTTCTGGAGACCCTACTAGAGGATTATTTGCTGGTGGTAATACAGGGTCAAAATCAGATATAATAGAATATGTAACTATTGCTTCAGCAGGTAATGGTACAGACTTTGGAAATTTAAATGCAGCCACTCAAACAGGAATGCAAACTAACAATTCGACTACAACTTTTTTTGGTGGTGGTTCTACTCCTTCGCTTCTTGCGACTATACAGATAGTTACTACTCAAACTTTAGGAAATACATCAGGATGGGCTGACCTAACAGCGGGGACAACGAATTCGAATGGACTAAGTAATTCCCAAAGAGGAATAAGTGGTGGTGGTAACACAGGGTCAGAATCAAATGTTATTGAATCTTACGAAATGAATTCACAAGGAAATGCAGTAGACTTTGGAGATTTAACAGCTGCTACTCAACTTCTAGGTTCAATGTCTCAAGGACATGCTGGTTTAACTCCAGGAGAAATGCAAAGACCATCCGCAGATTTTATGACTGGATCAGGGAGAGGTTTTGTAATGGCTGGAGAAAATCCATCTCCCGGAACATCAACCCAAGTACAAATGATTTATATCCCTACTTTAGGAGCTGTATCTGATTGGGGAAATATAGAATCAAGTGGTACAAGAGGACTGGCAAACGGTTCTGTTTCTAATAGTACTAGAGGAATTATGGCTGGAGGATATTCTGGTGCAGCTACAAATAAAATTTCATCTAATTATTTTGCTTCTGCTGGTAATAACGCAGACTTTGGAGATTTAACTGTTGCGAGATTTTATTTGGGATCGTGTTCAAGTGCTACGAGAGGATTATTTGCTGGTGGTTCTACTCCAACTAAACAAAATGTTATAGATTATATTACAACAGCTTCAGAAGGTAATGCAAGTGACTTTGGTGACATGCCTTCAAGCATAGATGAAGTAACCGCAACAAGTTCTCCTGTTAGAGGAGTTATGTTTGGTGGTCAAGATCCAAGTAAAACAAACGAAATAAATTATGTAACTATAGCAAGTACAGGAAATGCTGCTGACTTTGGAGATTTAACAGAAACTGTTTCCGATTCCGGAGCATGTTCATCTTCAACTAGAGGTTTAAGAATGGGTGGTGAAGCACCATCTAATGTAAATGTTATAGACTATGTAACTATAGCAAGTACAGGAAATGCTGTTGACTTTGGTGATATGACAATTAGTACAAGACAATTAGGTGGAATGAGTACTGAGACTAGAGGTCTGCATGTAGGAGGATTTCCATTTACAGATACTATAGGATATGTAACAATAGCTTCAACTGGTAATGCAGCTGATTATGGTGATCTAGTAGCAACTGTGGGCGCATCTTCATATAGTTCTGATTCACATGGTGGTTTACAAAGCTCATAAAATATAATATACAATCTGTATGAAAGAAGAGTTATTACAAATTTTTCCAAAGCCTGTATTAATTACACCTTATGAAAAACCAATTAGTAAGGAACTAGAATTTATTAGAACATTAGAATGGGTATCACAAAAAGCTAATGGAAACTTTAAATCTAAAGATAGCTACATTTTAAAAAATGAACAGTTAAAAGATATTAAAAATTTTATAGTTGAAACAGTAGATAAATACTGTGAAAAAATTTTGAATACTAAACAAAGACTTGTGATTACACAGTCTTGGTTTAATAAAAACCCTACAGGGTCTAAGCATCATGAGCACGTACATCCTAATAGTATTATATCAGGTGTTATGTATTTTCAAATAGATCAAACCTTACCTCCAATTCAATTTTCTAAATCAAATCAAGATGGGGTAAAACTCGACCCTATTAAATACAATGTATTGAATTCAGATACTTTTTTACTTCCCTGTAAACCAGGAGAATTACTATTATTTCCTAGTAATTTAAGACACAGTGTTCCTATAAATACCGGTATGCCGGATAGAATAAGTTTATCTTTTAATACTTTTTCTATAGATGTCTTAGGATCAGAAGATAGTTTAACCCGTTTAGATATAAGGAGATTAATGAATGAGCACAATTAAAGATTATGTTTATGTAGAAAACCACATACCCAAAGAATTATGTAAAGAATTAATTGATGAATGTAATACTAAAGAATGGGGGCTTCATACATGGAATAATTATGCAGCAGGTACAAGTTCTTCTGAAAAAGAAAAAGAATTATTAGTTATGAATTCTACCCAAGAACAACAAAATAAAATTACACCGCATCTTATAAAAGCTTTAGACGCATATCAAGTAAAGCATACGTGGCCAGGAGAAAAGACTCAAGGACCATGGCTCAGTAAATTTAGTCCTATTAGATTTAATAAATATCCAGTTGGAACTATGATGAGAGAACACTACGATCATATTCACAGTATATTTGATGGAAAAATGAAAGGTGTTCCTATAGTTTCTATTGTAGCTAATCTAAATGAAGACTATGAGGGCTCTGAATTCTATTGCAGAGGAGAGAAAATTGAGTTAAAAACGGGTGATATACTATTGTTTCCGTCTAATTTCATGTACCCACATGAGGTAAGGGAGACAACTAAAGGCACACGTTACTCATTTGTAAGCTGGGCCTTTTAATATTATGAGGTTATATGCTACAAAAATTAGGGTTTTTACCTGGGTTCAATAAACAAGTCACAGAGACAGGTGCCGAAGGACAATGGTACGACGGCGATAATGTCCGTTTTAGATACGGTACTCCAGAAAAAATAGGTGGTTGGATTCAACTAGGTGATGATAAATTAACTGGTGCAGCTAGAGCCCTACATCATTGGGACGATAACGCGGGTATTAAATACGCTGCCATAGGAACTAACAGAATTTTATATATTTATTCAGGGGGGACATACTATGATATCCACCCTCTTAGAACAACTTTAACAGGCGCAAAATTTTCAAGTACTGCTTCACAGACAGCAGTCACAGTAACATGTACCGGGGCTCATGGATTACAGGATGATGATATTGTCAAATTTGACAGTGTAAGTGGGGTCACTGCAGTAGGATCTACTTATACCGACGCTAGTTTTGAAGACACAAAATTTATGGTAACGTCCGTACCTACTTCTACAACTTTTACAATCACGATGGCTGCTCAGGAATCAGGGACACCTTTATCGTTAAGTGGAGATGCCTCTGTTTTATGTTATTATACGGTAGGACCAGCACAACAGCTAGGTGGTTATGGTTGGGGTACAGCATTATGGGGAGGTACTTCTCCAGGTCCAGCTACGACTACATTGGCTTCTACCATTAATGATACTGTAACTGATATTCCTTTAACTAACTCTTCAGCTTTTCCATCTACAGGGGAAATAAGAATTGGCACAGAAGACATAAGTTTTACAAACAATAATACTACAACAAATATTTTAAGTGGTGGAGCTAGAGAAGTTAATGGTACCAGTAAAGCAGGGCATAGTTCAGGAGACACAGTAACTAATATTTCTTCTTATGTAGCATGGGGCGAAGCTTCTTCTGCTGACTTTACAATTGATCCAGGATTATGGATATTGGATAACTATGGAACAAAATTAATAGCACTTATTTATAATGGTAAATGTTTTGAATGGGACGCAGCAGCAACTGGAGCTGTAAATAATCGTGCTACAGTATTAGCAAATGCACCTACAGCATCACGTCATGTATTAGTATCTACACCCGATAGACACTTAGTGTTCTTTGGAACAGAAACTACAATTGGAACAACTACAACTCAAGATGATATGTTTATAAGATTCTCTTCTCAAGAGAGTATTGATGCATCTGATTCATATACAGTTAAAGCAAATAATACCGCAGGTACACAGAGGCTTGCTGATGGTTCTAAAATTATGGGAGCTATCAAAGGTAGGGATGCTATTTATGTTTGGACCGATACAGCATTGTTCCTGATGAAATTCGTTGGTCAACCCTTTACCTTCTCGTTTGAGCAGGTTGGTACTAACTGTGGGTTATTAGGAAAGAACGCTAATATTGAAGTTGATGGTACAGCTTACTGGATGTCTGAAAATGGTTTCTTTGCATACGATGGTCAATTAAAATCATTACCTTGCTTAGTAGAAGATGCGGTTTATGATGACCTTAACTCTACTTCAAGAGACTTAGTTAATGCAGGATTAAACAATTTATTTGGGGAGATAAGCTGGTTTTATTGTACTGCTGCTTCCGATGCAGTCAACAGGGTAGTTACTTATAACTATTTAGACTCTACAATTAAGCGTCCTATATGGACAACGGGTACTTTACCTAGAGCAGCGTGGCAAGACTCTTCTGTCTTTGATAAACCACACGCCACTTATTATAACCCTTCCGATAATGCTTCGGATGATGTTACTGGTAATACAGATGGAAGTACGATATACTATAAACAGGAAACAGGGACCGATCAAATTAATGCAGGTGGAAACATTACAGCTGTGATTGGTACTATAACTTCAGGTGATTTTGATATCACTCAGAAAAAAAGTACGACAGGAAGTGCTGTAGGAATGCCTGACTTAAGAGGAGACGGAGAATTTATAATGAGAATAAGCAGATTTATACCAGACTTTATTTCACAAACTGGTAATACACAAGTTAGTTTTGTCACAAAAGATTACCCTAATAGTTCTGGAACTACGACTAATTACAGTGTCAGTAATACTACAACTAAAAAAGATACAAGATTAAGAGCAAGATCTATTGCTATGAAAGTGGCCAATACAACTAGTAACGAGGACTGGAAACTAGGTACATTTAGATTAGACATACATCCAGGAGGAAGAAGATAATGGCTTTTTACGAAGGCATCGATGAAGAAATATATGAAGGTGGTGATCACTATGTGCCTATGGCAAAATTTAGGTTAAATCAAAACTATACACCTAAAACAATTGCACCAGAAGTAATGCCCACATCAACTAGTTATGGAATTCCAACAATAAAACCATACGGTGGTTATGGTGGAGAAGGTGAATATCACGGCGGAGGATTATTTGGAAATTTAGATTTAAGTAATACTAAAACGTTTGACAAACAAGTATGGGATTATACTAAACCAGGCGGTGAACAAGGATGGACCGACCAAAAGGTTACAGGATACTACAATCCAAAGACCGGGCATTATCAAACTTTTGAAGGTAAAAATATTAATCACTTAGGTATAGAAGTTCCAACTGTTGCAGGAATGATTTTCGATAAAAATTTTGGTAAAGGACCTCAAATAGGAGATACTAAAGGGACTTTCACTGATGGTTTGGATTCAGGATGGGAAAATATTAAAGAAGGCTGGGACGAGGAAAAAGAAAAATGGTCTGAAAATTTAAAAATAGATAAAATCAAAAGTTTTTTTAAAAATAAAAAAGAAAATGAATGGGCAGATATTACAGACATAGATTCTCAAGAAAATCAGCCTGGTGATGGAGGTACTACTACAAATCAAAACAAGACTGGTGATGGTGATGGCGGCCCCAATACATTTGCAGGTGATTCAGGAAATAAAGCAGGAACAACAGGATCATGGAGTCCGGGCGGTACATATACTGCACCTGAACAACCCACAAGACATCATGCATTGGCGGACGGTGGAAGAATCTATTTAAATTTAGGAGGACTAGCAAGTATATTAGGAAGAACAGGATTTGCTAATGGCGGCCCTGGTTTTTACAGTCAAGCTGACCAAGATATTTATGCAGCAGGAAATCAATATGTTCCTATGGAACAGTTTCGAACAGATCCTTTTAATTATAATCAATTAAGTAATATTTCATATGATTCTGCCCCTATGAATGAAGGTATAGTATCTACTCTTGGCAAACCCCCTATTATAAACGTCGGGGGAGAAGGAAGAGATGACGATGATGAGACTACTACTGACAAAGGTGGATGGTATGATGAATATGGAAACATGAAAGATACTTTTTCACTTACGGACTTAGCAGGATTTGTTACTAACCCTGTTGGGTATATAGGATATAAATCTTATCCAAGCATTAAAGCAGCTATACAAAAAAAACAATTTGAAAAAAGTTTACAAAATCCAGACTTTAGAGATATGGTAACTGAAAATAAAGCAGCGGGAATAGGTGGTCATCAAGCTGGTTGGGACGGTGATTTTATGGGGGGTCCTGAAGGCGCAGGTCATGGAAACGCACCAGATGATAAAGGTGGATCAGATACAATGGGGAGCCATTAATGGCAAAGATCGTACAATCATTAACTAGAGCTGAAGAAGAATATAGCAGAAAAAATCTACAATCATTGGTCAGGGACCTTGATGGTGTAATAACAAAATTAAACTCTTCATTTCAGGATGAAGTTAAACAAGAAATAGAAGCTAAAAGTTTCTTTATGGATTCATAATGGCAGTAGTAAACGAATATAAATTTTATGGTAAAACTGTAACAGCTGCTGAAAGTAATAATCTTTTAGAGCCAGGAGATAATGAAACTATCATTGTTAAATCTCTACATGTTACTAATAAATCAGGATCCAATACTCCTACTATAACTATTACTAATAATGCTTTTGAAGTAATACATACTCAATCATTATCAACGTCTGCTAGTGTAGAAATACTAACAAATCCTATGGTAGTAGAAGGAGGCAAGGTATTAGCTGCTACTACAGCAGGAACTGTAAGTGATGGGGTAGTTATTACTATCAGTTACTTGAATATTAAGAAGGAGAAAACAGACTAATGGAAATAAAAAACGCAGAAGTAGAGACAACTTATAGACATAAGCAAACAGGCGAGGTTTTTAAGGACAGAAAAGACTGGGAAACTAAAGGTTATAAGAACGAGGATATGGCACAGGATGTAAAAGTCATCATGCCACCTCTTGATTTACTCAGTAAAACAAAGTAAAGTAGGAGATTAAGGTAAAAATATGGCTATTTCAAGAATGCAACAACCCAGACAACAATACGGATTAGGAAGCTTAGTTAAGAAAGCAGTTCGTGGTGTTAAGAAAATTGTTAAAAGTCCACTAGGTAAGGCTGCCATCATTGGTGGTTTAGGTATGTGGGGTATGGGAGCTGGT
>Ga0208013_1001125_pt1 | contig 13106 bp, 16 predicted proteins | sample 16_taG_FD_184091 | JGI IMG/M metagenome (GOLD analysis project Ga0208013, IMG submission 184091) | Marine viral communities from the Subarctic Pacific Ocean - 16_ETSP_OMZ_AT15313 metaG (SPAdes) (version 2) | ecosystem: Environmental > Aquatic > Marine > Oceanic | place: Pacific Ocean | collected...
CGCAGATTGTACTAGATCGGGAGCATCTGTAGGACGTTTCCGCAATAAATCGTTAGCATCGTTCACATCCTCTGGGTACTGCACAGTCTTGCACCTTTGAAGACCAAGGCGTTTAGCTATTTCCTTTGAAGCTCTCTGCCCAGCCTCATCGTTGTCCATAGCAATGTAGATGTTCTCGAAACGAGACAAAGCCTCGTAGTCGTTGTCAATCCAACCTAGGTTAGACACCCCGCTAGGAACAGACAGGCACGGCATCCCTACATCCATCTGATCCCAGGACATTGCGTCTATCTCCCCCTCGGTAATCAGAATACTCCTGTCGTTGTCAGTGACGTTCTGCCACCCCCAGAGCGTGTGCCACGCTTTAGTGCTCCAGATGTCTTTTTTACCGTTGTTCCGTAGGACACCCGTGCTTTTCAACATCACGTAATTGTCATCGGGATCATAGAACCTAGCAGCCCAGAAATCCTCATTCACTGCACTGTACCGCTTATGAGATCGAATTCCGTATTTCTGTAGTACAGCCTCAGATAGTCCACGCTCTTGCGACAGGTACTTCATCGCCTCTGTACCGCGCATAGACCCTAGAGCAGTGCTGCTGTCTTTAGAAACAGACGGACGTTCAGCTACAATAACAGGTTTTATGTCGTGTAGGCCACAAATCCGCCTAGCCTCCGTGAACGCTTCTCTCCAACTTGAATGCTTCCTAGCTATCAGTGCTAGTATAGGAATACACTCGCCTGTAGCTGAGTCCTTAGCTAGATACACGCCTCCTTTGGCTCGGAAAACTCCGCAGGACGAACCTTTGTTTCCGTCGAGGTCTCCCATCTCGTAGTTATTCCCACGCTTTTTGGCATCAGGAAAATACTTGCTCATAACGGTATCAATTTGACCCGATAACGCTACGTTAATTTCTTGTGGTGTACTCATTTTTTTTAACTATAAACTTCGAATCCTGACATCTCGTACAGAGAGTCCTTAATTAAATCATCTGCAACAGCACGGACGATTTTGCAAGCATCGTTTCCCAAGGGCCACAGATGTCCTCTTCGATGTCCCACGTTATGATTTGCTGTAGCCTAGTACTGCGGAAAAAGTCCGCTGGGCCACTCTGGAACAGTACGTCCTTTCCATCCCAAAAAGAGACAAGGACTGGGTTCTCCCACATCTGTTCACTGCGGGCCTCAAGGTACTCCTCTAGGGATTCCTCAAGGGATTTTTCTGATTCTGATGTGCAATGGTTCATTTTCTGCATTATGATCCTCCTTAAACATTGATTTCTTGCGATTTTCTCGCTTTTTTTCGTCCTCAGCTCGCGCCTTTACCGCATCGAAATAGTACGTGTCAACGAGCTTTTTTTCGCAAAGAGCCTCCCACCCGTCCTCAACGTAGGTGTCGGCGTGGGTGTAATTCGGCCAGATCATGCCCCCACTGCCGTGAAAGCTGTCTAGGACGAGAGAGCGACCGCTACGACCCCGAACTTCCACCTTGTAGTCGGAGTCAGGCAACTCCTTGAGGCGGATCACTTGACCCGCATAAAGGATGTTGGCTGGAGACAACCGAAACGTGATCACGCTACCTACGTCTAGCATGACAGTCCTCCTTCGTTCATCAATTCAGAGTAATCGAATTCTGGCCAAAAGTCTCGAATGGACTTTAAAGTTCCCTCGGTTCCCATCAATTCGTTGTGATAGATCACCAACTTTTCTTGTATAAGGGACTCGCCTCGACAGAACTCTTTCCCTGCTTCAGTAATGTTCCAATATCCAGACTCTTTCTTTTTGATGTTATTGTTTTTAACCTTAGATAACAGTCCTAGGGAAGCTATCTTGGCGAAGTCACCTCCGCTGTGAGACCCTGTGAAATCGCGAGAATGGTACGCCCTAGGCTCTCGGCTGTTTAATTGGTGTAACTTAAACAATGCCTTCACTGTATTCACAGGAATTTTCCTGTGGTACACTTTATTAAACGTCCCGCAACAGGGACAAATTGCACCCTCCTTGCTCTCTGCTGCCTCTCGCAGCCATCTCCTAGCTTGCGAAATACTCCAGTTAATGTAACTGGATATTTCACTGTGGATTGTTGTGATGAATTCTTGAGGCTTCACTTTAGGCTTCATGAATGACCTCCTTCTGATTAGCGTAATATTCTGCCATCTCTTGCTCGGAGACTCGTTGTTTTTCCTCGACCTCGTGAAACCACATTGCGGCTTCGAATTCGATTTGCGTGTCGGGCTTAATGGCCCGAAGAGTCTGCTCTAGCAGACCCGATATTGTGGGATTTTCGGCCCCCACTGCCTCTTTTGTGTTCTTGTCCATGACCTGCACCCTGCCGACTTACGCTGCGCTGTCAAGAACTTACGCGAACTTTACAGTTATTTAACTGATTAGCGGGAAAACTTAAAGGAAATTCCTACGGATTTACGTCCCCCCACGGAGAACTTAACCTTTACCTTAGATTCACCTTCACTTTCAACTAACTAATTTAACTTAAAAACTAATCATTTTAGGTGCTAAAGCACATAGGGTACTAGTACTATTTAGTTATACTTTAGTTATAGGTTAGTTATATGTAAACCATTTGATGTACTACACTAAACCATATGATTTACTTCAGTACATCATTTGATGTTTTTAACAACGCCTCAAAACTGTCCCTGTAATCCCTGTCTACCGTCAGTCTATCAGCGTGGGATGCAAAATAGTGCTCGATGTTAGTGCGATCTCGATCTATTAACGGAGCCGATGTTCTGGCGGACACGTCGTATTCCCGTAGCACACAGCAAACCACCGCTCGAATCGACGGTAATGGTTCGACTCTGCATCGTTTTTTTAGGTCATTAGAAGTGACTGAGAATAGTTCCTCAGCACATTTTAGGACTGCTGCTGTTGTTCGCTGGTTTTGATTCATTGAGTACAAGCTCATGATTATTTTACTTTTTCTCCGATGTGTAATTTTCTGTAGTTATGTGATCCTACTTTTTTTAAGTACTTCTTTTCGACCAAGAACGAGATCCTGTTCTGGACGCTGTTAGGGTGCTGTACACCCAGTAGTTCTGCTATTGCACGATTACTGGCAAAGCAGCCATCATCTCCACTGAACCCCTGCACGTAGCTCAGGATCAGTTTGTCGATGTGTCTTAGTTTCGGATCGCTGAGTATTTGGGATGAGATCCAGATCCCTCTTGATGGTGACATCCCTACCCCTGACCAAGGTTTTGTGCTGCTGTCAAGCAAAATACCTGCGTTTAAACAAAATACCTGCGTCTTGAAAAACACTGATTTCAAGAAGAAGTGCACCAAGTGGCATAACTGGCAACTGGCTTTTTACGTTTAGGCTTAGGCTTGCTTGGGCTTAGGCTTATTTTGCTTAGGCTTAGGCTTACTTATATATACGTGTTTAAAATGAACCGAAAATTGAGCTGGTGGTACGTGCCCCTGGTGCATGGCACACCGCCGCGCCCCTGGCACTGTAACCAGGATCTCGATACAGAGTACGTAGTTGGATTCCAAGTACAGTAAAAAATATGTGTAGTACTTTTGTGGTTACATCCAGGATTGGTGTCCGTATCTAGAACTTCAATACGAGCAAGGGTAAATTTTTGATGCAGAACGGAGATATATAGAAAACGTAAAAAATAGGTAAATCGTAGACAAAAGAATTTTACAGTAAAACAAGGTTATAATCGAGCCCCAATCCGCCCCGAATTCGAGATATGGCGAAATCGGGCCCCAGAGCCCCGTATTGGCTCAAAAGGGCATAAACTAGGGTTAGGGTATTTATGGATGAACAAAACGCCTCTGAGGCGTACTGTGAGCCCTTAGAAAGGCAACCATCAGCCCCAGATGTATGCGTAAGGGCCCCAGATGCTCGATATGGCCCTTTCGAGCCCCGTAGAGGGTAGGGCACTGCCCTAGCATGGCCCCGTATGCTGGCCGTATGCCGTGGCCCCGATACTCATAAGGCCCCCCCCCAGATACGAAAAGGGCCCCAGAAACGGGGCCCCGATAGAATTTGAATATATATATGCTCTATTCCTTGAACTTGAATCGCTCAACTAGGAAATGAGTATATTGCGGATTTCTTTTCAGTAATATATTTATTGCAGTTTCCTCCGTAAAAGAAAAAGAAGAATCTCTGTCCGATATAGCACTGTATCCCCAACGCTTAGTCAAGGGGTCATATGATCTTTTTAGCTTAATGAATAACGTCATATTAAAACTCCTTTCTATATTCTAGATTATCGGATTCCTGAAGCTGATAAAAATATATCCAAGTTTCTATAGGATCAAGATCACCATCTAGATTTATATAAACCTTTTCCCTTTTATATGTACTAGGATGACCTTCTAAAGAATCTAATTCAAATTCAACATCTTTATGAGTCACCTTATATACCTCAACCCTTATATGATCTTTAGATATATCTTTATGCAAAAAAGGAATTCCAGAACATTGCATACCATATAAATTGGCAGTCTCTCCTTTTCCTATATATTCAGAATCCTGCAATAGGTAATGGTTTGATTTATTACTTTTCAACGTACCGTATACCGCTATGTACTTACAGTCTCCCCAGTCATATATACTGTTAGAAGCATCGTAATCATATCCAGAGTCATAAGATGTGTCGGAGTACTCAGATTCTAAGTCATAAGCAGAATTGTAGTACTCCTTATATTTATATGAATGAGTGAACTTATTAAACTCAGATTTATAATTATACGAATCCCAATTTATTATATTGTTTTGTTTGGCCCCAAAACAATTCGATTTACTGTATAGTACCTTCCCTTTTTTATGCCAATCGCCATGCCTTATAATATTTCCAGTATCTAGATTTATTATAAGGGCCCTTGTATCTGAAAGAGATAATACTTTTAACCAATACTTAGAAGGTATCTCGGAGAGTATATTAGATAATTCCTTTGTATCTGATATATCCTTATCTCCTAATCCTGAATATGTGCCGTTAGTCATTATACAGTACCTTGTATTATTATTTATGAACTCGAAAGGATGCATATTACTTTCGTTTATTTCTCCGACTGTAGCATACCTATAATGGGAAGCAAATGGCCTTTCGGTCTCCATTAGGTTTCTGGCCTTTTCGTAGTCATCCGTTTTCAATACATCTAAAGTATCTAGATACACTATACCAAATCCATCTGGATTTTTCTTTTCGGCGTTATGTATAATATTTTCGGGAATGGATTTACCTTTTTGATTTAATATAATTAAGCACATGATTTTTTTATATGTTTATTGTTTATTGTTTATGTTTATTCTATATGAATTTTCTAATGCCTTCTTCTCCTTCTTCGAATCCATCTGCATTTATCCAAGTGTTGAAAGATATAGCCATTGAATTGATTCTATATAACTTTTCCTCACTGTATATGCTTTTCAATAAGGGCTGATTACTATTCAAGTACTCTTCGAAGGAAAGGCCCTTCTCTATGCCTTCTATAAGTCTCTGTATTAGCTTATATCTAAATAATATTTGATTCGAATGTTCTACCCTAGAAATCAATCTGAATTCTACCAGCGTTCTATCTATTCCAACGTAGTCATTTTTTTCACGTATAGCTGAGTACTTTACGCGCTTATCGTATTCATGCATTTTTTTATTACTAGATGAATAGCTTTTTTGGAGTCTATATCTGTACATAGAAAAAAGTAATCCAGCGTATTTTCTAACATTACATAGATTTACTATATCACTAGGCCCCGAAACATTTATATGTCCTCCACAGTCGTAGTCTACATCTTTTTCATCCAATATATCTTTTGCTTCTTTTGTATGATCTAGCAACGTGTCATATCCATGCTGTAAACAGTATATATTAGAGACCCCTTCTACTCCACAACTTGCATCCGTCTCAAATCCTGCAAAAAACTTATAGTCTCCTATATGCTCGCCTACTTCTCTCTTGCCGTCTATATAGTTCTTTTCTATCTCGAATCCTATAGAGTATTTATGGGCATTGGGGCTTGGATTATATACAGTTTTTGCATCTGGTGACCGATGGTATTCGCATATGTATTCGGGGCCAGATGGCCTTTCAGCGTAGTACGTGCAATCTGATTCAGAAAAATATACATTATCCGTATGCTCGTAGTCCTCTACGTCTTCGCAATATATATAATTTTCCGTATTGTTGTATATAAAGTCCAATAATCTATCGGACCAAGTGCAATCTCTTCTAAGCATATGTTCTTGGTATTCAGATACCCAGCAAACCAAATGCGAATCTGTTCTATAGTATTCTGATTCGGACTCTATGAAAGAGCAGTCATCTATACTGTTTATTCCTCCGTCTACCGTATGCACTAAATCATTTTCCTGCATTACCTCTTCTAGTTTTTCGGGATCATTATAAACGGATTCATGTATATAAATGCATCCTGCATTCTTATATGATTTCCCCATTTGGTCAGTAGACATATGTACTAATATATCCTCAACTCTATCTTTCAGTACCACCTTGTACGTGGTACTAAACTCAACGTACCTCCTCGAATTCCCTAGAAAATCAGCTGGGGCCATACAGTCTCCCGTCTCTTCCCATTTAGATTCCTCTTCATTATACATTTTTATATTATGCATATATAAATATCTGCAAATATCCTTTCCTGATAATGTATAGTTTCTCTTAAAGTACCTGCCCACATATAGACCTAACAAAGGCCCTTCGTTTATCAGTTCGATAGTGTTTCTCTTTATAGCATCGTTGAATTCGCGGATGCTAAGAGACTGCCAACCGTCATCATTCAAGTAACCAGTACTTGAGCTTTTGAACTGGATTTGTTTTCTGTCGATATATGTTTTTATGTTTTTCATAGTGTTTTTTATATATTGTTTTAATCCCCTCAGAACCGTTCTGAAAGGATTTATACTATATCATGCCCGTCAAGCGTTGGTATTCAAGGACTTACGTATGAATTGTATAGGTAATTGGATTTATTATATACAAGCAGAGAAAAAGTATATACGATATTATATATCGTTCGCCAGGAATTCCTGTATTTGCAATCGTGTTACAGCCGAGTTTCTCACGTATCCAGAATCCAATCACTAAGCTTGTATTCACTTACCAATTACAGTATCCAGTTCCCAACTACAGTTATTTGTATCCAGATTCCAACTATTTAGGCTTGTATTTACTATACGAATACGCCAGGGGGGAGGGGGTCTTGGGCTTTTTTTTAACTTGAATTGCAATTTATGTACTGCCTTCTAAAAAAATACTTGACTCGTAGGCTTATCTATGTTTTATGCGTACTATTATGAGTTCCCCTGACCCTAATTTTGTAAAACAAGAGCTGTTTGAGGACATCAATGCTGCTGTTATGGAGTACGCTAAAGAGTACGAGGTTAAGAAACTAAAATGCTTAGAGCGTTACGACCCTGAGAAGGTAGCTACAATACTATTCCTTTCTGCACAGGGCAAAAGCATTAACAACATGGTATCCAAGTACGGTTTTAAACACGAAACGGTACAGCGTGTACTGGTCTCGTACTCTGACCACATGGGCAAATGGCGTGATCTGGGGGGTCAACTTGCGGCTTACTCTTACTTAAACATAACCTCACTAGAGGAGGAGATTATAAACGATGTGCGTTCTCGAATGCAATCAGGTGAGCTTAAGCCTACTTTTAAGGACATCAAAGATATTAGTATAGCGAAGTCTAACTCGTCTAGGGAGGCGATGCTAGCGAGAGGGGAAGCTACCAGCATATCCAGGGAGGAAAAGGTTTACACTGATGAGGACTACAAGAGTTTAATGGAAAAGGCTAAAAGCAAGATAAAACAAGCGGAGGTAATAGATGTTGATAACGTATAATTTAGAAGAGAACTACGAGGACAATCCAGAGTACAACCGCAGGATAATCAAAGAACTGTTCAAGATCATAAAGCAAATGGACCCCGATAGTTCTGAGGAAGAGATAGCTATGCTTGTTGCTACCAATATAGCAATACAAGATCTAAAGGAAGACGAAGATAATTTTAACGTAGAGAGGAACTAGTACTGTGAGCGGCAAAGGAGACAGAAACAGGGTATCTAATTGGGATGCGTTCTACAAGGGGTACAACAACGTATTTAAGCCAAAGGAGCCTTTTTACAGCGACATCAAGGTGTACGAAAGTAGATTTAAAGGGGGAAACATAGATTCGACGAAAGCAGAAATGCCTTCGGACGTGGGTGCAAATCCCACTTCCTCCAATGGTACTGTAGCTCAGTTGGAAGAGCATCTGATTTGTAATCAGACGGTCGCAGGTTCGATTCCTGTCAGTACCTCCACAATTGACAGTGCTGCATTTAATGCTCCTCCGATCCGTCACGGTATACGTAAAGTTATAGAGTAATTTGTAGTAATGAACATCAAAAAAGGAAATAAGGTTGTACTAAAAACAACAGGAGTAGGTTCTAGTGGAAAGCCAGAGAAGGCTAGGGTGAACTACCCTTATCAGCCAGAGGAGATCAAAAAGATGCAAACTGAACCTATGGTAGTGGTTAGTGTCTCGGAGGACCCTGACAGCGCGTACGTAGACGTTAAAAGCTATCTAGGTAGGCCGATGATCCAAAAGCACGGTTATATGTGGTTTTTAGCGTCAGACTTAGATGTTGTATAATTAACTTAAAATGAATTTTACGGAGCATCCTTTTTTAGAGTCCCCTACAGCTAAAGACATTGTTTGGCTGTACAACAACGATCTCTCGTTACTTAAGGAGCTGCATACTGCCCATGAGAGTCGAATCAAAGCCTCTGAAGATGACCCTGTAAGGCATGGGTTCGATCTCCCTGGATGGGAGCGTATTGAGCAAGGGCTACAAAAACACAACGAGTGCTTAGCTTTAGGTGGTAATAGGTCGGGGAAGACCACTGGATTTGCAAAGATTGTTATGAAGGCTGTGACTGAAAGCAACGATGGTCACGTAGTATGCTTCTCACAGAACGAGGATACCTCCATTAAGGTGCAGCAGTCCGCTATTTGGGAGATGATGCCCAAGGAGTTTAAGAAGAAGACAAAAAGCATCGAGGGGTACATCAACTACAGTATGCAGAACGGGTTCACGGCTAAGAGCTTTATTTTCCCTGATACCCGTACTAGAGTAGATTTCAAGACGTACACGCAGTACAGCAACAACCAGACGATCTTAGAGGGCTTTGAGTACGGTTTTCCTAAAGCTACAGGGCTAAACATAGGTGCGTGGTTAGATGAGTACCTCGGCGATTCTGCGCTAGTGAACACTCTTAGGTTCCGTTTAGCGACCAGAGATGCTGTTATGGGGATAGGCTTCACTCCTATTGATGGTTATACTCCGTTTATATCCGATTATCTGAAGAGCGCACAAACTCTAGAGACCAAGAAGGCTAAGTTGTTAAAGAACAAAGAAGTCCCTGTGCGTCAGTACAGCCCGTCAAGGGATGCGTCCGTGGTGTACTTGCATTCTGATGAAAACCCATTTGGCGGGTACGAGCGTATTGCAAAAGACCTTCGTGGAAGACCAGAAGAGGAGATATTAGTTCGCGCTTACGGAGTACCCGTAAAAAGCATGACTTCTTTACTCCCGCTTTTTAACACTGAAGTTAACGTGCTAAAGGACAACGAGCCTAATAAGTACGGAATGCAGTTCCCTGACGTATCTGATAAGTCCAGGTACACAGCGTACCAGGTAGTGGACCCCGCTGGGGCAAAAAACTACGTATCTATATGGGCCGCTGTAGACGATAACGATAACGTGTACATCTGCCGCGAGTGGCCTGATTGGGACACTTATGGGGACTGGGCGGAGTTCGGTGACCCTAAATGGAAACTTGGCCCCGCCTCAAAGAAGGTCGGATTAGGCGTAAAGGGGTACGTAGATTTATTCAAAGAAATTGAACATGATCTAGGAGTTCAGGTATTTGAGCGAATTGGGGACTCTAGATTCTTTGCTAAAGAGAACGAGAACAACGAAGATTTGTTTATGGCATTCGAGGAGCACGACATGATGTTCGTACCTTCTGATGGCCGTATGGAGGAAGTTGGGCTATCTGCATTAGATGAGTGGTTTAATTACAACCCGAATGAGCCTATTGATTCTGCTAATAAGCCTAGATGCTATATTCACGAGAGCTGTCGAAACTTAATTGATAGCCTCATTAACTACAACTCGAAAGGGAAGATGGACGAACCCTTAAAGGACTTCTTTGACGTTATTCGTTATTTGCGAATGGCGAACTATGGAGAAGGCCCAGTCCACGTAACAGCTCGCGATTTAGCAGTAACTCGCAGGTCTATAGGAGGATATTAAATGAAGATAAGATTAAGTGAAATAGCTCAGAAAGAGCATTATGTTTGGGATGAGTTATTGGTACTAGCGAAGGAAAAGCTGTCCAATGGTATGATGACTGGTGTGGGCAAGAACACCTGGATCTCCGATGAGGGGCAGGAAATACTAACTGAAGCTATAGAAGCTCCAGAGGCTACTGCGAAGCATATAAGTGCTAAGGTAATAAAGGTAGCACCTAACAAGAAGTACGTTTATGCGTACGTCCGTGAAAGTGGAATTAAGATCCCTGTGCTTGTTCCTAAAAAAATTTCGGAACGGTTAGTTGGGAAATTAATTACAGTTGAAATTATTGAAGACGTTAATGGAGTTTCTTACAGATACAGAAGAGGAACAGCTTAATAGCTTAGTTCAGGATAGGAAATTCCTGTCCCAAGAGATAGATCGCTTGTTGGGTTGGGAGCTTCTTAGGCTAATATCTCTACATAATTCAGAGAGGTTGATGCAAAATAGCGAATTCTGTGATAAGATTGGAGTAAACTACTGGTACTCATACAGGGTTCTGTACAAGGTGCAAGATAAGGTTCAACAATTTTTGGAAAACTTAGAGCGGTAATGCAGAACAACGATTACTCAAAAGCAATAACGTACGTTGGCAAAAAGCCAGATATAGACGTTCTTATAAAGGCGTACCAGACGACAACCAACGAGCTGCAAGCGTACTACGACCTTTGTCGTACCTCGTACGATGACAGGCGTAACTGGTGGCCTGGTAAAAGCCGTGATCTTCGCAAACACGGAGCAGATGCCTTCCCGTGGGAAGGAGCCTCTGATTTAGAGAGCCATGTTATTGATGAGCGTGTAACTCGCTTAGTTTCGTTGTTCATGTCCGCCCTAAACAGGGCTAATATACAGGCTTTCCCTGTAGAAGCTACAGACATCCCTAGAGCTAAGGTAGTTTCGAACTTCCTGAAGTGGATGACAACCTCTGGGTACATCCCTAGGTTCAAGCAAGAAATGGAACTAGCTGCGAACTATATGCTTGAGCGTGGCATGATGGTTACGTACTGCGGTTGGATAATGGAGGATCGCACGTTCAAGCAGAAGATAGACCTCAGAAGGATTGCTGCTGCTAGTCCTGAGCTAGCTGAAATGATAGCTAGTGGCCAGAACGACGAAATGGTAATCCAGCAGATGCAATCCGCTGTTCAAGTATCTGAATCTAACGCAAGAAAAGCATTAGATGAGCTGCGCGAAACAGGTGTAGCAGAAGTGCCTACTGTACGCAGACAGGTGAATGCTCCAGAGGTAAAGACCGTAGCCCCTGATGGGGATTTTATTTTTCCCGCTTATGTAACAGACCCACAACGAGCGCCGTACTGTTTTTGGCGCACGTACTACACTGCACAAGAGTTGCAGAATAAAGTAAGTACAGATGGATGGGATGCAAATTTCGTGGAGCACGTGATCGAAAACTTCTCTGGTGTAAACATAAATTCCTTGGAGAGGGAACAGGAGGGAAGGCGAAGCATTTCATCAACTGATGATGCTTATGAGGCTGAGGAACTGATTGAGATCATACATGGTTACCAGAGACTGATAGACGAGGGCGATAAGTCCGAGGGTATCTACGAGACCGTGTTCCACGAATCTTTTTCAGGAGATGCTGGCGTAGGCATACAAGCGTACGCCAAGTTCGAGCTTATGAACGGGTACGAGGACTACCCTGTAGTAGTTACTCGGTTCAGCGAGGACACAAAGCGTCTATATGATGCAATGACGGTTCCATCGCTTCTGAGAGGCATCCAGAACCAAGTTAAAGTAGAGCGTGACTCTCGGATAGACAGCAATTCGCTATCTACCCTACCAGCCGTAACTCATCCAAAGGGAAGAAAGCCAGAAGAGATCGGTCCAGGTCGCTTTATCCCAGAGGTTCGTCCTGGAGAAATTAGCTTCATGCAGGGGCCAGGATTTAATCCAGGATCTGTAGAGATGGAGAACAATCTTCAGGCTCAAGCTGACAGAATAGTTGGCCTAGATGAAGAATCTCCGCTTAGTGGAGTACGAAGGCAGTTCTTGGTTGACAAGTACCTTCAGCACATCGCTAAAGTAGTTACTACTTGTTACAAAAACTTTCAAAGGTTCGGGCCTAACGAAATATTTTTTAACGTAACTGGAGTTCCTGATCCCCAGATGTTTGACAAGGGTGATCCGAACGAAAATTACGACGTTACTATCAGTTTTGATGTTCTGAACGCTAGTTCAGAGAAACAAGAGGCTAAATTAAATCAGTTGGTTTCGTTGGTTCAAATGGACAGAAACGGACTGATTGACGTAGATAAACTACTAACAGCAATAGCTGGAAGTATTGATCCAGTTCTGGCTAGCGGTATTCTGCGTCCTGCTCAAGAGGCCCAGGACAAGATGTTAAAAGAAATCACAGATGACTTATCTAAAATTTATGCGGGGATCGAAGTTCCAGCGCGTCCTAACGGTGCTCAAGCTGCTTTGCAAATTATTCAAAGCTATGTGCAACAGCCAGATGTTGGGAAACGCCTTCAAGAAGATGAAGCGTTTGCCCAGCGTTTACAAAAGTACAATGCACAGTATCAGTTCGTTATACAGCAAGCTCAGAACGCGCAAATAGGCCGCGTAGGTACTGCACCAGCTCAAATGGGCGACGTACAGACTCAAGGTATGCAGCAGTAATGCCTGATAATCAAAGTACATCAGAGTTCGCTGACAAACGAGCCTTAAATGCCCGATTAGATTCTATCTTGAAATCTATGGATGGGAAGCAAGTTTTTCCGACAAAGCATCCTATG
>Ga0208013_1001128_pt1 | contig 13082 bp, 6 predicted proteins | sample 16_taG_FD_184091 | JGI IMG/M metagenome (GOLD analysis project Ga0208013, IMG submission 184091) | Marine viral communities from the Subarctic Pacific Ocean - 16_ETSP_OMZ_AT15313 metaG (SPAdes) (version 2) | ecosystem: Environmental > Aquatic > Marine > Oceanic | place: Pacific Ocean | collected...
AACGCCCACGATGTCACCGACGATGTCGCCTACGATGTCGCCTACGATGTCACCGACGTATTCGATGTCACCGACATTTTCAATGTCAGAGTCACCTTCGCCTTCACCAACTCCAGATTGTTGCTGTGATCCTTCAGGGGAAACAGTAGGTAAAGATGTTTGTCTCTCTTGGAATAGTGGTCAAACTACATATTTAGGAGATAAAATATGGTGGGATCATGATTCTGACGGAGAAGGAGAATGTTACGAAGCTACCGCAGACGCATCTCCAGATACCGTTGAACCACATCAAGCTGGATCAGTTTGGGAGCTTTGTAGATGCTGTCCTAGTCCTACGCCTACAGCTACACAAACGCCAACTTTTTCGGAAACCCCAACTCCAACTCCATTTACGCCTTCAGAAACTGCTACTCCGCATACTCATTCACCTTCGTATACTGACCATGCTATAACCCCGACTTTTACCGCTACTGTTACTCCAAGCGTAACTCCTTCAGCTACGCCATGCCCAATACAAACTCATGTTGTTCAAGCTTGTGGTAGTTTCGCTTACGGTGGGAATCTTTGGGGAACTGTCACCAACAAACTATATGCTAGTGGAGATTGTGGGACAAATTCTGGAAATATTACTAACCCTGTTTATCAATATTCCCAAGGAAGTTTAGCTATTGGGGATGTTATTTATTTAGCTAGTCCACAATTTATTGGGACTCAAGTTTATAATCAATATGTGTGCTGGGTAGTAATGAGTGTCGCGGGTACTGGTGCTGCGCTAGACCCCTGCACTATGCACACTGGGTATTGGAAAAAAGTTGCCACTAATCCCGGTTGGGTTCCATCAACGGCACATCCAGCATGTGGTGCGTCTCCATGTTCAGCCCCTGTTGTTACGCCTCCGGGTGGATGGCCGGGAAATCCCCCTCCCGGTTTCCCGAACCCGGTGACTACACCTAGTCCTACGGCAAGACCAGCTACACCTCCAGCCACGCCCCCAGCTACACCTCCGGCTACACCTCCAGCCACGCCCCCAGCTACACCTCCGGCTACACCTCCAGCCACGCCCACAAGGACAGTAACTAGAACTATTACGGTTACTCCGACTGTTACTGCTACACCCCCGCTAACCCCAACACAAACCGCAACAGCATCTGCTACAGCGACTTTAATTACGGCAACTGCTACTTCTACAGTTACGAATACATTTACAGCTACACCTACAAAAACACCAACCGCTACTGCAACCGCTACTGCAACAGTTACGAATACATTTACAGCTACACCTACAGTTACGAAAACATTCACAGTCACGCCTACAGTTACGAAAACGTTTACAGCTACACCTACGGTTACTAAAACGTTTACTCCCACTCCAACTGTTACTGCTACAGTTACAGAAACATTTACAGTTACCCCAACTGTTACTGCTACAGCAACTCAGACTGTAACGCAGACAAACACAATTTCGAATACTGCGACGTTAATTACAGCCACAGTAACTCCTACAGTCACAAATACTCAAACCCTAACTATAACTGCTGCTACCCCAACAGTTACTGCAACGCCGTTTACTGCAACTCCAACGAAAACAGCTACACCTCCAGCCACGCCCACAAGGACAGTAACTAGAACTATTACGGTTACTCCGACCCCTGCCGCCACGCCCCCTTCGTCCACAACTCTTCCGACTCCGACTGTAACGCCGACAATTACGCAAACGCATTCTCAGACAGTTACTAAAACTGTTACGAGAACTGTAACGGTTACGCCAACTGTTACAGCTACACCCCCGCTAACCCCAACACAAACCGTAACAGAGTCTGTTACAGCAACTTTAATTACGCCAACGCCGTTTACCCCAACCCCAGAAACGAATACTCCAACCCCACAGACACCTACGACTACAGTAACTAAGACTGTAACTGCGACACCGTTTACCCCGACCCCAACCGTAAATACTCCAACTATAACAGCGGAAAAACCACTTAAAGGGTACGAAGTTCATATTTGTGGAGGAGCAGGAAGACCTGAAGAGCCTAATCATCCAAATTGTTCTGGCGCATCTACAACTGGAGAGGTTTCAAACCGTAAAGTTAATAAAGCTGGAAATACTCTTGAGAGTATTGATGATTTGAAAGTAGGGGATGTTGTACAAATATCTTTTGGGGAATTTAATCCTAAATCAAATTGTTGTTGGAGAGTAATAAAGGAAATCTCTTATACTGGTCAAGGTGGATATTGGGCATCGTATACAAGTTGCGGTGATTGTTCTACGGGGATTACTCCCACGCCTACAGCTACAGTAACCCCAACTTTATTTACGCCAACACCCCAAACAAATACCCCTACGGTTACTTCGACATATTCGGCAACACCTACGATTACATTTACGAATTCTGCTACTCCTACAGTAACTTTAACACATTCGGTCACTCCGACTGTAACGCCGACAATTACGCAAACGCATTCTCAGACAGTTACTAAAACTGTAACAAGAACTGTATCGGTTACACCAACCGTGACTTCTACACCTCCCGAAACACCTACTCAAACGGTAACACAGTCTGTTACGCCGACTTTAATTACGGCGACTCCAACCATAACTAGTTCTTTATCAGTTACGCCCACACATTCAGTAACACAAACGTCTAGTGTTACTCCAACATTTACTAAAACTTTATTTACTCCAACTGTTACGCCTACCGCGCACACGCAAACTGGAACGCCTACATTTACTCCTACCGTAACATATACAGCTACAAGTACTCCAACACCGCATACTTTAACAATTACTAGTACGATAGGAACAAATTCTCGCGCTTGTATAGAAAACGTAACGAGTTTTACAGAGATAAACGGAGACTATCAAGAGCTTCCGGGGATGTTTAATGGTAAGAAAACTTATAAACATGTTGTAGCTAGTCGCAATTTATATTTATGGAACGGTAACATTGGAACTGGAATTAGATGGTATGTTAGTACATTAATAGGAAATACGGCCACGGGAGCTTGGATGGCTTCAAATCCTTCAAGCTATTCATATCCTTGGCAAGGATCATCAACATGGAATTCTCCGATTGTTGTATCTCAAGGTTTTTGTGGACCTACGCCTACACCTACAGTTACGCCGACCATTACCCCGACTAATTCGGTAACACCTACAGTTACGCCAACGCAATCAGTTACACCAACATATTCAGTTACGCCCACATATTCAGTTACGCCAACCTATACGATTACGTCAAGCGTAACAGCTACACCTCCGCTAACTCCAACGCAAACCGTAACAGAGTCTGTTACAGCAACTTTAATTACGCCGACAGTTACTCCAACACCTCATACAAATACGCCCACCCCACATACTCATACAGCTACAGTAACTAAGACTGTAACTGCGACACCTCATACATTTACGCCTACATATTCAGTAACGCCAACGCCGCACACTTTTACTCCAACCGTAACTCCTACATATTCCGTTACGCCAACGCCACATACACTTACTCCGACTGTTACGTTTACTGTTACGCCTACATATTCAGTAACGCCAACGCCACATACTCATACGGCTACAGTAACTAAAACCGTAACAAGAACTTCAACAGTTACTCCAACTAAAACGGCTACACCTCCTTTAACTCCAACACAAACGGCAACAGTATCTGCTACAGCGACTTTAATTACGGCAACGGTAACGAAAACTTTTAATACTCCAACGCCTTCTATATTAACGTCTACGCCTACACCTACACCTACGGTAACAGCTACTCCACATACTCATACGGCTACAGCAACCCCTTACACACCAACGGTTACGCCTACATATTCAGTAACGCCAACGCCACACACTTTTACTCCAACCGTTACTCCTACATATTCCGTTACGCCAACGCCACATACACTTACTCCGACTGTTACGTTTACTGTTACGCCTACATATTCAGTAACGCCAACGCCACATACTCATACGGCTACAGTAACTAGAACTTTTACTGCTACGCCTAAACCAACTCAGACGCAAACGGTTACTCGTTCTGCCACAGCGACTTTAATTACGCAAACGCCAACTTATTCGGTAACACCGACTTATTCGGTAACACCTACAGTTACGCCCACGTATTCAGTAACGCCGACACATTCAGCAACACGTACAGTAACTCCGACACATTCGGTAACACCTACAGTTACGCCTACGTATTCTGTTACTCCCACAGCGACTTTAACATATACAGTTACCCAAACTGTAACGCCGACAGTTACTAATACGCCACCCGCGCCTACTCCACCACCCACACATACATCTACATATTCGGTAACGCCCACTCACTCAGTAACCCCGACTTACTCAGTAACTCCGACAGTTACAAATACTTTTACGGCTACGCCACATACTCAAACCGCTAGTGTTACGCCGACTTATTCAGTTACACCTACGCCATTTACTCAAACAGCAACCATTGCTACCGCTACGCCAACAATTACTCCAACTCAGCATACATATACGCCTACCCCACATACTCCAACACCTACATTATTTACTCCAACTTTATTTACTCCAACTGCGACAGTTACTAAAACGGTAACTTTTACACCTACCGTTACTCCTTACCCGACTCAAACACCATCAATAACAAAAACGGCGGCGGCATTCATTACTCCAACCGTTACTCTTACCCCAACTTATTCAGTAACACCAGAAACACCCACGGTTACCGTAACTAAAACTGCAACTGCAACGCCACATACTTTAACCCCCACGCACTCAGTAACTCCAACGGTTACGCCTACATATTCAGTAACGCCAACGCCGCACACTTTTACTCCAACCGTAACTCCTACATATTCCGTTACGCCAACACATTCAGTAACGCCAACTTATTCAGTAACTCCAACCCCACATACTCACACAGCTACAGTAACTAAAACTGTAACAAGAACTGTATCGGTTACACCAACTGTCACTGACACACCTCCACCAACTCCAACACAAACCGTAACAGAGTCTGTTACAGCGACTTTAATTACGCCGACAGTTACTCCGACAATAACTCCAGAAACGCCTACTTATACGGCCACAATTACTCCAGAAACGCCAACAGCGACTTATACAAAAACGCAGACCCCATTCACTTTAACACCTACGCAAAGCTCAATAACCTCTACCCCAACCCCACAAACGCCCACTCCTACAGTTACTGCAACATCAACGGCAACAATAACTCCGGAAACGCCCACGGTTACACCCACCCACTCAATAACTCCCACGATTACATTTACGCAAACTATTACGTCTACTCGGGCGTTACACACTCCGACGCAAACAGTAACAAAATCTGTTACTCCCACTTTAATTACAGCAACACCTACCCCAACATCTAATACATTTACGCCAACTCCACATACCCCGACCCCTACTGTTACATGGACTAGTTCAGTTACTCCAACTCATTCAGTAACGCCTACAGTTACGTCAACCTTACATACAGCCACAGTTACAAATACGTTAACTGCCACACAAGCTAAACCAACCGTTCCATTCACAACAACGCCTACAGTTACGCCGACAGTAACGCTTACAAAAACTGTTACGCATACAGTCACGCCGGAAACATTTACGCCAACCGTAACCGCAACTAATACATATACAGCAACTCCAACCGTTACTTTTACGCAAACGCTAACAAAAACAATTACAGCGACACCGTTTACTCAAACGCCTACGTATTCAGTAACACCAACGATTACATTTACTAAGACTCTACAAACACCAACTCCAGAGACTTTAACTCCGACAGTTACTCCGACGCCATTTTCTCAAACGGCTAGTTTGGGAACTCCCACTGTTACATTTACTAAAACTTCAGAAACGCCAACCGTAACCCCAACTATTACGTTTACTAAAACTTCAGAAACGCCCACGCCACAAACGCCCACACCTTCAGTTACGCCCACCATATTTACAGGAACAGCAGCATTATTTACCGCTACTCCCACATTTACCCCAACAATTACGCCTACGCCGTTTACATTTACCCCAACACCAACTCCATTTACGCCAACATTACAAACGAATACTCCTACAGTTACGAAGACTTTAACTAAGACTGCGACAGTAACTCCGACCTATTCCGTAACACCTACAGTTACGCCCACACACTCCGTTACTCCTACATTAACCGTTACTAAAACGGCAACGTATACGATTACTCCAGAAACACCTACTCCAACGCCATATACTGAAACGCCCACTTTATTTACCGCGACTCAAACAGTCACTAACACCATAACTGTTACGCCAACGCCACATACATTTACCCCAAGTCAAGAAACACCCACGGTTACAGCTACGTCTAGCGCATTAATAACACAAACCCCGACAGCTTCAGCGACACCTACTCCATTTACGCAAACTAAATCGCTTAATACTCCCACTCCGCATACTAATACGCCGACTGTTACTAATACGGCAACGCCGACTTATACACCCACTTATTCAGTAACACCTACTCATACAGTAACACTGACCCACAGCTTAACTAAAACCTCGACAGTAACCCCAACGCACTCGGCAACAGTAACTCCAACATATTCGGTAACGCCAACACCACATACTCAAAGCCCAACCGTCACTAGAACTGCGTCAGTTACGCCTACTATTACGCCCACGCCACCATTAACACCGACACAAACGATAACAAAATCTGTTACGCCAACATTAGTTACGCCAACACATTCAGTTACACAAACGCATTCGGTCACGCCAACGTATTCAGTCACACCTACACACTCAGTTACGCCTACATACTCAGTTACGCCCACGTATTCGGTAACGCCCACGTATTCAGTAACGCCTACTGTTACGTTTACAAATTCAGTAACGCCGACGCCGCACACATTCACTCCGACAATTACAAGTACTGTTACGCCGACGCATTCAGTTACGCCGACGCATTCAGTTACGCCGACGCATTCGGTAACGCCCACGTATTCAGTAACGCCTACTGTTACGTTTACAAATTCAGTAACGCCGACGCCACACACATTTACTCCGACAACTACCCCATGTCCAGATTGCGCTAATTTACATTTATACGTATCAACATCTGGAAAATATCAAGACAGGCACGTTTCTTACTTTAACAATGCTTCCGCGATATCAATCGATAATTGTATTGGTGAAGATATTGCGAAGCTAGAAATGATAAATAATGCTTACGAAGACTGTGACTGTTCAATTACTCCTCCAGAGATTATTTCTGGTAGTGGGTTTGCGGATGATTATAGAGAATTTAAGCTATGGTGGAACATTGGCAGTCAACGTTGCTCTGGTACGTTAGACGGTGACCCAACTTTAGACTTCTACGTTGATAATACTGGACAACTCCCAATTAACGTAGGCATAAACGAAAATGACTATGTATTAGTAGCACCAAAAACTCGTTACGACATTGCTTTGGATTCCGCCAGTTATAAGGTAAATACTTATGGTGATGCTCATGAAATAGATATTGATCCAAATTCCTCCGTAGCAATTGTAAAAATCAGTGGTGCTTGTGCATTAGACACAATCGGAGAATTAAGTGAGAAATATTATACCTATGGACATTTCTCAAAGAGTGGAATATTGGCATCAGGAAGTCACCCTCTAAGAGCTAGTTCTCACGGCTTATGTACAGGAATTGGAGGTCCAGCGTATCATGTATCAGGGGTTAATTCTCCCACTAATTTATACTCATCACTACAATCAATAACTGGTTATAATAATTTTGATATAGATAACTCTTATATAAATGGTAGCGGAAACTACGGGCCAGTAATAAATAACACAATATTTGAAGCGTTTACCACTACTGGTAATCCAGTATTTGGAGGATATTGGCGCGGATTTAACATAGAAAGCGGAAAAGCATATTATAACGACTTAGGGCTAATGACTGGATACTCCAGATATACAAATGCTCAAGATATGCAAATTAGCATGTATAAAGTGGACCACACTATTACGATATCGAAAGAATAAAGTGTAAATATAATTAGAAAAAAGTGTAAAATTAAATATGAAAGTAGTTGATATAGCAGATGAGATTTTTAGAGAACTGGGAAGCCCCACAACGCTTTCTATTCCACCTATAGCTTTTTGGGTAAGAACTAATATAGGGGGACTTAATTGTAAATTACATACCTCTTATGAAGTAAATCCGACCTCTCAAGAAATAGAGCAGACTACCAAAGATATTAATGGCGCAGAAACTACGGCAGAAATAGGAGAAAATGAAAAATTTATTTTAAAAAAAATGTACCTGATTTATTTTTATGACGTTCAAATAAGAAATACTTTAGGGGCAGCATCAACAGATGCAATTATTGAAATTGAAGCTGACGGAACAAGAGTTAAAAAAGTTAATAAAACAGAGCAGGGTAGATGGTATCAAAATGCGAAAAGAACCGAGTTGGAAGAGTTAAAAAATATGGTTTCCCGATATAGAAGTAATAGCTCTACCCCATTACAAGTTGCTGGTGATGATTATATTCATGGAACAAGCCACCTTACAACTTACAGGCCCCCGATAGACGAACAATAAAATGGCAAAATCTTTAATAACAGACGCAGATAAAAAATATTTCGTTGCTGCTATTGACGATTTATTTGAGACTTTTAAAAGAGAAATACTAATCCACAAAGAGCCTCAAAAAATCGTTAAACAGGTTAACGCTGACCTTTACGCTGGTTATGGAGATACTTCTAATCCAGCGAACGTAGAATATGTACCAATTTCGAAGTCTTTTTACGCAATGATTGCGTATCAAGATAAACAAAAATCAGACACTGACGCAGATGTTGGATTTCAATATTCAAAAGGTATCGTAAGGATAAGAGTGAAAGAGGATGCTAGAAATTACATACTTAATGGAAAAACATTAAAAATAGATATTGATGGAAAAGCGTTTAATCTAATAACAGATGACAGCGTGAAAAATTATTTTGATACGCAATATTATGTATTTCACTTGGAGGCTGCAAACTAATGGCGGGAAGAGGACACAGTAGAGTTCACACGGAAAACCTCGCAAAAGTTATAAAAAGGGGCATCTCTAAACAAGAGGTAATAAATAGAGTCTACCCATATTTAAGAAAAATTTACGAAAGAAAAAAGAGAGAATTTTTAAAACAGTTTAATAATCACCCAATAACTAAAGAGATAGAAAGAGGGCCAACAGCCAGAGTTAACTTAAGTGGTACTTTACCCGGATTAAAATACGAAGGGGGTTATGGAGGAAATTTATTTTCCTTTATTGGCTTTAATAGCGGTGATAAGCCAATAGATGATTTAAGATCAGCTATATCATACAACACTGTACTATACAAAAAAGATATTAGAGCAATAGCAATGAGGGGTAAAAAAAGAGATGCTAACGTAAGATGGAGCATTTCATGTAAAATAAGATATCCATCAATACATGATTTAGCAAAAATTACCCCTATGCCTTGGGAGCCCGGAAGTTGGATTAAAAAAATTGAAAAAGGAATTTCTGGCTTAGGGTATTATATTTGGCAAAGACAAGGGTATAATAAGAGTAGGTCTGGCATGGCGGTACAAGCAGACAATCAAGTAAGAGTGGGCGATTTTATTCCTAAAAATTATTATACCGAAATAATAAATAAAACATTTTTACAGAGAGGAAGATAAAAAGTGAAGGCTCAATTTGAAAATAAAATAATATCGAGTTTTTTATTATGGTTCGATCACACCCTTTTAAAAAAGGGTGAAGCTTTCACTAATTTTGGTTCAAATCTTTTTGATGTTCCAACTTCTTTTTACGGTTATGAAACTTATGGAGCACCATTCAAGCAATTCGTAGCTGATTCTTCTATTGCTGGAGCCAATATTATTAATGGCTTACATCTCACAGGAACATTTGTCCCCGTGGGAGAAGATGGATTAATTGATATAAACTATGGAGAAGGCCAAGTTTATATTGATCACGTTATTCCTCAAAATCAATCCTCAAATAGTAATGGTACATTTATTAGCGGGGACTATGCAGTAAAAGATTTTAACATTTATTTAACTAATAAAGTTGAACAAGATTTACTTTTTGAAACAAAGGTGGAGTTAAGACCAAAAACTAGCCAAACCGTAACTGGGTTGGCTCCAAATACTATTGCTTATCCGGCAGTTTTTATTAAAAACAATGGTGGAGAAAATGAACCTTTCTCTTTTGGCGGTCAAGATAAGACTAATAATAATATTCGAGCTATAGTTTTAGCTGACTCTAGCTTTAGTTTAGATGCCGTTTGCTCAATATTTAAAGATACAGCGAGAAATTCGTTTAAATTAGTTGCAGAATCAGATTATCCCTTCAATGCGTTTGGTGGATTAAAAGGGGGAAGTTCATATAATTACAATAATTTACCGTCCACTTCGTCAGAAGACGTGTATATAAAAGAAGTAGACATTGTGAAGTTCGATGTGGGCTATATGAGTAATATGACAAATGCTAATCCTGACGTATTTAGTGCTATGATTGACTTTGAATTAAACTCATTTAGATACCCTCGACTTTAATTTAAAAATATATAAATACTTATTTCACAAAAATTATAAACGAATGTATAACCTAAGAGAAGGATTTTAATTATGGGAAAAAATAGAATTATCTACCAAAGTGAGGCTCTATATGCGGGTCGTGACAAGCCATCAGGTGGCTACATTGATGAAACTGGCGTTGGCGATGTCGATGCTATTCAAGATGACGCGAGACCATACCAATTACAGAGAGTACAAAGCGCGAATTACAGTTTCGAAATCGCTCGTCAAGATGTTAACCAATTCGGTAACTTAGCCGCTATTGATAGAGTTATTCTTGATCAACCTACTGTATCGCTAGACTTTACATATTATATTAACAACTTTTTTAACGAAGATAAGCTTGGGTTTGCAATCAATGGCACAACCGTTCAATATAATAGCTTAACTTCTTCGATCACAGACTTGCTTGACAAGACTGCTGATGAAAGAAATTACTACATCAGAACCGTTAATGAAGGTTTTGATGCCGTCGCATTTGACGAAGATTATGGCGATACTGCCGTTAAGGCTAATAACGACGTAATTGCTGTTGGTAACGGATTCTTATCTTCTTACTCTTCTGAAGGTGCTGTCGGTGATTTCCCAACCGCCTCTGTTACTGTTGAAGCGTTAAATATGTCCTTCGATACTGGCTCTTCAGGCAATTACCTTCCTGCTGTTAATCCTACGGATGGAACAAAGATTACTGACAAGTTGTATAACTTACCGACAGGCGTTAGGACTAGTTCTGATGACGCCACGACGGTATTGAAGCCGGGAGATATCACAGTTTCTATTTATAACGCTGGATCAACCTCCACTGAGGCAGACCCGAATGTTGGTGGTGTTGACGTTTCAGACTCTAAGATTCAAAGTTACTCATTAAATGTAGACTTTGGTCGTGAGCCTCTCCAGAGATTAGGTAACCGATTTGCCTTTGCTCGTGAGATTACCTTCCCTGTTACCGCTTCGATGTCTGTCGATGCCTTAATGGGCGACTTAACGACTGGTAACTTAGCGGAAGTTCTTACTCATGATAAGAGTTATGACTTGGTCGTTGAGATGAAGAAGGATGGTGCTAGACACATGGCTTACGTTCTTAAGGACGCCAAGCTTGACAGTCAAGAATTCTCCTCCTCAATTGGTGATAATAAGGGCGTAACCCTCAACTTTAGTTCTCAAATTGGCTCAAAAACTGAGACAACTGTTGGACTATTTATGAGCGGTGTCCACGCGTAAATCTTAATAATTAAATTAACAACCCCCTCAGAAATGAGGGGGTTTTTTATTTGACTTTTTTATTAAAAAAAGTATTTTTTAAATGAGGAACAAGGTAAAAATGTCAACTAAAGCTAAGGAGTTCGTTAAATTTCAAACAAGAAGGAAAGTTATTAATTTGTGTAAAAATTTTCTTTTTTTGATAGAAGATATAAAAACAGAAAAGGGTGTAATAGACGATGAGACTTATCAGAAAGTCAGGAAAAGGGTGCTGGATTATGGAAATGATACAGTAAGGGAAATGGATGAAAATTTAGAAAATTTAAAAATTGATTTTTAGGAAAAAGGAAATGAAAAAAATATATAGATTTGTAGCACAAAAAGAGGAAACCGTAAAAGAATCTACTCAAGAAACAAAAGATGACGGTACAGAAGTCACAATTACTAAAGACGTAAAAAAGAAAGTAGACTATCATTACTTTTTGAGAAAGCCCACGCGTTCAATGTACGATGCGGCAGAGCTATTTTACGCCGTTAGTCTTTCTGAAGGAATTAAAGCTGGATTATTAACGAGAGCCTTACTCCTTAAGAGATTTAACAATGACGGCGGTATATTAAGCGAAGATCAAAAAGAAGAAATGGCTGACCTTTATCAACAAATTTATGAAAAACAAAATGATTTTCAGAGGCTATCTTTAAAAACTAAAGCGGAAAGAGATGAAAAAGAACAAGAGGAGTATAGAAATACTTTACTCTTTTTAAATGAAGCTAGAAAAGAGCTACAAGAATTTGAAACAGTCCAATCTACTCTTTACGATCAAACTGCAGAAAATAGAGCGAGGAACAAGACTATTCTTTGGTGGCTGTTAGCTTTAAGCTATAAAAGCAACGAAGAAGGAGTGGACGAAGTACAGTTTTTTAATGGGGATAGTTATGACGAAAAATTAGCACATTATGATAAATTGGAAGAAGAAGATAATGAATTTTTATCATCTGTTGTAGCAAAGCTATCTTACTATGTAAGCTTTTGGTATGTATCCAAAGCCAATACTGAAGAAGAATTTGAAGAGTTGTTAAAAATGACTGAAACAAACGAAAAATCAGTAGATGAAATAATTGAAGAGGAAGCAAAAGAAGAAGAAGAATGGGCTAAAGAAGCTGAACAAAAAGCCGAAACTGAAAAAGCCGAAGAAGAAGCTAAACAAAAAGCCGAAACTGAAAAAGCCGAAGAAGAAGCTAAACAAAAAGCCGAAGCTGAAAAAGCCGAAGAAGAAGCAAAACAAAAAGCCGAAGCTG
>Ga0208013_1001131_pt1 | contig 13047 bp, 10 predicted proteins | sample 16_taG_FD_184091 | JGI IMG/M metagenome (GOLD analysis project Ga0208013, IMG submission 184091) | Marine viral communities from the Subarctic Pacific Ocean - 16_ETSP_OMZ_AT15313 metaG (SPAdes) (version 2) | ecosystem: Environmental > Aquatic > Marine > Oceanic | place: Pacific Ocean | collected...
CAATTGGCAACTCACCCCGCCGCGCCGCGTAGAGGAGCGTGTTTGCGCAATGCTCTGATTTCGACACCATCAACAGTGTCCGTACGGCCTCACCTTCGGGATGGACTGACCAGTCCGCACCCAACTCGTGAGCCATTTCCGCCAAATCATCTTCAAGTCCAGCCGGCAGGGCGTCGGTCGTCCCGTGGAAGACCAGTCGTGCAAAGAAGCGGCTGGTTTCCGTATCCCCAAATGTACGCGACGCGGCGATGAAGCAATCATGACGCTCCATCAGTTTTGCCAGCCCTGCGACCAGTCCAACGCGGTCGGGGCAGGCAAATTTGAGGATATAGGGACGTGCCACGGAAGAAGGTTTCCCCTAGTAGCGGTAGTGTTCAGGCTTGAACGGACCGGTCGTCTGAACGCCGATATAGTCAGCCTGTTCGCCGGAAAGCTCTGTCAGCTGAACGCCAAGCTTTTCGAGATGAAGCAGGGCGACTTTCTCGTCGAGGTGCTTGGGCAGCGTATAGACCTTGTTCTCATACTGCTCGCCGCGCACATGCAGTTCGATCTGCGCCAGCGTCTGGTTGGTGAAGGATGCCGACATCACGAAGGAAGGGTGACCCGTGGCATTGCCGAGGTTCACGAGGCGGCCTTCAGACAGCAGGATGATCCGCTTGCCATCCGGGAAGGTGATCATGTCGACTTGCGGCTTGATGTTCGTCCATTCGAAATTGCGCAGGCCTTCGACCTGAATTTCATTGTCGAAGTGACCAATGTTGCAGACGATGGCCATGTCCTTCATCGCACGCATATGGTCGACGGTCAGGATATCCTTGTTGCCAGTCGCGGTGACAAAGATGTCGAATTTCGGTGCGGCTTCATCGACCGTCAGGACTTCATAGCCGTCCATCGCGGCCTGAAGGGCGCAGATCGGGTCAACTTCGGAAACGGCAACGCGCGCGCCGGAACCGGACAGTGACGCAGCCGAGCCTTTGCCAACATCGCCATAACCGGCGACGAAGGCTTTCTTGCCAGCCATCATCACATCCGTGCCGCGACGGATCGCGTCGACCAGAGATTCCTTACAGCCATACTTGTTGTCGAACTTCGACTTGGTGACGGAGTCGTTCACATTGATGGCGGGGAAGGGCAGCTCACCCTTCTTCTCAAGCTGGTAGAGACGGTTCACGCCGGTCGTCGTTTCTTCCGACACGCCGCGGATCGCTGCCTTGGTCTTGGCAAACCAGCCAGGGGACGCAGCAAGGCGCTTCTTGATCTGGGCGAAGAGGAACTTTTCCTCCTCCGAGCCTGGCTTTTCGAGGAAGGCCGGATCGGATTCGGCGCGCTCACCGAGGATCAGGTACATGGTGGCATCGCCACCATCATCGAGGATCAGGTTCGCCCCGGTGCCGTCATGCCAGTGGAACATGCGGTCAGTGAATTCCCAGTACTCTTCCAGCGTTTCACCCTTATAGGCGAAGACCGGTGTGCCATTGGCTGCGATGGCGGCGGCGGCATGATCCTGCGTTGAGTAGATGTTGCAGGAAACCCACTGAACGTCGGCGCCGAGGGCTTCGAGCGTCTGGATCAGCACAGCCGTCTGGATCGTCATGTGCAGGGAGCCAGCGATCTTCGCGCCCTTGAGCGGCTGCGACGGGCCGAACTCTTCGCGCGCGGCCATCAGACCCGGCATTTCTGTCTCGGCGATGGCAATTTCCTTGCGACCATACTCGGCGAGGGAAATATCGGCGACGCGGTAGTTTTCAGCCATATCAATGATCCTTTATATGTTTGTATCGCGGCTAACATGGCGCACATCAAAAGGCAACGCGCGAAGTGCGCGTTACCCGTACTGAGTTCTGATTTCGCGGACGGCTTATTCGTTGAAAGCCCTGATCGCGTCCACGATGCGTGTCTGGTCCGCCTCTTCCAGATAGGGGTGCATCGGCAGCGCAATCACGTGTTTGCTCGCTGCTTCCGTGACGGGCAGCGTGCCGTCCGCGGGTTTGAAACGGGCGCAGAAATCCTGCTCGTGGATCGGCACCGGATAGTAGACGGCGGTGGGGATCCCCTGCGCCGAGAGATGCGCCTGAAGGCCGTCGCGGTTTTCATGCTCGATGACATATTGCGCCCAGACACTCTTGCCGCCCTCAATGACGCTCGGCACGCGTTTGACATGGCCGGTCAGGCCCGCGGCATAGCGATCTGCCACGATCTGGCGTTTCTCGATCTCGTCAGCGAAGATTTTCAGTTTCTCCAGCAGGACTGCGGCCTGGATCGTGTCGAGGCGGGAGTTCATGCCGACGCGCAGGGAGAGGTATTTCGGGTCATGATGGAAATTGCGCTCGGCCGCATCGGTCGGGGTGACCTTGCCATAGACGCGCAGGGATTCGATCCGCTCGGCGAGTTTGGCGTCATTCGTGATGATCGCGCCGCCATCGCCGTAACAGCCCAGCGGCTTGGCAGGGAAGAAGCTGGTCGTGGCAATATCGGCCCAGTCGGACGGGTGCTTGCCGTTCAGCGTACAGCCATAGCCCTGCGCCGTGTCAGCGATCAGATTCAGGCCGAACTCGTCGCAGATTGCCTTGATTTCGGGGTAGTTGGCGGGCTGTCCGAACAGGTCGACGGCGATCACGACTTTCGGCGTCAGCTTGCCCTCGGCTTTCACGGCCTCAATCTGCTTGCGCAGATGTGCCGGGTCCATGTTGTAGGTCTCTGGCAGAATGTCGACGAAGACCGGCGCAGCACCAAGCCAAGGCACGACTTGAGCAGTCGCGACGAAGGTGAAGGATGGGCAGAAAACGGCGTCGCCGGGCTTCAGTTCCCACGCCATCAGCGCGAGCGCGAGGGCGTCTGTGCCATTGGCGCAGCTGACGGAATGCGCAGCGCCACACCAGGCCGCAAGCTGGTTTTCCAACTCGGAGACTTCGGGGCCAAGGACGTATCGCCCGCTTTCCACCACGCCCTGAATGGCCGTATTGATTTCGGCTTCGATGCGCTTGCGCTGTGCTTGAAGGTCAATGAAGGGGATGGACACGAGGAACCTGCCTGTTCTGCGATCTGATGCTGGCCGAATACGATCAACCCATAATGGGTGCAAGTCACGAGCGGTTACAGACTAATTCTGCGAATGTTTTCACACTCATGCCTGCGGGGAGTCGCAGCATGAGGGATTGTGAACGAATGCGACTGAATAATGTGCCGATTGGTTGCTGTGACAGCGGACTTGGTGTAGCCCGGAAGGCGGGCCGGGGCGACCATGACAGGGGCGTAATGTCTGGAATTGAACGACTGGCAAAAGCCGACAGGGCGCCGCTTTTTTATCTCGATTGCGGGCATGTCGGGAAGTTTGCTCTGATACGGAGTCGCAACCCAATCCCTTTTTGCGAAATTACAGGATTTGCTAAATGAAACGATATGTCGTGACGGGTGGCGCCGGATTCATCGGATCTGCGCTTTGCCACCTGCTATTGTCGGAAAGCGACGCCGAAGTCGTGGCTGTGGACCGCATGACTTATGCGGCTAATCAGGTCACGCTTGACGAATTGAGCTCTCAGGCCGGTTTCCGTCACATAGACGCTGATGTTCGAGATGTTGCGCGCATGACGGAGATCGTTCAGTCGGTCAAACCAGACGTCGTTTTTCATCTGGCCGCTGAGACGCATGTTGATCGTTCGATTGATGGGCCTGCGGAATTCGTCACGACCAATGTTGTGGGCACATATGCGATGCTCGAAGCGGCTCGGACATATTGGTCTGACCTACCTGACGAGGCAAAGCAACACTTTCGCTTCGTACATATTTCGACTGACGAGGTATTCGGCTCTCTGGGCGCGGAAGGCCATTTCAGCGAGACGACGCCATATGATCCGTCATCGCCTTATTCTGCCAGCAAGGCCGGGTCGGACCATCTGGCAAGGGCGTGGCAGCGCACTTATGGGCTGCCGGTTGTGGTCTCCAATTGTTCAAACAATTACGGACCGCGCCAGTTCCCCGAGAAACTCATACCCTTGATGGTTCTGAACGCTCTGGAAGGCAAAGCCCTTCCGGTGTACGGCACGGGAACCAATGTGCGCGACTGGCTGCATGTTGAAGATCACGCCCGCGCCCTTAAGATGATGGCTGAACATGGCGTGCCTGGTGAGGTCTACTGTGTTGGCGGCGGTAGCGAGCGGACAAATCTGCAGATCGTGCACGAGGTCTGCCGAATCCTGGACGCCCGGCGTCCGGAAAATGCTCCTCATGCAGATCTGATCGAGTTTGTAACCGATCGTCCGGGGCATGATTTCCGGTATGCGATTGATGCGTCCAAGATCGATACGAAATTGGGCTGGACCCCAAGGCAGGATTTCGAAGCTGGTCTTGAAGAGACAATTGACTGGTATTTGACGCATGAGGCCTGGTGGCGGCCCCTGCGAGACAAGCACTATAGTGGCGAGAGGCTGGGTGTTAAGGCATGACACGCATCCTTGTCGTTGGAAAGTCGGGGCAAGTCGCGCAAGCGCTGGTCTCGGTAGGGGGTGATCGGATCATTTGTCCGGGGCGGCCGATCGTGGATTTGCTGGACGCAGACTCGCAGCTCAGCGCGCTCGACCGTTATGAGCCCATGGCGGTGATCAATACGGGAGCATTTACAGCAGTCGATGGCGCCGAGGCAGATGCTGACGGCGCCTATGCTCTGAATGCTGAAGGGCCGGGCTATTTGGCGGTTGCGTGCGCTCGGCGTGGCGTGCCGCTCATCCACATGTCGACAGACTGCGTGTTTGATGGCGCGAAGGATAGTCCTTACACGCCAAATGACACACCGAATCCGTTGGGCGTGTATGGCAAGACCAAGCTTCAGGGGGAGGTGGCTGTTCGCGAAGGGACTGAACGATCCCTGGTTGTGCGGGTGTCGTGGATATTTTCGCGATTTGGTGGAAATTTCGTGCGGACCATGTTGAGGGTGGCGCAGACCCGCGACGCAGTGAGTGTTGTGAGTGATCAAGTTGGTTGTCCAACGCATGCGCCCGATCTCGCACGGGCTCTGATCACAATCGCTGAACACGCGGCCAAGCCTGGCTTTGATAGCTGGGGTGTTTACCACGTTGCAGGGGCGGGAGAGACCGATCGCGCATCCATGACGCGGCGGATCTACGAGGTCAGCAAGGAGCTGGGCGGTCCGGTCGCCGATGTGAACGGTATTTTGACGGCGGACTATCCCACGCCGGCGCAAAGGCCCCTGAATGCGCGGCTTGATATGGCCGAGACCCGCCGTGTTTTCGGAATTGAAATGCCAGACTGGAATATTGGCCTTTCCGAAACGGTTTCCGCGATTATTGCCGAACCTGCACAATAAGGCTTTCGACCCGTGCGAAGACACTTTTCAGCTGCACATTCGGCTTCGAATTTTTATCTTCTTCGCCCAGTCCCGATGAAAATCGGCATGTCTATACGCAAGACGCGCGTCCGGGCGATGGCAGTGCAGCTTAAATTCAGTTAGCGGTTGACCAGCCTCGCCGAGATGGTCCAAACCAAGCGGACAATTGCTATGTGGAGTGTTGGCGGATGAAGGGCATCGTTCTGGCAGGCGGGACGGGGTCTCGATTGTTCCCGTTGACGAAGGCTGTCTCAAAACAACTGATGCCGGTTTACGACAAGCCGATGATCTACTACCCGCTGAGCGTACTCATGCTTGCCGGTATTCGAGACGTTCTCATCATCACGACGCCCGAGGATCAGTCCCAGTTCAAGCGACTGCTGGGAGATGGGTCGATGTTCGGAATCAACATCGAGTTTGCCGTCCAGGAGCAACCGAACGGTCTGGCCGAAGCGTTTATTATCGGCGAGGACTTTGTGAAGGGCGGCCCGTCAGCCCTGGTCCTTGGGGACAACATATTCTACGGCGCCAATCTCGGCTTGATGTGTGCGCAGGCGGCTGCACAGGCCGACGGAGCGACAATCTTTGCCTACAAGGTTGCGGACCCGCAGCGCTATGGTGTTGTTTCCTTTGATAAAGACTTCAAGGCGTTGACGCTGGAAGAAAAGCCGAGCGCGCCCAAGTCGAACTGGGCGATTACCGGCCTCTATTTCTATGATGCACAGGTCGTCGATATCGCACGCGATTTGAAACCGTCCGAACGAGGTGAACTCGAAATCACCGACGTCAACCGCGCCTATCTGGAAATGGACAAGCTGAAAGTGAAACAGCTGGGTAGGGGATATGCCTGGTTGGACACTGGGACACATGACAGTCTGCATGAAGCATCCAGCTTTGTGCGTACGATCGAGCACCGGCAGGGCGTCAAGATCGCCTGTCCGGAGGAGATTGCTTTCGAAAAGGGCTATCTCGGGCGCGAAGAATTGCTTCATGCCGCAGACCAGCTCGGCAAGACAGAATACGCCGTTTACCTGCGTACACTTGCAAACCAGAATTGAGGACAGTGATTGATGAATGTGCGTGACCTTGGCCTAGATGGCGTCAAGGAAATCGTCCCGGCGCGTTATGGCGATGCCCGTGGCTATTTCAGCGAGACCTACAATCACAAGCGTTTTGTTGACGCTGGAATTGAATTGGACTGGATCCAGGACAATCACTCCTTCTCTGCAGAGAAGCACGTGTTGCGAGGCCTCCACTTCCAGACCCCTCCCTTTGCCCAGGACAAGCTTGTGCGCGTCGTTACCGGTGCGGTATTCGATGTGGCCGTGGATATACGCAAGGGATCACCGAACTTTGGCCGGTGGACGGGGGTCACATTGACCGCGGAAGCGGGAAATCAAATCCTGGTACCGAAGGGCTTCGCGCACGGCTTCTTGACGCTGACGCCAGATGTACATGTCATCTACAAGGTCACGGCGCCCTATGCCCCGGACAATGATCGCTCTATTCGGTATGATGATGCGGAAATTGGAATTGAATGGCCTCTGGACGGCGCCGTGCCGCAACTCTCCCAGAAAGATGAACAGGCCGGCAGTCTGCAGGACACTGATACGGGATTTGTGTATCAGGGCTGATCAATCGATACCGTGATACTCCCTGTACCACGCGACAAATCTTTCGACGCCATCCTTGACGGATGTTGAGGGCCGGTACCCGACGGCTTCCGTCAGCTTGGTCACATCGGCATAGGTGTTTTTCACATCACCCGGCTGCATCGGCATCAAGTTGCGTGTGGCCTTGCGCCCCAGGGAATTTTCCAGAGCCTCCACATAATCGAGCAGTTTTACGGGCTGGTTGTTGCCGATATTGTAAATCCGGTACGGAGCATTTGACGTTGCCGGGTCGGGCGCGCTCGCGTCCCAGTCCGGATCAGGCTCCGCGACCTTTTCTGCAATTCGAAGGACGCCCTCAACGATGTCATCGACATAGGTGAAATCGCGAGACATCTCTCCATTGTTGAAGATGTTGATTGGCTCACCGCGGACGATCGCGTCCGTAAACAGGTACAGCGCCATATCGGGCCGCCCCCATGGTCCGTAGACGGTAAAAAATCGTAATCCTGTGGTGGGTAGGCGATACAGGTGGCTGTAGGCATGTGCCATCAACTCATTTGCCTTCTTGGTGGCGGAATAGAGTTGTAGCGGATGGTTCGCCCCGTGAGATTCACTGTAGGGAGATGTCGTATTCGCGCCATAGGCGCTTGATGTCGACGCGTAGACCAGATGGGGCGTTTTGGCTGTTCGGCAAGCTTCCAGCATGTTGGCAAAGCCGACCAGATTCGACGATACGTATTCTTCAGGATGGGTGATCGAATGGCGCACCCCAGCCTGAGCGGCCAGATGAATCACGCGATGAAAGTCATGTGACTCAAAGCAGGCGTTCAGCTCTGCTGCGTTCTCGAGATTTCCCTCGACAAAGTTGAATGAAACGCCTTCTTTTGCCGATGTGTTTTCCAGCTCTTTCAGACGCGCCCGTTTCAAGGCGGGATCGTAATACGCATTCAGATTGTCGAACCCAACGACTGGCACGCCCCGTTTGAGAAGCGTGTTTGCCACATGAAATCCGATAAACCCTGCGCTGCCGGTGACCAGGTAGGTTTTGCTATCTGTGGCTGAGGGCATGTAATCGAATTCCGTGATGGTTCAGGTGAGGGCAGGGACCAATCCAGTTGGTCGTTGCGATACAGAGCGGGCAATCTTGTTGATACTGCGTCGCGGGCGGGCAGGCTAGGTGTCGCGTTTTGCCCAGAAGTTCAAAGTTCCCAACTCTCCCAAGTGCGACATGGGTTTGCTGCGGCTGCGCTTGGCATAGTTTCCAGACTTTCCGATCTGATAACGGAAGCCGAGGCGCGTGAGGATCGAAAGAACATCGTCCAGGGCGATATCAGACGGGTTTGCGCCCAGATGCCATTCCACGCACATTTGTCTGACATTGGCGAGGGCATCCCCAGCGGCCATTAGGACTTCCCCTTCAGCGCCTTCGATATCCAGTTTCAGGAAGTCCACTTCGCGATCAAGATAATCAGCCAGAGGCACTGTTTCGATTGTCAGCTCCTCAATTTCATCGCCAAATGTCCTGCGCCGCTCGGTGAGGGATCCTGCCATACTGTAGTCTCCGGACATGAAGAATGTGGCGGTGCCCGGTTTCGCGGCCAAGCCTTTTTTCAACACTGTTACGTCACTCAACTTGTTGCGGGCGACATTTTTTGACGCCAGATCGTGAAGGAAGGGAACAGGCTCGAATGCCAGAACCTCTGCATTCTGATAAAGTTCCTTGAAGTAGACGCTCGACATCCCGAAATTGGCGCCAGCGTCGATAATGTAGGGCTTCTTCTGATCGGTATCGAAATAGTATTCCTGATCCATGAGGATTTCATGGATCAACGTCCAGATCGCATGCTTGTCAACATAGGTCAGCGTTGAATCGCGCATCAGGAATTCCTGCCCGCGGCACAAATGTTCGGTGAAGAAATCTCGCAGTACGATATCGTTTGGAAAGCCACCATCGGGAATGGGAGCTGTCTCCAAATCTTTCAGGACCGGGCTGTCGCCGTAATACACTTTCAGTCTGGAAATCATGTCCAGGTACTTCGAAAATCCGTCCAATTGGCGCTGCTTCATGGGCCAGGTGCCGGACAGGACGCCCACTGCTTCTCTTTCATTGAGTTGAGAGGTCAGGATGGAATTCCGGACGGAGGAAAGTTCACCAATCGCGGCCTGCACTTCCCCATTTCCGAAGAAGGTCTTCCGGTTCGTCTCACTCAAAGTGTACTCGATAAGGAAGCGGAGATCGTTTCCGAGCGCGTTTCGGATTGACGTGGTCGCAATAGCTGCGGCCTGGACTTCTCCGTTTCCAAAGAAAGCTTTTTGGTTGTCGTTGTTCAGAGCATACTCGGTGAGGAAGCGGAGATCGTTTCCGAGCGCGTTTCGGATTGACGTGGTCGCAGTAGCTGCGGCCTGGACTTGTTCCTTTCCGAAGAAGGTTTTTCGGTTCTCTTCGCTCAAGGCAAATTCGGTGAGGAATCGAACGTCATTTCCAAGCGTGCGACGGATTGACGTGGTCGCAACAGCTGCGGCCTGGACTTCTTCCTTTCCGAAGAAGGTGTTTCGATTCTCTTCGCTCAAGGCAAATTCGGTGAGGAATCGAACGTCATTTCCAAGCGAGCGACGGATGGATGTGGTCGCGATTGCGGCGGCCTGAATTTCTCCATTTCCGAAGAAGGATTTTCGATTTTCTGCGGATAAAGCCGATTGCACAAGAAAACGGACATCCTTGCCAAACTTGTCGCGGATGCCACTCTGCTTTGATGCAATGGTCCGGATACGGCCATCCGCGAAGAACGCATTGCGATTCTTGTCGGCCAAGACTGAATTGATCAGGAACTCGACATCTCTGCCAAGCCTTTCCCGTATCCAGGGCAGGGCAAGAAATCGATCGCGCATACTGGGTCGGCTGGCCACGCCATCGAGGAGCTCCGGCGAATCATCGACGAACGCGCTCAAAAGATCAGATTTTTCCTCAGCAGATGTCGTGCGTTTGACTTCAGCCAGGAGGAGTTGCCTGAACCTGCTGCTTTTCAACAGCAGTCGGCAGAGTGTGGAAATCAGTCTCTTCATAATCGGGCGCTTTGGCTATTTGCGATGAGGAATGGCGGCAGTGTATCTGACCCGCCCGTACAATTTGGGGCGTTAATTCGACACTTTGAAGATATTGTATTGATACTGCATGCTGATCGGGTTCCACACCATAAAGCGATTGGGTGATACTTTGAGTTCAAGGATCGCGTCGCGCCACAGATATGCATTGCCTTCGTGGATGGATATCGTGACAACATAATACCCGGCGGCAAATGGAATGTCGGCAATATTCACACGACACAGGACCCTGCTGTCGCCATTCTGCTTCAACAGATCACCGTTCAAGGTGGAGATGGTTGAAAGGCGTTTGCCGTCCTTTGTGTGGAAGACGAGAGAGACGTTCAAGTCGTTGATTGGTCGTTGTGGCGTGAAGCCGAATTCAATGGCGAATGGCTTGTTTACCTGAAGCGCATTGGTCGGCTGTCCCTCCGAAAGCACGACAGCGCGGAAATCCTGAAAGCCGGTAGGTTCTATGTGCCCACCATAAAGCTCTTCGACCTGATTTTCGGAAATGGTTGGTCGTTTCCACTGAAGCTGTGGGTTCTGGGCCAGGAAGCTCTTGTCGGGATCGTCGATGACCTTGTTGTCCTTCGGCGTCAGATTGCTCCAACGCTGCGCGATTTTTGCCGAAAGGGGCCGGGCAGGCTGTGTAGGAGCGTGCTGCATCGGGGGGCTGGCCTCGGTCAGGGCCGCTGCTGGCTCTTCATTGCGCGACATCTCCTGATCAATGAATTCGAGATATTGCGCCGTCACCTGGTCAACCGGACCATCAGCCTGCAGTTCGCCCGCATGAATCCAGAGTGCACGGTCGCAGAACTGCCGGATGCTGGTCATCGAGTGTGACACCAGCAGCATGGCAACTCCCTGCTGTTTCATGGCCTGCAAGTGCAGCTTGCATTTGTTCTGGAAGGCCAGGTCTCCCACGGACAAGGCTTCATCGATCACAATGAGATCGGGTCGCAGAAATATGCAGAGTGCGAAACCAAGCCGCGATTTCATGCCGGAGCTATAGGTTTCCACTGGTCCATCAATAAAGGCGCCGACCTCGGCAAAGTCTATGATCTGTTCCACAAGCTCTGGACTGCGCTTTGGACTGATTCCGCGCATGCGCATGCCGTTGAGAATGTTTTCACGACCACTTAGCCGTTGATTGAATCCCGCCCCCAGATTGATCAGCGCCTGGATCTCGCCATTGATTGAGACGTGACCCTTTGTCGGCGCAAGAAGACCGGACAGCAGCTTCATGAGCGTTGTCTTCCCGCTGCCGTTTCGGCCGATCACGCCCACGGCATCTCCGGGACGAATATCCAGGCTCACATCACGCAGGGCCCAGAATTCTTCTTCATCGCGGTCATGCTTTGGAGGGAGGCAGAAGATGTTGCCCAATATGTCGTTGAAATTGCGCGACACATTGTTCTGCCGTCGTCTGGGAAAACTACGGCCGATCTGAGAGGCGGAGATGATGGGGCGTTGCGTACTCACGTCAGACATAAGCTCTCATGGTACGATGAAAAGCGAACCAACTGACGCAGAAGAGCGCCATGATGCCGAGGGCAACATAAAAAAGCGGCAGGATGTGGGACAGGCTGGGCGAGAGCAGGCAAAAGCGCAACTCCTCAATTGTCAGAGCAACAGGATTGCCATGCTTGAAAATGGCGAGCCCTCCGGTGAGCGGGAAGACCGCGCCCGAGAGGTACAGCATCGGCCGGGCAATTACGCCAACGGCCAGCTTCAAGTCGCCGGAAACGAGCGTAAATGGCGCAAAAAACAGACCTACCGCGACTCCGCCGAGGGCGCAGATTGGCGACATGGCAATAAACAGCAACGCATTCTGCCATTCCAGCAATCCCTGAGCGGCCGCGAGGCCGAGCACGATTGGGACACGCATGCAGAGCAGGAACAGGGATCTGAACACCATGGCCATCATCAGGCTTTCAGGCGGCATGGCATAATTGCCGATAAGTCCACTCGCGCGCTGAAGCGATGTCAGGGACATCATCATGCCGTCGAAGAATGTTTGCCAGATCAGGATGCCACTGACAGCAAAGAGGGAAAACGGCATGTTGAGCCCGCTGACTTCCAGCGACCCACTGCTGCGCAGGGCGATGAAAACGCCAGCGATTGCGAGGGGCTCGATAAAAGCCCAGAACAGGCCCATCTTCGTGTGAACATATTCGATGCGAATATCTCGGGCGGCAAGGTTCCAACCCTGTCGTGGTGCGCTGGAGACTCCGCCGAACATGTCGGCGAGGGTCTGCTTTGCCTTGCTGAAAGCCGTTGAACTCAACTGCACTACTCCTTCGTCTCCATTATCGTCATTGACGCAATGGGCCGATGTATTTTTACGGCTCGAAATGCGGACACCGGACTTTGGTCCGGTTTCGGGTATTTTTCGCTGGTTTGGAGTCGCAGGCAAGGCGGTCAAACATGAAAAATAAAATAGAATTCAAGGTTTTGTGGCCTTTTTGTGTGGTTCCGTCTGATGGGCTGTGCCCGCCACAGATTCAAACAGCGCCACGATCCGTGACGCACTTGCTGACGGGTTATGCCCCCGCGATACGCGCTTTGACAAGTTCTCATCAACGGTCCTGCTGGCCGTCACCAGGGCGCTGACGTCGCGGCCCATTGCCTTTGCGTCGAAGTCGGCAATGAGATGTCCGGCTTCATAATTCCGCACGAGGTCAGCAGCGCCGCCCCCATCCGCAAAGGCCAGCACAGGCACCCCAAGCATGCCGGCCTCAATGGCGACGCGCGGATAGGGGTCTTCGCGCGAAGTTATCAGCACGGCGGACGCTCTGCGAAAGTAAGCATAGGGGCGAGCTTTGACGCCTGGAAACAGCACATCTGATTCAATGCCAGCCTCATGGACGGTGTGCTTGAGGTTTTGCATCATCTCGCCATCGCCGAGCCATGCAAAGACCAGCCGGCCAGCGCCGTCATGCCTGTCGAGGGCTGTTTTGGCAGCCTCAACGAACAGGTCGGGTCCCTTGCGAGGGATCAGGCTTCCGG
>Ga0208013_1001132_pt1 | contig 13032 bp, 20 predicted proteins | sample 16_taG_FD_184091 | JGI IMG/M metagenome (GOLD analysis project Ga0208013, IMG submission 184091) | Marine viral communities from the Subarctic Pacific Ocean - 16_ETSP_OMZ_AT15313 metaG (SPAdes) (version 2) | ecosystem: Environmental > Aquatic > Marine > Oceanic | place: Pacific Ocean | collected...
CATCTTCATCAAAGGCTATATATGCTCCACCGGTTTCAACTACAAAAGAAACCTTGTTTCCTTCTTCCATCTTTCCTGCTAATGTTAATGCATCTTCCGCACTACTACCTGTCGTAGTATGCGTAAACGTTGCATGTTTTTGATAGTTTTGGAGAAGTTCAATTTCCTGTCTCCAAGGTGCTTTATCTGCCATTCTTAATCTCCTCCTTCTTTTTAAACTTCAACATTGTTGGTTTATAATTACCTAAATTGTGTGTTCTAAGATTTTCCTTACCATTTGGCATAACAAATCCTTCTTGCGAAGCAATAGATGCCATAGATGTATAAGTTGGTTTAGATAACTCTTTTTTATATTCATTATTTACTTTTATTAAATATATCAATTCTTTTTTCATGTCATCTAAAGTCTTACCCATGTTAGTAATTATTTTTTGTTGTGTAGAAACCTTACCCTCTAAGGAATTATTTGATGATATTATCTTAGAATCTTTTATTTCCATTTCACCCATTATTTCCTGTAGATTGGTTTCTACTGATTTTAATTCGTCTAATTGATTAATTAATCCTTTGTTTTCAACATCCTTATAATTAGCCCAATCCCTTAAAGTTTTGTTATCTTCAATTAGCTCTTTATTTATTTTACTAGTTTCATCAGTAAAACTTTGCAACTCTTTGTTTTTATTTGAAATGGCTTCATAATCAACATCAGTTGACTGTTTAAGAGACACCGCTTCAGATGTTTTTTTAGTTGCTTCACCCAATTCATTTTTTAATGATTCAAGCTGAGGTTTTATAAAAGAAAGTTCTTTAGATTGCTCCATGGCTCTTTTAGTCATTGTATCTAAAGCAGACTGTGTTACTGCTTTATCTCCCTTAGCTGTTCGTAGAGATTCTTCTAAAGCTGGTAATCTTTCAACAGTTATATGTAAGTTTCTAATTTCCTGCTCTAGTGCTTGAATAGTCTCAATGTTGTTTTGAAATTTAATTCGTTCCGATTTTAATGTGTCTTCTATAGCATTAAACTTAGATACAGCATTATCTCGCTCTGACTCTATATTTTGATAAAAATGTAATTTGGCAGTAAGTTCAGAGATATCTGCGTTATATTTTGCCTCAGCCGCATCATTATTAATTACAATTTTTTTGGCTGATGTATTAGAAGATGGATGAGACTTTTTATTAAAATCTCTAAGCTTCATAAATTTCCTGTGCCTCTCCTGTTATATAAGGATTACCAGAAAATTCTCTTGAGTTGATTAGTTTTGTTATCCAAGACACTGGGCTTTCTGCTCTTGAAACCATTTCAATTGCCCCAGAGGAAGTTTCTATACTAATATCACCTTCTATAATCATTTCTATATCAGCTTCATATTGTGGAGCATGACATTGTAATGAAAAAGAATTAGAATACTTGTGATAAAATATATCTGCTACTGGAATATTTTTTTCTATTGGCTCTCTTTCAAAAAAGATTGGTACTAAATAACTTTGTACTTCTTTTTTTGGAGCCTCTTCTACTACTTTTTCTACCTTTTTAGCTGACGCTTTTGGAGTAGTTGTTTTTTTACTTGTTTTCTTCTTACCTTCGTTTGAGTTTACCATGAGTAAATCCCTCCTTTCGGCGTTGTGCCGCCAAATCTGTTTCACCTTTAAATTTCCTGCCTGCACCTTCTCCTCTCACCCTTCCTTTTCCGTGACCACTAACAGAACGTTCGTGTACACCAGTTCCTGTCCCTCGTATCCGTTTTTTACCCCCACGGGCAGCATATGTTTGACCCACGTTTTCAGGCTTAACCCATCTATGTGATGTTGGGTCAAATCTTGCTCCTGCAAAGGGTGGCAATGACAATGGTGCTTTTAGAATTTCGTTGCTAACATCCACTTTTACCCCATTCTTTGGGGGTGTTTTTCTTATGTATGTGTCAGTACTGTCTTTAGTGTTAAAGAATGACTGCATTTTAGTCATAGCGGATTCTTTTCTCAAAGCACGACCTTTCTTTCTCATTGCTCTTTGTATTTGTCTTTCAAATTCTCTTTGTTGGGCTGCTGTTGGTTGTCCTAGCCCTCTAGTTAAATCACCACTTACATACCAACCTGCTAGGGCTGCCATACCGGGTGACATCTTTTGTTTCTTTATATCTTCTGATTTACTCATATCAATACTTTTTTCACTTACAACAGGATTTGCTTTATTACCCTGCTGATTTTTTTCGTCTTTCAAAGCTCCTATATATTTTTTCCACCCACCTTTAGTTCTGGGACCGTGTTTTTGGGCTAACCATCTAGCTAAGGCATATGGGTTTCTAATTGTTTCAGCTTTATTTATATTCATGATATATTTATTATACTAAATTTTTATAATTTTTTGATAATGTTTCGATAGCTGATGGGTAATCATATGGGTATTCGGATTTTCCAAAAAACTTGCCTTTTAATCCATCAAGACTCGGAGTTTTAAAGTTTCGTACAAAATCCCTACCTCTTTGTTCCCCCGCTTGAAATCTAGTGGTTGCTGTAGGTTTTAATGTAGCTTGTGTGGTTATTCCGGCAAAGTTTGTATGACTAGAAACATTATTAAGTTTAATTCCGTTTTTTCCGCCAGCCGATGTTGCCGCATGTTGACTCTTGAAACTACCATTTTTAAAAGAGTGCTCTAAAGCTTTTCCAGTTATGCTGTCCCCACCAAAGTTCTGTAAACCACCTTGAGAATATAATACTTTTTTATTAGATGTAGAACCATCACCATTTAGCAAGGTTGGCGGATGCCCTTTTACTTGATGTTGCCCATCTAATAGGGTGCCAGCATTTCCTTTGTGGCTACCTAAAAGACTGTTTAAACCTTCTTCATGTACCCAGTGTTTTGTGTCAGGATGCCATTTATATCCCTCTGAAGCTTTTTGAGCTAAGAAATCTTTGTTTTCACGGATAAGTTCTTTGTTAGGTTTATCTTTATTTTGTTCTTCCATAATTTCACGCATAGCTGGTGGCATATTTGAAGAAGCCGGTGCTCCAGTTGTTTTTTTATGTCTTGAATGACCAAAGTTTTCAGCGTTTCCTTCTTTGCTTTGTGACATTCTAGATTTTGTGTTTAAATCATCCCCATGATGAAAGTCTTTAGCACTTTGGCTTGCTTCCATACCCGCACGTCTTCTAGCCTGTATAGCTTCATCGTCATCACCAGTTGCATGTCTTTCAAGAGTCGCTTGTTTTTCTTTTTCTGCATGATGTTCTGCTAAATCTTTATAGTGTTCTTCGGAGCCAAATTTATCGCCAAGTTTTTCTCTATCTTCGCCAATTTTTTCTAAATCTGCCCCTGCTTTTTTTGCTTCTTCTAAAATTTTATCTAACTTTTTCTTACTTGCTGGAGACAACGTATGTTTATATTTTTGATTATGAGCTACCATTTCTGTAGCTAATTGTGTTGCGTCATTTTCTGATATGTCTTTAAAATCACTTTCATCATGTGGTAATGTATTACCTTCTTCTTTTTGTTGTGCCTGTCTTTTTATTTCTTTTTGTTCTTGTTCACGTTCTCTAGAAGTTTGAAGTTTTGTGTATTCCGTTCTAAATTTTGTCTTTAATTTAGTTAAATTTTCAGTCCTAAGCGACTGTTCAAACTCTTCTTTTGTATCTCCAAATGGATTGTCCCCATGTGTCCGATTATATAAATGGTCAAATAAACTACTTTCTTCTATTTCTTCCCCATTTTCATCTTTTTGGTTTTGTTTGGCAGTATTAATTAAACCATCCATTTTATTTCTGTTTTTTACTTCTTCAAGGTGTTCTGGTCCACCAAAATTCTCACCATGTTTTTCTTTATCGGCCTCAATCTTATCGAAATCTGCCCCCATCTCTTTATAGGTAGTTAAGAGGTCGTTTAATTGTTTCTTAGCCTTCTCCCCCATATTCTTTCCGTGTCTATCCTGATGAGCTAGTAATTCAATCACCCCTTCTTCAGCCCAGTTTTTGTTATATACTCTGTCTTCATCGTTTCTTACGTATACTTCACTGATAAAACCCCCTTCTTCTTTAGTTCTATCTGGGTCATTTTTGTACCCCGTAACAAATCGAGCATTATCATGTGGCAATGTGTTTGCTAATGCTTGAGCATCTTTTTCATTATTTGATTCATTATTATTTTGATTATTTGATTCATTAGAGGTTAAATTCTGTCCTTCATTTGGGAACTTTTCCTTAATGGCGGCCATGTCTAAATTATTTAGCTCTCCTGCTGCGAATAATTCATCAAATCTTTCTTTTCCAAAATAGTTTCTTGCTGCATTTGCGGTTCTAGCGTCTATTGAAGGAGCATTTTCATTATTGTTTTGATTGTTGTTTTCATTATTAGTTGATTGCTCAGATTTTTCCCCGCCTCCTGTTTGCTCAGGCTCTGGAGTTGTTCCTTTTTGTGGTGGTTGTGCAGTTAGTCCTGTTAAAGTAGTTATGTCTTCGTCGGTAAGGTCAGAAAAACTGCTTTTTAATCCTGCTGAAATATCTTGTAGTCTACGTTGGGCTGCTTCAAGTTTTTGTTGGGCTTCTGTATTAGAACTTTCTAAGGCTTTAATTTCACCTAATATATTTTCTTTTTCTTCTACCTCTTCAATTTTTAATTCGTCTTTTTTATCTAATGTTTCAAATCTAGCTTTTTTTTCTTCAATTGTTTTGGTATTAGATTCTACAAGTGTATTTGACTCAGTAATGTCTTTGTTTTGATTATCTACATCTTGCTTCAAAGCATCACGAGTTTCTTGAGTTATATCTTCTATACCTTTTATTAGAGCAGTATCTGGCATAGATTTTTTCATTTGTTCTAAATGATTAAATAAAGAATTAATTGGAGATTCTACTTGGGCAGGTTCATTAGCAAGAGCTAATGCTTGTACATTGTTATTATATTGTCTAGCACGGTATTCAGCTTCTTGTCTGGCGGCCTGTTGACGAGTCTGACCAGCCTTTATATCAAGGTCTGGGTCTTTCACTAATGTATTATAAAATTCTTCTACTTTATTAGTCATAATCTTGAAAATATAAATGGTTGTGTTTTATTATACTTTAGCAATCCCATTTTACATTATAGTTCTTTTCTTCTTTTGGCTCTAACCACCACTTGGTTTGGTTTTTAGTTCCTCCAAAGTACTCAATCGCATGACCTTCTTTAATTAGTAAGTCATTAATGTTTACTTCATCAGCAAAAATAGTTCCCAAGATTCGTCCGTATTTTCCTCGGGCTTTTTTATCAATGGCCGTCTTAAGAGAAAGGGACTCAGCTCTCTCCAAAATTTCTTTAAGTCTAGCTTTCGCAGCAAGTCCATATTTTTTTTCCTCTAAATCTCTTGTTCTAGATTCCGGAGTGTTTAATCCGTATAATCTAATTCGTTGTTTCTTGAGCATTACATCAAATCCTAATGCAATATCTACATCTATAGTATCTCCGTCTACAACTCTATCTAATTCAAATTTATATTCGTACATATGTCCACCTTTTACTAAACCTTTACTTCTTTGCGTTCAATTTTTCTTGCTTTAATTATGCAGGGATAACATTGTGTTCTCCCAGATTTTTTGTGAATCTTAGACCCACACATACATTTCAACCAAGTTCTTCTTGCCATGACTAAGGTGCGGTTGTTGCTGGTTCTGATATTGATACTTCTACGTTATCAGTAACGTTCCAGTTAGCTCCTGTAACTCCAGCTTTTATTTCAAAGTCTTTAGTTGCATAGCCATCTCCAGCTCCTGTCTCATTTAATTTAATAGTCAATGTTCCAATATCCATCTGTCTTAGGATACAGGGTCCACCTTTTGTATAAATGTTTGATAGATGCAATTTACCAATCTTACCATTTACAGCACTTGTTGGAGCATCAATCCAGATACGGTCATATAGACCTCCAGATGTTACCATAGCCTCTGCTTGGTGATGTCCACCACCGATACCCCTCATTCTAGCTGTTCCGGGGCTTGTATTGATAGATTGACCATCACTGGCATTACCAACTACATTTATTGTGTGTGCCTTGATGTCATCAAACTCTAATTTTTTACATCGGTTCTTTTCAAATATAAGTTCACCAATTTCTAATCTAGTGGCTGTCCCACCCGACACATCGGTTCCTTCAATAAGCATTACTTCTGTTTTACCTGATGGTAGTGCAGAGTTAGTATATACAGTACCTACAGATACGTTTTCTATTTTTATTTCTCTAACAGGTGTTGTACCAAGAACAATACGTAATGTATTATCTTGTTCGTTTTCTTCACGCCATTTCATTGTAGCTTCTAAGGTTTCATCGGGTGTATTGTGGGGAGCGGCATAAATACCAGCATCACCATTTTCAAAACTTCTTTCAGCAAATACAGTTTCGTTTACTACTACACCAGTACCTGCTGTACCACCAACAGCAATTAAACCAAGTGCCATTTGTGGACTAAATCCCATCATTCTTAGGAAAGAGTAAGGAGATTTCATAACATTGAATGTTCGTCTCCATTTAGTTGATTCAGTATTTAAGTAATCTATTTTTTCTAATAACCAATCTCTACCTGCTTTTAGTTTCCTATATGTAGCCATTGGAAAGTTTGCTATAGCTCTAGGAGAAGCCTTGATAGTTCTCCACCAGTTTTTAAAATTATTTACGTGTAATAGAAGTCCCAGTAATATTGTCACACCACCTGAGAGACCTGATTGTATAGGAGTAGCTTGCCAAATTTTTACCTCTTGAAAAGCTTGTTCCCCCGTCATATAAAAACCAGCAAAGTTAATTGGGAAATATCCTGCTACCCAAGGAATTGGATTCATGTAAGCTAGGAATAACCCTAAGCTTCCAATTAATATCATAGCTACTGATAATGTGTTAGTTAAAATAGTAATAGTTTTTTTAAATAAACTAGTAAAATTTATATTAGGTTTTGTTATTTTCATGGGGGTCCTCCAAAAACCTAGTTATATTAATGTTAATTAATTATACTAGTTAAAGAAGGAAAATTATTAATTAATATACTAATATATACATATATATATATTACTGGACTCCCGCACGGGGGTATTTTAAGATATTATGTAATTTTTGGGCTTGTGTCAAGGGGGTTTAGACATCATTTTCAATAATTACTTAATTTGCACTTTTTTTAAATCTGTTGTATCATACTTAATAATATATACAATTTTTATGTTATGCCTAAGAAAAAGAAAACAAATAAAATAGATAAACGAACAGTTGATTATAAAGATTCTAAACTTGGTAAAGTTATTCGTATAACAACATCTTATTTAGTAGAAGTAGATGATAAAGATTTGGAAAATATAAAAAAATATACTTTAGATAATTTTATATTGAATGACCTTAGAAGTAAAAGAAAATTTGTAGAGATAGGTAAAAGCATTATGCGTAAAACTACAGAAACTGTTTGGCATACAGAAGAAAAGAAACAAGAACAGGAATTAGAAAATGGATAAAAATGATAAGGTTTGGAAAACTTTTTTAGACTATCAAAGTTTGGTATCTGCAGAAGGTAAGGAAATAGGCTTAGATATTTTTGGGACTGACCAAATATGGACTATGGCATTAGAACTAACTAAGGCACATTTTACAAATGAATTAAATAAAACAATTAATACGTTATTTGTAAATGATTCTGAAATAAAGGGGCAATGTTAATGCAGTGTCCAAGATGTTCTAATAACTCATTTGTTACCTTTTACCAATATGATGACCCTAAATGCACAGCATGTGGTCATACAGGATATAATATTCCTGCTGACATTTTACAAGAATTTAAAGACCACATAGGTGAGGTGGGGGATGGGGCTCATTATATAAGGAAGAACTCCAAAAAGTACCACTAAAAGATAGTATAATAAAGTATGACTATAAATTTTACAGAAGAAACCTTTCATGACATTATAAACAACTCAGATGTCCCAGTTTTAGTCGACTTTTGGGCGGAGTGGTGTGGACCTTGTAAAGTTATTGCCCCAACAATCGAAAAAATTTCCCAAGAACATTCTGGGAAACTATTAGTAGGTAAGGTTGATATAGATGATAACCAAAATCTAGCGGAACAATATCACGTACGGTCTATACCAACCCTTATGATTTTTATTGACGGAGAACCTAAAGAAGTAATCGTAGGCTCCCAAAAAGATATTATTGAAAGTAAAATAAACGAACTCATATAAAATGCCTATATATAAATTCAAATGTAAACCATGTAAGTTAGATGATGTAAAAAAGTTTTTATATAGGTTTAATAAAAAAACGGGAGCTATAGATTTAAGAGTCTGTGAAGAATGTGGTACACCCGTTGACAGGGTTTGGGGCAATCCTCCAGACTCTTGGTACCGAAGTATACAAGGTAGGCAAAATAATGAGTGAATTTGAATGGAGTTTTGGACACCAACTAACTGTCTTTTTAGGCAGTTTTGTTGTGGTTTTTATAATTCTAAGAATATATTTTAAGTGGTGATAGATGGATATAATCGTAGTTAGTTTAATCTGGTTGGTCTTATTACTTGCCCATAAGCATTATAAGGACAGTATAATAAATAGACAGCGACAAAAGATTAGATTTCTGGAGGCTGGGGGGAAGATTGTGGTTTTAGAAAGCACTCACAAAGAATAGAACATTTGGAGGAAAAATGGATAAAAGAACTAAAGGGGAGATAATAGGATTAGCTGCTATTGGAACTGCTGTTGCAGTAGGAGTAGCTTATGTTAACAGAAGAAAAATTAAACGGAGCTATGACATAAAGAAGTATGATGCTCTTAGATGGAAAGACAATAAAACTCAAGATGCCTTACTCAAGGCGGAGAAGGTTGTGAAAAATCTTCAAGACAAGACTCTTTCAGTAAGGGATATTGCGTGGTAGATACTTGGACGTACTTTCATAGATTTGATAATATAGAAACACCTATAGAGTGTTTTCAATGTGTTAAAACATATCCCAAAGAATACAAACCATTTTTTAATGTAGGTGGCAATTTAGTCTGTTATGATTGTGTAAATGAATCTTCTACAATCTCTTATAATGTGAAAGATAATTTTCCAGATATAAAACCTTATTCTTGGCGTATGGGTAGACCCACACAAGAAGATACTGTATAATAAAAAAAGGGCAGGGACAATTAGTTGTTTTTTTATTTGATACTTTATTAACATAAGTTTCTGCCTAAACGAAAGAAGAAATGATGAATGATTTTTCAGAAAAAGAATTATTTTACACACTTTTAAAAAAGATACATAGGGGAGAACCCCTTTCAGATACAAAAATTTTTGTGGAGAAGGCTAAAGATGGAAAACACATATAAAAATATAGAAGAGTTTGCTGAAGAGATGGGCATAGAAAGACTTATCACAGCTGATGGTTATGATGAAGCTTTCGTAGGAGTCGCTGATAGATTTGGTAAGGAACCCGTAGCAGTATATAGTTACGAGATGTGTGTACAAATACTGATGCGAGACCACGAAATGAGTCACGAAGAAGCATTAGAATACTTTGAATACAACACTATAGGTGCTTTTATTGACGAGAATCAACCAATCTATATACATTTTAGTGACCATATTTTTCAACCCGTGAAAACAACTAGGAACTCTCATCTTACCCCAAGATTCTCAGATACCATAAAGGATTGTCCAGAAGACTGGCTAGGATTATAACATGCCTACTTATGTATACTTATGTGAGAAGTGCGACAAGTCATTTAGCCGGGTAGAACCATTTAACGCAAATTCTAAGGTAAAGTGTGAATACTGTGGTAAGAAGAAAGCCATAAGACAATTTAGCCCTCCTACCGTTTTATACAAAGGTAGTGGGTGGTATTCAAAACCACATAATGACTAATATGAAATGTTTAAATTGCTCAAATAGAATAGAAAAAGAATTAATTAAACATCCAAATGATTATGTTTATAATAGACATTACCTTATGCTAGCTGAGTTGTGTGAGAAGTGTTTTGGGGAAAGTAATTTAAGTCATTTAAGTCCAGCTGATAAGTCAAAAATACAATGTAATAATTGGGGAATTGAAAAAGATTGTCTAAGATATCTTCACATTAAAAGTGTTAGGGTACTAGCAAAGCTTCGGGGGAAACCATATGTTGAGAAGAGTCCCATAAGACCAAAGACTCTCAAACAAAAAGGTTTATGTTTTAGTTGTTATGGCTAAAGAGATTAAGATTTTAGGTAGTCCACTAAGTTAACGCAAAATATTAGGCAAGAACCTAAAAGAAACTCCGCCGACACTGTGTACTCCTTTAACATGTTCTCTAACCTAAAGAGTTCATCAATCATATTATTAACGCAGCTATTATTATCACACTCACCATAACCAGAAAAACAAAGAGAAACATTTTTATATCTTCCATAATTACCTCCTACAATACATTATACTAGAATCATAACTACTATTAACGCTTATGCTAGAGATAGCCCGAAGGGCGATACGAACTTCGTTCGAGGATACTCGCTCCGCTCAATTAGCTTCGCAAGTTATCAATCTCTACAAATCTTTGTTTTATGTGTTGACATTATATTTTTTATGTTATAGACTATTATTCATAGGGTTAGGAAACAAGTTAGTATTACTCACTTTCTACTTTCTACTCAACTCAATAATTCATAACGGCTTTATTGGTTTTCTAACCCTTATTATAACTCTATTATAAATACTAAGTACAAATCCATTTATTTCAAAATTTTTAATTTTTTTTAAAATACACTATAGCCTGAAAACTAAGTACACAATCCTTTACCCCCTCCCCCTCTTAAATATAATTTATATATAAACAACTCCACTTTTGTATTGCCAAATATATCAAATTTTTACTCTGTTTATAGAATATACTGTTTCATGCAAAAGTGTACCTGAGACATAGAACGGGGGGGTCGTTTAAGGTGCTTTGATTTTTGGGATAATAAAAAGACCCCTTGAAATTAATCAAAGGGTCTTAAAATGGCTTCTAGAGGTCTTAAATTAGATGTTGAATAACGGCTTTAAGGTCTGAATCCATAACCAGAGATTGCCCAAACTCACATCTTCCCCAGATTTGAAAATCAAGAAACCTTGATACGCAGGCTTTATTAATTCTTAAGTGATTAGCTAACCAGTCAGAAACAATAAAAAATTGCATTATCTCTTTTGGCTCTCCTTCTTCATCTAGGGAATTTTCAAACTCTATAAACTCAACTCCAAAATCTGTTTTTATGCCGTGCTTAAGTCCTATGTCGGCTAATTCATTACAAAGGGTTAAAACTTCATCATCAACAATCTTCTTTATAAATTCCTGTTGCTTGTCGGTCAATCCATTCCAATTTAATTTGTTTGTATTTTCTGTAGTATTCATTTTTTTAACTCTCGCTTTCATTATTTTTTATAGTAATTTCGTTTTGTTTTAATCCATGCATTGCCCATTCTTTACGGATGCTTTCTTCAAGTTCTCTAGCAGAAAAATTAATATTAGTTCCTACTATTACAACCTTGATTTTATCGTCTTTATTCATTTTTTAACTCTCAATTCTTTTATTATTGTTTTTAATTTCTTTGTTATTTCCATAATCTAACCATTGATAAAACGCTTTTTCATGCACAATCAAATTTTGCCCAAATGTAGTAACAAAATTAAATTGTTGCTTTTTGTGTTCTGCTCGAAATGTTCTCTCGCTGGTGTTTAGGATTTTACAAACTTCTTTTATTTTCATTTTATTAACTCCTAGATTGGCTGTTCTATTTGTTTTAAACAATTCTTGCAGATTATTTTATTAGAATATTTATTAATATAATTATTACTACTTTGATTTCCACAGTTAGAACAAAGTAATTTATCATTATTATTATAAATTGAATCTTTTATAAAAAATCTATTGTTTCTGTTTATCTGTCCTATTCTCTGAGATTTTTTTCTTATCTCTTCAATCATTTTCAAAACTCACTTTCAAACTTATTTCAATATCTTTTTGATACTATGTTAAATAGCTTACCTGAGTTTTTTTCAGAAATCAAGCATTATTAAAACGAATTACAGCAAATAAAGAAAAATAATAAAAAATAATGAATTATTAGATTTTAGGATTTTAGGATTTTTAGATTTATAAATTTTTACTTTTTAGATTTTTGAATTTTAGAATTTTTGAAATTTGAATTTTTATATTTTTATATAGTTATAATTTCAGTTTCTAAATATGGCAGTCCAGTTAATGATATATATCTATATATCGTATTATTAAATTTTAATTAGAACGTATGTTCTACTCGTGATCCAGATTGACGTTTAACGGCTTTCATTTTGTTAATGGTGGGTTTGTATGGTTTCCTCTTTCAACGGCTCTTATATGTCATTCTCGCAATATAAAGGGGTAAAAAAATACCCCCTTGCAAGTCACCTTGCAAAGGGGTTTATAGTTGATGGATTTATCTATCATACCCCATGGCACCGTCTGGGTAATCACTTCCTAAATACCCTAAATCCTCTTCCTCTTCTTCTTCCTCCTCCTCTTCCTTATATTCTTTTAACTCATGTTCTTCAAATAATTCATCAAGCTGCTTTTTTACTTCCTCCATTGTAAGAAAATGTTGGATGTAGTATTTATGGGCTTCATCACCATAAAGCCAAGTTTCTCCCAAGTCATAAAGAGTTCTTTGCACCATCTCCTCAATTAACTTTTCAGCATCAAATCCCATTTCCTCCAAATTCCAAAAATTATCTCTAATAATTCGATTCTCCCAATGGTTACCCTTTCCTATGGACTCCCCAATTTTTTTCATCTCTTCATATGGAAAAGAAACGGTTACTTTTTCCCCCCATGTATTTCTCATTTCAGCTTTAAATTCTTCAGCATTAAAATTTGGATTTTCTCCAACAACTACAACTCTAACTTTATTGCCGTTGAAATCCTTACCGTTTATTGTACTCATATGATACCCCTTTCTTTTAAGTTCTTTTCCAACTCATTAACAAGTTGGGTAATCTGTTCTAGTCCATGCTCTATTATCTGTGCAGTTTCAAGCCTCCTTATTAATTCATTCATTTGCT
>Ga0208013_1001135_pt1 | contig 12956 bp, 24 predicted proteins | sample 16_taG_FD_184091 | JGI IMG/M metagenome (GOLD analysis project Ga0208013, IMG submission 184091) | Marine viral communities from the Subarctic Pacific Ocean - 16_ETSP_OMZ_AT15313 metaG (SPAdes) (version 2) | ecosystem: Environmental > Aquatic > Marine > Oceanic | place: Pacific Ocean | collected...
TACCCAAAGAAAAAGCTAAGTCTTTCCTGCTTTTACCTGTGGAAAATTCTCTAACTACTATATCGTGAGGTGCTATATGTGCACCATATCTGTACCCTTTAGCGTTTAAGACATCAATATAGTGAGGTAATCCTTCACCTGAGTTCTCATAATAATCTATCATATTTATAGCTTTGCCATCATACTGTGCAAACCATATAGAGGTACTATCAGATACGCCTAAGTCCCAAGCTGTTACTACCTGCTTAGATGGGTCATAAGGTACTTTACCAATACGTTCCTCATCATAAGCCACTTCTAATTCTTTAGCATAATAAGCACCTCTCAGTGCTGCTGACCAACTACATTCATACTCTTGTTCATACTCAGTCTCAGCCATATCTTGCTGGGCCATCTCCAGCTCTTCATCATCTAATATACCAGTATCACTGGCTTTGAATAAGAATCTCTTCCATCCTTTCTTTTCCTTGGCTGTGTGGTAAATATCGTAGAACTCATTCTTGCCTTTAGGTGTACCAATAAAGATACCCCAACCTTTTCTGTCTGAAAGTGCTGGTCTAATAACCTCACTGTACATCTTAGGGTTCATCTGGGCATACTCATCAAGGATAACTCCATCGAGGTAAATTCCCCTCAGAGTATCTGGATTATCAGCTCCATATAACTGTATCCTTGCTCCCATAAAGTCAGCTCTTAATTCAGCTTCATTAAACTTAACATCAGGAAAATCTATCAATAATCTCTTTAATTCATCCCAGGCCACAGTCTTAGCTTGCTTAAACAGCGGGGCTAAGTATGCATATCTTGGTGCTTTCTTGCCTGCTTGTAAGTCTTGTATAGCTGACTTAATCATTTGATTAATAGCAAATACAGTCTTACCAAATCTTCTGTGACAAACTACCACATTAAATCTAGCTAGTTCATTATGTAATTTAGCTTGTAATGTTCTAGGCGTATAAGGTATTACAATACCCTTCCTATTGTCTCCCTGTGTTCCCAACATTTGTTAATGCTCCATCAGTGCTCTATCAGTGCTCCGTTACATTATCCATTATAATTCTACGGTTAGCATCAGCTATATCCTCTTCATCCTCTGACCAGCTGATATCAAAATTCTTATCTTCGTGTATAACGTGTTGTTTAGGAGTCCAGCCTCCTTGTGTCTTTAACCAGAAAGTAGTCATCGCTGCACTATCTCCACTCATTGCCATCTTATATGCAACTCCTGCAACTGAAGCAGTCCGCTTTTCTCTGGCTGTTTCTAAAGTATGTTTGTAATATTTAATAAGAGTAGCATTAGAGATACCCATTATCTTAGAAATAGTGTGCTGGTCCAGGCCAATAATCACCATCTCTTCTACCTTATTATAATCATCATCTGTAGGTTTGTACACCTTGCCTTTAGGTCTTCTAGCAACCTTGCCTCCAGCTCCCCTAGATATTTTACCGTGACCCGCGCCTCTAGTCTTCTTCACCTCAACAACAACATCAGAAGGTTTCTTACCAGTAATAGACGCAGCCTTATACTTGGCATCCTCTTTTAGCTCGTTGATTAATTCTTTCTCTTCTTCTTTAGAAGTGAGAATAGCTTTGTTTTTACCTCGTTCTTTAATACCCATAATTATAAAATATTATATAATAATATCATTATTATACACTAAAGCAATTGTAGTAGGCTTATTTTTTTATAGAAAATAAAAATATATACATACTTAGTAATACTTAGTATTCCTATAATAGGAGTATTATATAGGCTAATTCTTCATTTTTTTTTCAATAAACCTACAATGTGAATCTTAGTAATTATCTAGTTAATGTTAAGTAATACTAAGTAATACTAAGTATGTTTAATTAATATACAATATTATACCATATGATTAATAAAGAAGACTGAATATTATATAGAATACTTGGCCCCGATATTCAAAAATTATAAATTTTATACGAAGGTGGGTTCGGCTATTTTTTTTTTTTTGACAGAAGGGTAGGGGCTACCGCGTAATAATGAGAAAATACGCAGTAATACCCTACTCTGTAGCTGGGTTATTATAGGCTGGGTATGCGTTTAATAGCTTGGTGTTACCGCGTATTTTATTTAATAGGCTGGTACTGGTATGCCTTGCATTATAATCTTACAAATTTGATACGGTGCTGGACTCGTATGCGGTGTTTTTATATGTATAAATTTGAACGCTTAATAATAACATTCTTCTATTATGTTTTAATAGACGAAAAAAAACCCGCGTTTTATCACGGGTTTTATTAGGTTGTTTACTTGGGTTTATGCTGCTTTTTTAACAACCTTCTTAACAGCCTTCTTAGCCTTCTCAGCCTTCTTAGCCTTCTCAGCCTTCTCAGCCTTCCCAGCCTTCTCAGCCTTCCCAGCCTTCTCAGCCTTCTCAGCCTTCTCAGCCTTCTCAGCCTTCTCAGCCTTCTCAGTTACCTTTTTAATCTCATCCTTTAAATGATTGATTAAGTATTGTTTTTCTTGGTTTGACAGCGTATCAGCCAAGTCATATATAAAATCTAACTTGTCAGCATCTTGCATTTTATTAACAAAAGTATTAACACTTTTTAATGAGGTTGAAACGATCGTTTCATCTTCCTTATTTTTCTTCTTACCGCCACTGTTAGAAGGTAAACCAATGAATGGTGTACCTTTTGCGCCTAAGCCTTGTAGAGACAGTCTACTCTCTTTAGGTAGTTTTTTATAAAACCTATGCACGGCTTGTTTATACGCGTTTAACGGCTCTTTATTATCTTTTAATACTTTAGCAATGCGCTCAATTGAGTGCTGTCCAGTTTTACCCTTTGACAGTAAGTCTGATATATCACTATTTATGCTCTTAGCGTCTTTATTATGTCCGATTATTTTGTCATATAGATGCTTTTCAGTAGTTGTTAAATTAACTAAACCAATATCCTTGTTTAGTACGCTGTCAACTAGTTTAACCGTTGTTTTATTTTCTGTTTTTTTGTTTTGCATTTTGTTACCTTTTATAGTTTTTTAAAAATCCTCAGGGGGTCTTAATCCTCTGATAGATGTTGCACATTATACGCTTTTTATTTTAAAAATATGATTTATTTACAATTATTTTTATAACGTGTTACAAACACCCCCTGTTATTTTCTTTGATTTTTGACTGTAGAGCCGTTGGCGCTTATAATGGTAAGCACCAATCGAGAAAAATTAAATACTTATATATATAGATTTTATTTTTTTATAACGTGTTACAAAAACAAGGTTTTTAAATACTTATATATATAGATTTTATTTTTTTATAACGTGTTACAAAAACAAGGTTTTTAAATACTTATATATATAGATTTTATTTTTTTATAACGTGTTACAAAAACAAGGTTTTTAAATACTTATATATATAGATTTTATTTTTTTATAACGTGTTACAAAAACAAGGTTTTTAAATACTTATATATATAGATTTTATTTTTTTATAACGTGTTACAAAAACAAGGTTTTTAGATAATAAATATGTTGATAATTGTTTTTATTCATATTTGACAAATAAAAACAAATAAGGGATAATGGAATTATTCCAGATAAAGAATGGATAAAGAAAAAAAGAAAAACTTTTATAACGTGTTACAAAAAATAAGGATAATATGGATAAACAAATTATATTTAAAGCCAATAAAATTAGCCGTACTATTGTTAAGAATAATATTATTAAGATATATTCACAAACAAACAAAACGGATAAAAAAAATTGGTATGCTGATGCATTATTATTTTGTAGGTATTTATCAGATAAACACAAAATACCCTTGAATAATGTTATTGGCGTGGTTTCAGCTCTTAGCCCGAGAAAAAACTGGGAATTAAACAAGAGAATAGCTGAAGATTTATTAATTGATGGTACTTGTGGACATATGAAAGTGTTTATAAATAAAGCAAAAGATATTCTGAATGTTGATACAGAATATGAGATATTGCAAGTATTAAACGGTAAAAAGATAAAGTCTTTTTATCTGAATATTAGGTATCCAAATAGAATCGGTACTGTTACTGTGGATAGACACGCTATTGCTGTGGCTATTGGTAGAAATGCAACTGATGCGGAACTATCCTTAACGGATAAACAATATAAATTCTTTGAGGATTGTTATAAATGGACAGCAGAGATAGTTGGTATAACGCCACAACTATTACAAGCTATAACGTGGGAAACTTGGCGGAGAAACAAAAAATGAATACATATAAAATAACAAAAACAGAAAATTACGAAGTAGCACTGAATAACAAGGGTGATTATGGATATTTTGAACACCTAGAATTTGGCGATATGCAGTCGGGTGGATTATGGTTTGACAATGGTGAACTATATGATTATGATGGTGTATATGAATTGCCAAAAGAGGTAGTGCAAGAATTAAAAAATCGAGGTGTTGATGCATCATATGCAGACACACACGAGGAAGACGACTAGAACGAAGGGAGGAAAGTGAACACACATAAAAATAAGAGAAAATATTACTGCCTAGTTGAACAATTAAGGCGGGATAATAAGGTTGTCTATTTTCATATGAAAGAAGATGGACATTTCACAGGTACAACATATATAAGGAGTATATAAAATGATAAATATGAAAAATGAAATACTAGACTTCAACGAGTCAGCATATGGAATAGCCCGTCAGATACAAGATAACGCTAAAGATGGTAAGCTATGGGTTGAGATATTCAACAGAGACTGTGATTTAGTCGAATCGACTGTGAAGAAAGAAGTAGAGGCTAGTCTTGATGTGTTGTTAGCATTAGACGAAAAGGTCTATATGGATGCAGAAGGTACTTGTTGGGTTCGTATCTTAACTCAAGCTGAGGCAAAGAGGTTCGAGGAACACTCTAGGGATAGAGGTCTCGAACACTTTGAAGAATATGGTTACGGTTATTAATAAAACAGGAGAAAATAAAATGGACTATAACCCATCATTAGCCACGTTAGTGGAAGATTTAGAAGTACAACGTAATTATTATAAGCAAGAAGTTGATAATCTTTATATCTATCTTAATAGTAGAGGATTAAGTGATGATGAGATTGATGAGATAGCACAAGGAGAAATAAAATGAAAATAATAACAGCAACAGAGTTGTTTCAAAAAAGAGTAGCACTTGACAAAAGAAGACAGTTCGATGATTTAATTGCACTTATTAAGTTAGAGAATGAGTGGTTTAGTGATGATGACTGGAGTATAGACTTTGAAAATTTGGTTATAGATATAGATGAAGTTCAAATCACAATTGATAACGAACTATTAGAAAACTGGCTTAACAAAGTAGCTTGGGGTCATTTCAATAATGATAAACGCGTAACTATACAATCTTTTAAATAGGAGATAAAATGAAAACAACATTAAATTTTGAATGGGATTATGAGGACTACTTAGTAGTTACAGAGCGTGAAGATACAAAGGATAACCAAGCACGTTGGCTTGAGGTTACTGCACTGATTAATAATAAACACTATGAGAGTGTAGATAACGAAATTCGTGAAACAATTGTATGGGTTGATAAGGAAATAATGGAGGAAATAAAATGAAATACTGGGATATTACAGTAGATGTAGACACTGTTTACAGAACTAGGGTTGAAGCTGACACCGAAGAAGAGGCTAGGGAAATGGCTGAACAAGAAGCTTATGAAGATACTTGGGGCACTGATATGTCTTGGAGTAGTTGTAAGGTCTATGACTGCGAACAAGTAACTGCCGAAGGCTTACCATTAGAGGAGGAAGTATGATTACTAATGATGAAGCACTGGATACTGTATGTGATGCTATGATTTTCATAGATACAACTGAAGTACCTTACCCTAAAGAAGCTAGTGATTTAATTCTTAGATTACGTCAACTAATTAAGTGGATTGAAGTACAAGTTGATGGTGATTGGGAGGAGGAAGTATGACTGATTACCTACACGAAGCAAAAATGTATGCTTATGATAGAGAAAGAAGTAAAGAAGGAAATCTGACTAAAGAACAAACAAATGCAATAGCCTACTTTAAAGATAGTGGTATAGAGGCATACAAGATGCGTGGTTCTATATTTATAGTGGTAAAGGCAACTATGGACGTACAAATATCAACTGCTGAAGTTGAGCACCGCTCAGAGTTATATATGAGGCGTGTAAATGAGTTTCAATATCCAGAGAGGAGTAATGTATGAACAGTATAAATAAATATATATACGAAGAAGGTGAAACCCAAGAGGTCTGCCCTAACTGTGGGATTGAAGTGACTATCTCAACAGATGGTAAAAGCAGTTGTTCTGAGTGTGGTCATAAAGAGGTTTTACCCTGTTCACAATGTAAATTATCTGATGAGTTTAAATGTGATTGGAACGAGGAAACAATATGCACAGCATTTCCACGCGAGGAACAGATGGTGTATTATCTATTGGAGGACGAGGACGAGGAGGAGTTATCACCTTGTTGTGGTGCTCCCCTAATTTGGGGTGATTTGTGCTCAGATTGCAAAGAGCATACTTAATATAATAAAGGAGTAAATATGAGTTTAAAGGGCTTGGTAAATGAGAGTAAGGTGGGTACTAGGAGTAAGGGAAGAACGTCCAGATATGGACATCCTCGTGAGCCTAAGAGCATAGTTGGTGGTACAATTATGGATGATATGGTACACATCTTAGAATTATTAGAAGAAAACAGGAGAATTAAGAATGGCAAATAATAAAAAGATGTACTTCTTATATAACACATTAACAAACAGACCAGTATATTATGATAATGGTGAGTTAATAATGTATAATAATAAGAGTGATGCCCAAGAAGATTGTGTATTTGATGAGGTTGTTATGGACTACAAGGAGGGGAATGGAAAACAATAAGATATATGGTAAACATATAGCAGGAATACCTATCTTTGCACCTTATGAAGCAGGGGTATTAGTTAGAAATCCTAGGGGTGAAGGACTTCCACCACAAGTTAAGACCAAAGATGGAACAGTAGCGTATAATAAATGGGAGAAGAAATACTTTGCTAATACTAAGGGAAGACCTAAGAAATATCACACTAAGGAAGAGAGGGCTGAAGCGAAGAGAGCATTAGCTAAAAAATATTATCAACAGAAGAAAGAACAAGAACATAAAATAACAGGAGAATAATATGTGGTTAGATGAGTTAGAAGTACAACTTAAAACAATCAATCAAAAGATTGATAAGCAACGTAAGAAAACAGAAGAAAATATTGCACAACTCAAGGAGCTATACCAAGAGCGTGATGATATAACGGATAGATTATTATCGGAGGATGAAAATGGGTAGAGTAAAAAGAGAACTGTTTGAGCCAACTCAAGATGTGTTTGAGGAGGTTAACAATAACAACTGGAAATTATATGAAGAGTTTGAAAGAGCAGAACAAGAACTGCGATTGGCTTTTGATAGCTGGAAAACATTAAGAGATAAAATCAATAAGAAGTTTCAGCATTAAATAGATACACTAAATGTATTGTATGATATACTGTACATTACTTAGTTAGTTGGTTACCTAATCAGTTAATCTAAGTTAGAACTAGATATACTTTATTTTTTTATTAAACAAAATAAAAGTATACTTAGTATATATCTAGGGAGTACTAGTATCCCTAGGTATCTTTTAATACTAGTGAGATAAGGAGATATATATGAAAAATCCAAGTAAGGAAATAATCGCAGAAGGCACATCAGGTTTTGTACACGTTGTAACACCTGATAACTTCAAAGGCACAGAGAAATACAAGATTACTCTGACTCTTGATAAGAAGAACGCTGATATTTTTAAGAAGGCAGGTATTGATTTGAAAGAATACAACGGAGAACCTCAAGTACATATGTCAAGAAAGGTAGAGTTTGGTGCACCAGTTGTATATAATGCAGAGGGTGAGCGTATTCCTAACAACGAACTGTCCCAGTATGGTGACTTGGTAAGGGTAGTAGCAACAGCAGGCAAAGGAGATTATTCACAGTATGCTTATATTAACAAGATTAAATTGTTACAGAAGAATACTGAGGCCGAGGATGTGGCAGAAGCTGGTGCTTTCTAATATGATATAACAGTGTTATGTGAGCCATCTTCGGGTGGCTCTTTTATTCTAAGAGATAAGGAGGCTATTATGAATAGTAAAAAAATTGGACACACTCAGTGCCCCGAATGTGCCAAGAAGGGAAAGGATAAGTCCCAAGATAATCTTATATTGTATGATGATGGAGGAAAGAATTGTTTCTCTTGTGGTTATAATGTAAGTGGAGATGGTATAGTAAGTAACAAGTCAGTAGCATCCAGTATGTTAATGGATGAATACAAGGGCGACTATATCTTTTTATCCGACAGAAATTTAAGAGCTGAAACCTTAGAGAAGTATGGTGTTAAGGTTGAGCTTAATCAAGAAGGCAAACCTTATAAACATCACTACCCTTACCACAACAATAAAGGTAAGTTAGTTGGGATGAAAACAAGGATAGTAAAGGACAAGAAATTCTTTGGCTCTGGTGAAACATCAGCATCCAATCCTTTATTTGGTCAGCACCTGTTCAAAAAAGGCAGGAGATTTGTAACTATAACTGAAGGTGAAATAGATGCACTGGCCGCATATGAAATGTTAGGCAGTAAGTATCCAGTGGTGTCTGTCAATAATGGTGCTAACTGTGTAGAGAATATCAAAGCTAATCTGGAATGGCTTGACTCTTTTGAAACTGTGGTACTGTGCTTTGATAATGATGAAGCAGGACGTATAGCTGCAGAAAAGGTAGCACCTATACTTGGGCCGAATAAAGTACAGGTAGTTACACTGTCTGATTACAAGGATGCATCAGATTATCTGACCAACAAACACGGAAAGTTATTTGTTGAGGAGTGGTGGGATGCCAAGCCTTATGTAGTATCAGGCGTAGCAACTGTTGCTGATATGTATGAAGCCCTTCTTAATTACAGGGATACTGAACTCATTCCCTTGCCCGAATCATTTGGTAATCTTAATGAGATGACGAGGGGTGGACTAGCTAGAGGTGAGCTTACATCTATTATTGCACACACTTCTATTGGTAAGACTACAGTATTGAATGAGCTTATATATCACTTCGCTGTTAATACAAATGAAAAGGTGGGTTGTTTTATGGTAGAGGATGGCCTTGATGAAACAGTACGTAAGATTGTGTCTGTACACAAGGGTGAGAACCTATCACTATTAACACCAAAGGATTTAGATGTTGATGACATAATGGCCGATGCTAAACAGATTGGACTAGGCTCTAAGGTACAGCTACACGATGACGGTGGTGGTTCTATTGAGATTGAAGAAATGTTTGCTAAGATAAGATACTTTGTTAAAGGTATGGGGTGTACTGTGATATTGGTAGACCCACTACACACAGCAATTAAGAATTTATCCAATGAAAATATTGAGGAGGTAATGGACAGATTCATTAAGCTGTGTAAAGAAACTAAGGCCTGTGTTATATTGAGTACACACACTCGTAAGCCTGATGATGGCTCACACCCACACAAGATTAGTGAGTATGATGTTAAAGGTAGTGGTGCTATACCTCAAGCCTGTCATAATAATATATTATTCAGTAGGGATAAGTTAGCTGAGGATGATTATGAAAGAAACTCTACTAGAATTAGAGTGCCTAAGCTAAGACGTACAGGACAGACAGGTGAAGGTGGTTGGACTTATTATAATCCTGATGTAGGTAGACTAGAGAAAGGCATATCACCAACAACCAAGGAGGCAGAAATCAATGGGGGTTTTTAGTTGTGACATAGAAACAGATGGGCTGAACCCCACCAAGGTGTGGTGTATAGTGGCGCAGGATGTAGACACTAAAGAGATTGTTAAGTTTACTCCTGACTCTATTGGTTTGTTTAATGACTGGGTGGATAAGGCTGATACACTGGTTTTTCATAATGGGATTGGGTTTGATGTGCCAGTATTAGAGAGGCTACTAGGTACAGACTTTAGTGGTGTAACTATTGAGGACACTTTGATACTCAGTCAGCTGTCTGACCCTAGAAGAGATGGGGGTAATGGCCTAGCTAGTTGGGGTGAGAGGTTTGGTTTTCCCAAAGGTGATTACTCTGACTGGACACAGTACACCGAAGAGATGCTTGAGTATTGTGTACGAGATGTAGAGATAACAACAAAGGTATGGCACAGACTTAAGAATATGACTGGGTTTAGTAGAGACTCTATTGAATTAGAGTATAGAACAAAGGAGCACTGCAGTGAACAAGAAAGAAATGGATGGTACTTTGATGAAGACAAGGCTATTAGATTATTACAACAAATATCTAATGATATTACAGAAGTGGAATCAGAAGTTAGGGAGGTATTCAAACCCCTGCCAGTATTTCACGAAGTCAGTAAGGCTAGTGAGTACAACGCATCAGGGACTAGAAGCATACGTTACAAGAACCAACTGGAAAAAGGTTGTAACTTTACTGATGATGGTAGGTGGGGTTACTATACTTATGATGAGTTTAATCTAGGTAGTAGAAAACAAATAGCTAAATATCTACAACACTTTGGCTGGAAACCTACAGTGTTTACTGATAAAGGCAGTGTTAAAGTAGATGAATCCATACTTGAGAAGGTAGACATACCCGAGGCTCAGTTAATTGCTAGGTATCTTATGCTACAGAAACGTAGGAGTATGCTTAAGTCTTGGCTTGATTCTTATAATAGAGATACACATTCTATTCACTCAAGGGTACACACTATAGGCACAGTAACTAGCCGTATGAGTAGTAGCAATCCTAACCTACAACAAGTAGTAGCTAGTAGTAAAGAGTATGGCTCTGAGATGAGAGCACTATTTACGGTAGCTGAAGGCAATGTATTAGTTGGTGCCGACCTTAGTGGATTAGAGCTGAGATGTTTAGCCCACTATATGAAAGACCCTGACTATACTAATGAGATATTGACTGGTGATATTCATATAAAGAATCAAAAAGCCGCAGGACTTAAGACAAGGAATGAAGCTAAGAGATTTATATATGCTTATCTTTATGGTGGTGGTGATGCTTTAATTGGTGAAATTGTAGGTGGAAACAAAGGAACTGGTAGAAAAGTTAAGAAGAAGTTCTTGGATAACACACCAGCATTAAGAGAATTACGTAGGCTAGTAGAACAGGCCGCAGCTAGGGGATACATCAACGCACTAGATAAACGTAGAGTTTACATACGCTCTACCCATTCTGCTTTGAACTTCTTATTGCAGTCAGCTGGTAGTATAATAGCTAAGAGGGCTTGGGTTATTTTCCATCAGAAGTGTAAGCTACCATACAAACAACTAGGTGTGATACACGATGAGATACAAATAGAATGTAGACCCCAGTATGCCGTAGAGATAGGCGAAGCTATTGTAGATGCGATGAGGGCAACAACAGATTATTATAATTTGAATTGCCCTATTGATGGTGAGTATCAGATAGGTATGAACTGGAATGACACACATTAAATACAACAGGAGAAGGAATGACTAAAGACAATATAAACCCTGCCCATTACAAGCAGGGAAAGATAGAGGTGATTGAATTTATTCTAGACCAAAAGTTCAACTACTTAGAAGGCAACGTGGTAAAATATATCTCAAGATATAAAAACAAGAACGGCTTAGAAGATTTAAACAAAGCAAGATGGTACCTAGATTTATTAATAGAGGAGAAAGCAAAAGATGAAGACAATTAATACAGTAGTAGAGGATGTATATAAGTTACTTTCTACAAAGGAATATGAAGGAGACTTACAAAAGATAGCTGATACAGCAGGCGAAGAAGTCAGTGCTGCAATAGTAGATGCCCTTACCCCAAGAGAAAGTAAAGATGGGCTGAGGATGTCAGGTATAGGCAGGTGTGAACGTAGCCAGTGGTATAGTGTTAAAGGTTATGAACAAGAAGAGATTGATGGCAGTGTATATCTTACCTTTCTACAAGGACATATTCTTGAGGCAGTGTTGCTTGGACTGGTTGAATTATCAGGACACAAAGTTTCTGGTAAACAGAAGAGACACCAAGTTGAAGGAGTCAACGGTTCACAAGATTGTTATATTGATGGTGAGTTAGTGGATGTTAAGACAGCCAGTACTTGGTCGTATGATAATAAGTTTAAGCCTGATGGTATTAAAGATGATGCGTTTGGTTATATAAAACAGCTAAGTGGTTATGGTAAGACAGAAGACAGAGACACTGGTTACTTCTTAGCCTTTAATAAAAACAAATCAACACTGAAATTGTGTAAACAGGAACTGGAAACAGATGTTGATAAACATATATCACAGCTTAAAGACAAGATGGAACTTGACACACCACCTATGAGACTGGCCAAAGCCACTACTCTAGGTAAAGATGGAAGAGAAAGGCTGAATATGAACTGTGCTTTTTGTGGACATAAGGAGAACTGTTATGGTTCTTTGCGTAAAGAAACCAGGGGCAAGTTTACTTCTTATTATGTTGATAATGTAGCAGGGAATTTCTAATATGATAACACTTGAAGAACTTAAAGAAAGGGTCGCACTGAATTATGATGTGTGTTTAATTTGTGACGAATTAGAAATTGAACCTGAAGAACTTCTTGAGTTCTTTGAGAAAAGACTTTGGGCTAAACGTGAAAGATTTGAGGAATATTATGAATGAAATAATAATGACAAGTGTAGTATGGGTAGCAATAGGTGCAATGTGGACATACTATAGTGATAAGAAAGCATACAACGAAGGGATGATAGATGCAATAGTCCTACACAACAGAGGAAAGCTAACCTATAAAGTCTATGAGGATGATAATGGGATAAGTATGATTGAGATGAGAGTGATTCCTGATGAAAAATAAAGAAGTATATGTAAAGAAACGTAGTGGTGAGCTAGAGCTACTGGACTATGATAAGATTCACATTATGTTAGCTCAGTGTGCTGAAGGTTTAAATGTATCTGTATCTGATGTAGCTATTAATG
>Ga0208013_1001141_pt1 | contig 12913 bp, 13 predicted proteins | sample 16_taG_FD_184091 | JGI IMG/M metagenome (GOLD analysis project Ga0208013, IMG submission 184091) | Marine viral communities from the Subarctic Pacific Ocean - 16_ETSP_OMZ_AT15313 metaG (SPAdes) (version 2) | ecosystem: Environmental > Aquatic > Marine > Oceanic | place: Pacific Ocean | collected...
TATATGGCATATATCTTTTTCCTTTTTTATTCTAGTGCATCAGGAACATATGCGCTGATGTCATCTGTATTCTCTAGCGTAGCCAGATGTGTCTCAACAGCAGGAGGAAGATCACGCAAAGCAACCTTCTTGGCAGCTACGTCAGTTTTATCTAACCCAGTTGGGTGAACACCTTCATCAGCCAGTTGATATTCGAGATCAAGCTCTTTTAGTTTACTGTTACGAACACCACGAATATCCTCCAGCCGCTCTTCACGGGCTTTTGGTAGACGCCATTCGTGCGTCTTCAGGTCTTCTGCGCTGATCTCGACCATCAACGTATCCGCATCTGGTACGATTTCCGGTGTGACTTCGTTGCCATCAATATCACGTTCAGCGGGGATGGTCGCTGCCTCTACGGCCTCTGCGATGATACCGCTGACTGATCCGGCATCACCAACTACGGTAACTGTGCCGTCAGCGTTTACGATTAATTCATTCATTTTCTAGTTCTCCGAAAAATACCAGCATAACAAATCCTGTGTCTGCTATGGAACTCTGATCCTCAGTTTTAATGTCGATGTAATTGCTCCCGTTGTCGTACATATAAATATCTTCATTTTCAGTCATGCCCACCACAGCAAAGCCGGGAGAACCGGATGCGCCGGGGTTTTTGAAAGGAGTAGCAAGAGTTATTCTATAATGGCCTGTCCCCAAATCGGTATAACTTTTAATGTTGAAGGTGGCTAAAACAGCGTTGGTCGTTCCTTTGAAAGAAATCCATGCTGCGGCCTTCGACAGATCAGGACCGGCTGGCATATCACTAGCCAGACCCCGCACCATCTCGTTGACCTGCCTTTGATCAACCGCTGGGGCAGTGACGTATGCATTGGCAGTGTTCTGTTCTGTCCGTAGGTCGCCCCAGAGCTTACCCTTTTCGGATGAGCCGCTATTCACGGTGGGTTTACCGGCATCAGCGAATAACTTGTCTACCGCCAGACCATCAAAGATCGTGATGGCATCAGTCTGGGTGACCAGAACCTTACCTGTCAACGGATCGACATCAACATCCAGTACGGCATCGGTGCTGCTGGATTGCAACAGACATTCGGCAGAGGCAACGAACATCGGCTTTTCTGCATCGTACATCTGTCTGATTTGAGTGGCGGTTGGGGCGGTGGCTGAAACCCGTGCCAACGCTAACGTGACACCACCGGCTGAACCGCTACCATTTGGCATGGCACCAATACCTATCGTACCATCAGGATCAGTCACGGTATTCATAGCCAGAACGTGAGTTCCTTCTAAAGCACCATCTCGGTAAATTCTGCCTTCATCTGTAGCTCCAGAAGAATCAAATACTGCAACTATATGATGCCATGTGTTGTCATCATTTCCTCCGCTCGAACTTACACGAATGTTGCTAGAACCATCAGACACTTCAAAGCGAAACTTATCGCTATCATTGCCCCGAAATTGAATGTACCAAAAATGGCTTGCGCTATGTCTGCCAAATAACCAATATTCGCCAGTACCAGTGCCGTTTGCTTTCGCCCAGAAACTCAAAGAAAAACTGCCAGTACCGAAATCAAAATCAGCATCAAAGGCATCGGTCAAATAGTTTGAACCACTCCACCCGCTATACCCCATCAATTCCGCACTGGTTTCCACAGCCGCTTCGGTCAGGCCACCGCCGTTATGGGTGAGGGTGTTGGCCTTGTAGCTGCGGTCCGCTGTTACGCTGTTGGCTAACCATGCGCCACGAATGTCGCCAAACAGATTGCCGGTGTTGTATGTACGATTGACCATCGCTGTTGCATATTCCACACCTGTTGCGCCGCCGCCACGCACTGCACCCTTCGAAAAGGTTAGTCCGTTTGCATGAGCGCCAACCATCAGGTCGCCCGATACATTCATCCCATTGGTAGCACCGAAACCGTTTGGTCCGGTAAGGGTGCTCATAGATTGGGAATGGCTCCAATCGTCTGCGGTTATTTCTGAAATCGGAATATTGGACACATCCACCCTGTCCCCGGTATTAAAGGTATTCGCAATATATCCCTGCGGATAGAGGGCAACCGACTGGCCGCTGGCCTCAATGGTTCCAGCTTTATTATGCACGTTGCCGTCATATTTTATTAGTCCGCAGACATCTGCTCCGGTGCCGTAGGCAACTGCAAACGACGGCATCGGGCCACCTGTGCGGGGATCAAGTGGGAACGCAGGGGAAATACCCGCTGCGACATAGGCTACATCATTATCGGTCAGTGCCGGTGTCGTGCTTGAGGTTAAACTTTTAGGCCAGCCACTCGTTCGTTCTGCCCAGCTACCGCTATGTGGGTCAATAATACTGATGCCGTCTTCACTTCCTATAATGATGTAACCCATACATGCTGCCACTGATGTTGGCGTTGCAGCCCCAGTTATCGTGACTGTCCCTAAAGACGTGGTCGATGGTGCACCACCAGACTGTTCAGTCAAGTCCCAAATGTTAACTTGAGTATCAGAACCAGTATCCTCAATGGTAACAAGCATCAAGCTCGTGAATAAAAGATCGCCACTAGAATCATTCCCGGTCCATTTACCATTCCACGATTTACCATCAACAGAGGGACCGAAGATGGCTTGATCAACGAAGGTTGCATTGGTTTCGAGGACGCCAGCGTAGGCAGCAGAAAGTATGCCTTCGCCTCCAGAAAGGCCATCAACAGGTATCTTGGTTACAGACATATTTTATTCCTCTTTTGTATTACACTAAAGATTGTGCTTCAACGTGCGCCGCATATGCCGCTTTGATTTCATCAGTCCAGACCGCATTGGCGATTGCCGCTACATCATCAGGCTGACCTGATAGATCAGCGCCGGGGGCTAGCACATAGCGGTGGAAATTACCCCGTGATTTTATTTCATCGGTGTCGTCATCCACGATTAAGCTGTCTTGACGCACTTGAACGTGTTTGAAATCTCCGACAACTTCGATTTTGTCTACGATTGTTTTTTCAACTAAAGCCATTGTTTTTTTTCCTTTTAGCTATTGGTTCGATATGTACCGCCAACAGACATGGCGATAGTAGAGCTACCGCAGCCGATTTCACTGTAGCTGGGGAAATCTGCCGTCCCGTGGCTTGTACCTTTGGTATACCAAAACATTTCGTTAGTACCGCCACTGACGCATGGGTAAAGTGGCCCGTCTAATCCTGATGTAGTGTATCCCTGTGTCAGAGCGTGGTGGTGCTGTGCAAAGCTGGTGCTTACGAAGGGAAGACCATCGATAGTGGCCGTACTGCCATCTGAGGTATTTGAAAGTGTCGCCACCATCCAGATTGCCACTACCGAACCAACTTTTACATAATGGCCCTCGACGTTTGAAAAAGACCCGCTGAAATTACTTGCCGCCGTGGGCGTGAAGGTGCCTTCTTCATAGTCATCTAAGAGTTCGCTTGTCATCGTTCCGGTGCTGTCTGCCGTGGCAGAAAAGTCGATGCCGTTGCCGGATGCGACGATGAGATTTCCGCTGGTGATTGTGACATTGCCGCTGCCCGTGGTTACGCCGGTAAGACCAGCAGTTTGCCAACTATTATCGCCACGTAGAAAATTCCCCGATCCGGCACTGCCAGATGCGCTGAGATGAGCTATATCAACGGAACCAGCAGCAATCTCTGAACTGTCAACTGCATTTGCAGCAATCTTCGCCGCTGTAACAGCATCATCTGTAATACCGGCTGTATCTACAATAGAATCAGCAGGGGCAGGTCCAAGATATGGCATATTATGTAATCTCCATGATTGACAGAACTACGTCTGTGGATGCTCCTGCCGTTACAGACAACGTATCCGTAGCTTCCATAACAACCTTATTACCACCCATCAATTCTAGTGAACTGTTACCGGGAATACTAACATCAGTAATAAGCTCTACCGTCTGGTTAGCTTCATCATTATTTCCTGCCCTACCAGCAGTATCAGACCCCAATGAAACAGTTGCAGTAGTTGCACTACTCGTTGTGTTCCCCAGCATAAGCCCCAGAACAATAGTAGTTGTGCTACTTGCAACAGTGTAGATAACATCAGCAGAGGTCACGTTTGCCTTAGTTACCGCCTTAAAAGTATTAGCCATGTTTATTTCCTTTTTTAGCTATGTTATCCCAAAGCAATCGCCAATGCCGTGGCAGTACCTTCTGTAATACCACCAGCATACGTACTAATATCAGATGCAGGAATTTGTTTTGTAGTTGAACCATCAATCACAATGAATGCATCGGTATCCGCAATAGTAATGGATGATGTAGATTTAGCTGAACCATCCAATAAGTTTAGCTCACTGGTGGTTACATTAGCACCGTCAAGAATTTCTAGTTCTGTTTCAGTAATTTCTGCTGATCCGATTGTGAAACCAGTAGCAGTTACAGTACCAGTAGAGGTGATGGCACCAGAACCAATCGTACCAGCAGCGGTTACGTTAGCACCGCTGAAGGTCAGTGCAGTAGTCGTACCGGATTTAATAATCAAGTTACCACTGGTATTCGTAGCAGAACCGAAGGTAACACCGTCATCACCGAAGAAAACATCTCCTCCATCTGCATCAAGAACAATATCACCGGCAGTATCTACAACTAGATCACCAGTATCATTTACGATATAAGAGTTAGTTCCACCATGATACAGGTTCAAATCTTCACTGGCACCGATTGTTAGGCGACCAGTAGCACTATCTCCTGTACGATCATCTGCATCTGCATCAACGTCAATTGAAAGCAACCCACCGGAGGTGATGTTGGAAGTACCATTATCAATACTACCAAAACCAGATGAAATAGAGCCACTATCCAATGCACCTGTAGTTACAAGATTAGGCATCGCAGTGATTTCATCATCTAAGTATGCAGCAAGATCAGTAACAGCTACCTGTTTCATGGTGCCGTCATCGTTGAATACAACCCTATCTGCATCAACAACAGTCGTTGAAGTGGCAGAGGTATCGCCATCCATGATGTTCAGTTCAGTGGTAGTTACAGTAGCACCATCTAAAATTTCTAACTCTGCCTCAGAGATACCAGCACTGCCGATTGTCACGGTTCCTGCGAAGGTTACATCGGCACCGCTCATCGTCATTGCAGTAGTCGTACCAGACTTGATGATTAGATCACCACTTGTGTTGGTCATCGAACCAAACGTAGTGCCATCATCCTTGAAGAAGATATCACCACCATCAGCATCAAGAACGATATCTGTACCTGCATCTACAGTAGCAATAGCGGAGGAAGAGATGGTTAGATTTGTTCCATCACCCTCAATCTTCTCACCGTCATCACCAAAGGTAATTCCTACATCTGTTGGAACATTGATATCAGAAGTAGCAGTCAGGTTGATATCTGCACCGGAAGTTACCGTCAGGTCAGTATCATCGCCTTCGATCTTCTCCCCTGTACCAAACGTAACTCCCACATTAGTAGGAACAACCACATCGGTAGTTGCAGTAAGATTAATAGCACCACCAGATGCTACAGTAAGATCAGTACCATCACCTAAGAGAGACTCCCCACCTTCATCAGAAAGAAAAAGTTTCTTAGAACCATCTATTACTACATCATCAGAAAACTTGAAGTGGTCTTCATCTTCCATCCACGTAAGAACACCATCATTCGATTCCCCATCAAAGGTAACTGCAATATCAGTACCAGCAGTCCCATCACCAATCGTAATAGCTGTACCTAATAGTTTCGTTACATCACCGCCTTCACCACCAGTACCATCGTGACTATGACCAGAATCAGCAGTAAAGGCCAGTACTAATTGATCAAATTCATCATTAGAATCTGCTGCCTGAATAGTGTCGCCGTCCGTAAATGTAGACTGTCTTGTATAGGTATTACCCATTATCTATCCCTTTTATCGCTGAACACCGGGGGTAAATTCTAGCTGAAATCCATTTAATACAAATGGTGCCGACCCAGTATCCTCATCAATTTTAATTGCTACAGCAAAACCACTACCCTCAATTGGCTGTCTAATTAGTGGAGTACCACTTGCACCATATGCCGCCGTGCCATACGTAGTTGTAGCTGCCCCATATGTCGCAGCACCAGCACCCTCAGTAATATTATATACAGCAGGTTGCGGCACCCTAAAATCATCAAAATCATATCTAACTCTAAGCTCTGCTGACAATGTGCCTTCTGTAGTGTAATTAGAAATCAACCGTTGAAAGTTCTTCCGTACCCCAGCATCACCAATAATAATATCAGGGGAACGATAAAATGATTTAATATTAGTACCATGAAAAGTGTTACCGTTTTCTTGTTGGTATACAAAACCATCATACCCTCCGTGTACTACTACCTCTATCGCCCCTATATAAAAGGAATCTGCACAGGAGGGTTTTAGTCCTTTTATATCACCCCATTGATATCCTATTCCACCCTGTTGTCCTTCTTTAATTGTACCTACAACACCTAATTGATTAGTTTCACCACCGACTGCCTTTGGGAAAAATAATCTATACTGTGATTTTTCTCTTACAGTGACCGAACTAATATTATCAAAACTAAGGGCATCAATACGCTCTTGGATAGCCTTACTTACTGTTCCTAATTCAACGTCACCAATTTTAGTTGTACCGGCGATTGTACGCAATCCATCAGGAGCAAGGTAAATAAGATCACCTGCTACCTCTTGAACAGAATGCTTATCCCTACACCCTATTTTAGTTGTTACTGGCACTACAACAAAATCAGCAGCACTCGTACCTTGCAAAGCGTATATACTATCTGTGCAGAAAATAAATAGCCTATCTCGAAAGCCACGTATTGCAACAATAGTATCATTTACATTAATACTACCCGCCCCATTAGCTACAGTAAAATCATTTTCATTAAAAGGTGCAGAGAAAGTAAGTTCTTGAGAAGTAGACTTAGCAAAAAACATATGGTTTCTATGCACTGCTACACTATCAATAGTAGTAGGAAACCCCGTACTGTTTAAAAGAGTATAGGTAGTTCCATCATAAGATGCGGGAGGGTTTACACCATCCACTATACAAATTTTATCTGTACCATTAAAGTTATATCTTGCGTATGTATATTTTTCTGCGCTAGTTCGAGCTTCATCAATCTTAGTCCAGTTAGTAGAGATGATATCATTCTTTACGTATTCCGCTGCACTTGTTCCGCCCTGCGCTCTGCTTACACCAGTAAAAGTCGTAGCTGTTTTACCTGTATAGGCTACCTGCTCTGACTTAATAAATAAAGTACCACTAGCAGCAAAACCAGATGTATCGTTTACTGTGAATGTAGTTACTGCATCAGTATGAGTGATAGTTAAAAAAGTAGAAGTTGCCTTTCCTACAACAGCCCCCCTTGCAGCTATAACATTATTACCAAGTATAACTGTCATAAGAAGTTCATCAGAACCAGTTTTACTTGTTGTACCTAAATTAGTATCATTAAATTCCTTTAATACATATTTATTCGTACCAGCCATTCTACGATAACCGCCCTTAATAGAAGGTTCAAAGTTCTGCAACTGTAGTGCGGAACCTGTAGGCTGAGTAAAAGTATCCTTATTTAATACTAAGCCACCATCTAAAGAAATAACTTGCTGTTGTATTTGTGCCATTATTATCCTACAAAACTTTCACTAACCGTTACAACCACATTTAATTTACTCGCTGTTCCAGCAGTAACTACAATAGTATCCGCTGCTTGCATTGCTATAGGGCCTGAATTAAGTACATCTAAAATATCGTCTGCTGCCATGCTATACGTAGTTACAATGGGTGTATCGGTAGAGGATAATACTACTTTAATAGTAAGGTCAACGGCACCACTATGTAGATTATTTACATATAATAGCTTAACTTCTGTTTCAAAATTAGCAGGACAGGTATATACGGTTGTTGCGCCTGTTCCCGTCAGAAGCTGCCCGACTGTACGTAGCCTTGCTGTATTATCTCTAGCCATTTAAAAGTCCTTAACTTGAGCCTACAGACCTTGAAGAAAAGTATTCCGATAAACCGCTTGGTTTCATTACTACAGTTGATCTAACATAATCGGTACGATTAGATAACAAAGACTGCATATTTTTTATGCCTGCTTCAAATCGTCCAAAATTTGCTTGATACTGATCTATTTCACCCCTGTATTGATAAACATAAGCAGTTGCTCCATCAACAATAATAGCGGCAAATCTATCTGGTATTGTAGGAGTATCCGTTGAAGCAGATAAATCAGAAGCAAAGGTAAAATAATCATATTTTACAATATACGTTTTATCTGGATAGGGATAAAGCGCAAAATTATTATCTAGTTTTCGTATCACGCATGTAGGTATTCCACCACTATCAAACTGGGCAACTGTAGTACCATCGGTATGCGTTGTTGCATCTGAACCTCGTGTACAACCAGTAAAGGTAGTAGATGTAGTACCTGTATAGGTTATTTTTTCATTGTCAATTTGTATAGTACCAGTAGAAGAAAAATCAGAAGTACTTACTACTGTAATAGTAGTAGCACCAGCACTAAGAGTGCCCCCCTCATTTAATGTAGTAGTTTTAACAGCCTCAGCACCTTCAATAAATCTATCCACGTATTCATAATATGTCAATATATTTAGATTATTGCCTGTTATACTTAAACTACTATCTTCTACAAGCCTGAATGTATTATAGTCTACTACTTTAGCATCTGCAGGTAAAGAGTAGTCTGCTACCCCCGGCGTTACTGTTAGTGCTTTTGTAGTGTGATTAAACGGCCAGTTAAATTCTTTTTGATTAATCCATCTAATTGAATCATTAACAGCATTCTTAGCTAAGGTTTGAATACCACGAGAATTAGCCCAGTTAGCAGAGGTCAATTCTACTTCATTCATTCTAGCTAATACAAAATTTGTTAATGCAAGATAAGTAGCCATAAAATGTTCCTATTATAATTAATAATAGTAATGTGAGTCAGCCGAAGCCAACCCACATCACCATTACATACTACTACGCAAGAGTATCACGATCTACTTCATCAGCAGTCATAACACCTACGTCACTGACATCCATCATAATCGCCCAAACCCGAACCTTACCAGCGGTAGGTGCAGTTGAAGCGGTTTTGATAAGAATATCAATAGTATCGGCACTCTCCGTAATCAGAGGACGGAAATCCGCTGCATTAACAGAGTACGTACCAGCGGCAGTGCCGCTATCTGCGTCAAAACCATCGGCAAAAATATCAGGCTCCGTGCCCGTTACGCCCAGATCAAACGTGGTATCGCTACCAGAATCACCAGACATAGCGGTCATAATTTCCATACCTGCATTAAGCACAACTGTGTCAGCAGGAATAGTAATAGCCTGAATAATATCGGCTGCGGCGTTAGTAACGCCGGTATTAGCCATATTAATAGTATTTTGTACCATGTATGGTTGCCGCCCACGGGCATCCGCGCCGTGAGCAGATTTCAATAGTGCAGTTACTGTTGCCATAATTCTATCTCCTCTTACAGGCCAGAAGTCCAGATGGCGTTTACAAGGGCTTCTGGACGAAGAACCTTGCGACCATACAAATGCATTCCACGCACAATATCACCAAAGCTATCGGGATCACGATAACTTTCAGTTTTATTGATCTGTTGCGCGGAAGCTACAGCAGAAGAATGCCCAGCAACAATCACACCAAAATGAGTGGAGCCCGTACTCGTAGTTGAGGTTGGACCCGAACCCTTCTGGGGCAAGTTATTGGACATGTAGACCTTAAAGCCATGAATGTTATTAACAACCAAGCCGTTGCGTAGACCAGACCCGCCCCAATCAGCCTGCAAAAGACGAGAATCCTCGTCCTTCAAAAGCTCACAGAAAACCGGATCAAGTACCAACCAACGTCCAGAAGTATCAACATTCTGTTGGTCTAGCTTACGAGACATCCTAGCAATAATTTGCATAGGAGTAGCGTTAGCAGTAGTGGTATTCAAAGTGTCAGCACCCGTCCGGGGCTTAACAACAATTGAATTACTCGCGGAACCACTGTTAAAGTCAGAAGCATCTAGCTTCATGCTCGACAGTAGTTCATCAGTGCCAGCAGTAGATACCGCTACAGAACCGCTGGTAGACGTATTGACCGTATCGGGAGTACCGTGGAGGACGGATTGCGTCCAGCCACTGAGATAACCCAAAACATCTTGGTCAAACTGATCCGCCAAACGATACGCAGCACGATCCGTCGCTAGGCTCTGAAAATTCACATGCGAATGAGCTTCCTCAATATCATCGACCTTAAAGGCAAAGTAGTTAGCCTTATCGACTTTGAGAGCAAACTCTTCATCATCTAAATCTTGGGGCTGGATAACCTGCCCACGAGCATACGCTTTTACAGAAATCTCTGGCTCTTTGATGATTTTAACTTGGTCGCCCATGTTAGCAATCTCACCATAATAGTCAGAGTTAGTAATTTCTTCTACTACAGATGCCTTACGAAAAGCAAGTTGCACCTGTTTGGAGAAGATGGTGGGGCTGAAATTGCCGTTTGGCAAATTGCCATGCCCCGCTGCTGCCGTGAATGCCATATTGTATTCCTTTCACAAAAGCATAAACAGACGCTAACTTACGATTGTCTTTAGAGGCTATTCTTTTAGGGTGCATGTATTAATATATTTGGCCTAATATACTAATGATGGGCCTAAAATAAAATAGGTAAGTCGTTAAGATAATAGTAGTTGCATAATTTAGTGTTAGTTATGAGTAGTCCTATACATTAGGAGGTCATGTAGTCTAATTGTGCATACTTTTACACACAACCATAGTTATATTAATTTATTCAGATTTGTCAAGGATTATCTTGCTGATCCTGAAACATCGTAAATAAATTTATTAGCTCTTATAGCTTCCATAATATCATCTTTATGTGTCTCGTAGTCATCAGTAGACATGCTTTGTACCTGAGACTCTTTAAGATAATCTGCTGTTTCATCCGATTGTAATCTATTACGTTCAGACTTCTCTGTTACAGCAAAGGCCGCATCATCTTTGTTCTTTTTCTTAGTGGTCTTTTTAATACCTTTGTCTGCTTTATACAGATCAATTGCTCTGGATGCAGCTAATGCATCGCTATCATTTTCATACAGTGCATCTTGAATCCACTTAGGTTGTTCTTCTGCCCATTCGTGAAACTCATCATCACTCCGTATACTGTCAAAATCTGGATGAGTTTGCATTAATTGTGCTTCCGCTTTATCCCGCACCGCACCCTCTTGCATTTCATCTATTTCACGTAAACGCTCTTCTAGTCCGTGCGCTTGTTCTTGGGCTTTCTTTGTTGCAATGGTTTCAATAATACCAGCTACATCAGGATATTCTTGCGCCCACTCTTCAATCTCTTGTTCTGATTTAGGTAGCTTTATCTGTTCTTTTGTTACTGTATCTAATTGGGACTCTAGCTTCCTGATCTTTATTTGCAATTCATCTGTTTGTTTTTGCGTATGCCTACGTAAATCACCATATCGTTTTTTAAATGTTTTCTCTTCAGCAGATTTAGGAGCCTCTTCAGCATCTTCTTCCTGCTGCTCCTCTGGCTCATTTTGCTGAGAAAATAATTCTTTTAGTTCCTCTTCTTCTTTTTCAATTCTTTCTTGATTAGAACTTGGTTTTTCAATGAAAGCTTTCTTAGGTACTTCTTGACTTTGTACTTCTTCTACCATAATACTTCTCCTTCTCTGGGGCCACCGTAGCTGTATAAATACAGGGGATGAGTAGCCAGCTTACAGGTTTATTCTACTTCAAGGGGGGTATAGACTTGTTTTCCTTGCTGCGTGGCTAACCCGTTACCACGTTGTGATTTAGGAAGCATAAAAGTTCCTAATATAATATCAATATGATTACCAAATATTTTTCTAATAACCTGTCTGATAGAGCTATTCATAAATTTTCTAACAAGCTCTTTTTCTTGCTGAGTTAACTGGGCGTACTTTTTATATGCTTGCGCCATATCTATTGTCATGTTATATTCTTTAGGAGGGCCAGAGCCTTGTTCCCTTCGGGGCGGTATGTTTGTAGCAACCATATTAAATCTCCTCTTTTTTATATAAACTATTATAATTTGATGTAGCGGTAAAGATGCCTATTAAATAACAAACAGGTTCTCCTAATAATCTAATTAATTTACCTAAAAAAGAACCTTGCGGATAATTATTTTTATCCATAATATGAGCAATTTCCTTTGCCCTAAATAAAGCAAGGGGATAAACGCTATTTGTTATCGTTTTACTACGCCGCATTTTTTTAACGAGAGGGATTGCCCAAAAATGATATCCTCTAACTGTAGTATCTGATATATATTTATCTGAATGTAAAGCATCTAAAACATATAAATTTTTATCTAGTAGTCCCTGTGTGTACAATTCTGAACATATCACCCGCCCATCGCCGCCCGTGCCCTCACCTGCATCAAGTCCTAAATCTGCTGCTGCATTAGTAACACTTGCTGTTGCTTCTGCTTCCGCCGCTGCAGCCGCCGCTGCTGCTGCTGCTGCATCTGCGTCATCTTGACCTACAACTCCTATATCTGCTGCATCTTGTGTAGCACTAGCTGTTGCTGCTGCTGCATCTGCTGCTGTCTCTGCTGCGTCTGTATCTGCTTGTGCGTCTGCCATGCCTGCTGTCTCTGCATGGCCTACCGGGCCGGAAGTAATGCCAAGAGCAGCGTCAATTGCATCTATAAGTCCACCACGCCCCGGAGCATCAGGTGGACCTGTATCTGGACCTTCCTCATCTCCTGACATACCATCTATAATTTCTTCTTCTTTTCTCTCCTCTGGTGCCAATATATCTGCTTCCGGCGTTGCAAGCCTCGGAAATTCAGAAGGTACTTCTGGTTTATCTGGATCAAATCGTACAAAACCTTCTGGGGCCTCAAATGTTTGCCTACCATTAAGAACAGGAATTTGAACAACTTCACCC
>Ga0208013_1001142_pt1 | contig 12900 bp, 4 predicted proteins | sample 16_taG_FD_184091 | JGI IMG/M metagenome (GOLD analysis project Ga0208013, IMG submission 184091) | Marine viral communities from the Subarctic Pacific Ocean - 16_ETSP_OMZ_AT15313 metaG (SPAdes) (version 2) | ecosystem: Environmental > Aquatic > Marine > Oceanic | place: Pacific Ocean | collected...
AAAAAGGAGCTGTTACAGCTACATTTACTACAACCGAAGATACAACCCTAAATATAGCAAGCGCTTTAACTGGAGGTACGTTAAGAACACCGAACGTTCAACTAACACAAACAGGAGCCGTAACAGAAGCTAGTAGTAAATTCGTGTATATACACACTATACCAACTTGGAATCTTGAAACAGGTGGTGCTTGGACACTATCTAACGCGGTTATAACCACTGTTGATAGAGCTGATAGAACTATAGTTTATGTAGCAGACGGAACAAATATAGCTTCTGGATATTCTGTTACAGGAAAAAATATCGTTGACCAAATAACAGTATCAGCGATTAGTGGTAATAAAGTTACTTTATCAGCGGCACAAAGATTAACAGATGGACAAGTATTAACTTTTTCAAAAGATGAATGGGTGTTTCAGGGTATAAAGGCTAGAGCTGAAAATAGCGGAACTACTTCTGTTACAATGTCAAACGCTGTAGAAGTCGCTAAAGTAGGTATAGCAGATATAACCGTTGAATTAGATATTGATGAATACATAAGTGTTAAGCCAAATGCTTTCCCTGCAAACGTTAATTGCCCCGCTGGTGGAAGTGTAGCGATGGAGATAAATGAAGTTTGTACTAATTACTTAGGACAACGAGGCGATATAGATGCTAATTTAGCTAGTAAGATATTTAAAGTACACTCATTACCTACGGCTGCGACATCTAGTGCTGCTATAAGGACAGGTAATTTAGGTGCTATTGGTGTTTTGAAGAACGGAGCTGGAAGTACTTACACTGCTGGGGAAACTTTAGGAACCGCGGAAACTGATTTAGTTTATCACACCCACGCTAGTATGGAAGCTGGAGATACAGATATATTTTATTATAAAACCACAGACGCACAATCACCAGCAGTAGACAGTTCAACAACTCAAGGAATAGTAACAGTAACAATAGTATAATATGCCAATAACAACTCTAATATTTCCAAACGATATAAACGTATCTGTACAGATAGGTGATATAATATATTATTCTCCAACAACTCCAACTGGTACTCATGACACCGCTGGTACGATAGTGGAATTAGGTAACGTTATTAGTATATCTGGAAATACGATCTCTGTAAATTACCAAGCAGGTACAGTTCTACCTACCGCTAGTGATTTTATAATGTTTGCTAAAGACAGGTCAGCTAACATGTCTAGTTTAATTGGGTATTACGCTGAGTTCAGAATCGTGAATAATTCCAAAGACGAGGCGGAAATGTACTCTATATCCGTGGACGTCACGGAGAGTAGTAAATAATTTGGAAAAAGTGTGACTATATAGATGTAATTTAATTAAATCTATGGAGTTAGAAAAAAACAAAAAACTATCTATTACTAGACAAGAGTTAATAGATATGGAAAAAACCTTAATAAGTTTAGCTGATGGTGAAAATATAATAGCTGATAATGGCAATATAGTTTATCACGATAAGTTTAAATATAAACACACGTTCGCAGATGGTGTTTATGTTAGAGAGATGACGATAGAACAAGGAGAGGTTATAATGGGTGCTATACATAAACATCTACATGTATGGTTTTTATTATCTGGAAATATATCAGTATTATCAAACGGTGAATTAAAAGAGTATCAAGCACCTTGTACTGTATTATCTGAACCAGGAGTTAAAAGAGTAATATATGGAAACGAAGAATCTATATTTACTAACGTACATAAAAATCCAACTAACACAGAGGATATTAGAGAACTAGAAAAACAGATAGTAGTTTTAAATTACGAAGAATATGAAGAATACATTAAAAAATAATACATTATGAGTTTTACTATAGTAGCAGTAGCAGGTCTAGCTATGGGTGCTGGAAAGTTAATAGGTGGGGCTATTAGTAAAAAGAAGGCTAAGAAAAGACAAGCCGCGGCAAAAGAACAAATGGATCAACAAATGGATGAGTACATGAATCAAGAGGTTAAAAACCCCTACGAAGGCATGGAAAACACAATGGAAGATCTAACTGTTGATACGCAAGCAGCGGAATTTGCAGCGCAAAAATCTGAGCAAGGTAGAGCTGATATTATGGAGGGTATGGCTGGGGCAGCGGGTAGTAGTGGTATAGCCGCGTTAGCGCAATCAATGGCAAACCAAGCTACGCAAGACGCACAAGCAGCTTCAGCTAGTATAGCTACACAAGAAAAAGCTAACCAAGACGCAGAAAGAAAGGAAGCTGGTAACATACAGGACTTACAAAGACAAGGAGAGGTTATGGTTCAAAATATTAAAGACCAAAAAATGGGGACTAAAATTGGTATGAGCCAAGCTGAGGTAGCAGCGGAAGGACAAGCTGTGTCTGATGCGAACGCAATGATGGCGAGTGGGGCTTCCGACATGGGTAGCGCTGCTGGCGGAATGGATTTTGGTAAAAAATAAAAATAAAACAATGGGAAAAGAAAACACAAAATCACCTTTAAAACAAAGTCCAGATAAAAGATATAATAGACAAACGTACACAGGCATGGGTGCTACTACGCAAGATAGGTTGATAAAAGGAGCATATATGTCTGCTAGAGCAGATGCACCAGATTATAGTTGGATGAACGTTGTGGGGGCTGGGGTAAAAGCATTTAAAGGCGAAATGGATATTAAGCAAGCCGCGAAAGATGCTCAACGCGAAGGTGATCTAGCAAAAATCCAAGGAATAACCGATAAAATATATGAGACCGGAGGAAGTTTACCGGAAAATTATTACGATCAAGCTTATGATTATACGGAAGCACTAAGAAAGGAATACGTAGCAGCTGTAGAAAGTGGAAACAACAAAGAAGCTACTAAAATAAAAGGCCAATTAAACATGTTTGCTACGTCTATAGGAACTGTAAAGGAGAATATAATTGAAACCGCTGAACTATGGAAAGATGACATGCTGGTTAACTCAAAAGGAATGACGCCTGAGCAGTTAAGTATCAATAAATCTATTGATGAAAACAACGCTGTAATAAACATGGAAGACGGTACGTTTAGTTGGAGAAACGTAGATTATGTAGAGGGTGGAGAGGGATACTTAGGGAAAGAGTTTTTCACGTCCGAAGATTTAAAAGGAGCTCTTCCTCTTAGAGATGATGTTAATATTAGTTCTCACTTAGAAACCAATAAGAGTATTTTAGAAAACAAAGATAGTTACGAAAAAGGAAAGGGCAAAGGTTTTGATGAAAAAACACGTAGAGATGCAAACGTTAAACTTATAGAGAAATCTATTAAAGACGTTGGTAGTATGCAATCTTTCATTTGGGATGATATTACTGGGTTTGGTTCTTTTGCTGAGACAATAGAAGACCATCCGGAATTCGTAAAATACTTCGAAAAAGATCTACCACTATTTAATACGAAAGATGGATTGCCAAACGTGGTATCAATTGCGTTATACGATAAAGATGGAAACGATCATGTTGGTTATGAGGATTTTATAGATCCTACCGCGAACCCTGAGTATGATCCTAATGGAGATGGAGTTGTTACAGCGGACGAACTATCAGAGGCTATTAAAAACGATCCTACTTTAGCAGAAACAATAAAAAAACTTGTAAAACCTAAAATTAAAAACGCTATACTACACCCACCGAAAGGACAAGAAGATTTAACAAAAGGATTGTTAGCAGACTTTATGACTAGTAGACAAAGACAAATGTTTCAAGGAGATATGGTCGAGGTAGACGGTGTTAAAGTACCAAAATATACACAAATTATTCCTGGTAAAGGAAACGTTACTTTTAAAACTGTCACTGGTAATGATCGTAAGAAGACTGGGTTGTTAAAAATAAACGGGCAAGAAATACATTCAATAGACGATTTAATATCACAAGGAGGTAATTACGGTTATTTGCAAGAAAACGGATACACTTACAACGATCATGAAGATAATTGGATATTTAATCCAGCTTATTCTGGTGGTACTTATATAGTTCCAAAAAAGAAAAAATACGATAAATAAAACACAGTAAATGAGTACACAACAATTACATCAAGGATTAGTTGAAGATGGTCTCTATTCAGGAACTGTACAGCAGTTTCAAAGCGATTATTCTGATAAACAGAGCCAACAAGAACTTTACAATGGTATCGTAGGGGACGGTGACTTTTCTGGTAGCTTTTTAGAGTTTCAAAATCAATACTTCCCTACACAAGCGGCTACAACCTCATCTAAACCATACGTTGCTCCAGTTATTGAAACTAAAGAAAAATCTGAAGAAACTTTACAAATAGAACAAGATGCTGTTAATAAAGAGTTTTGGGAGACTTTTAAATCAACTTATGGTCCAGGTTGGGAAAGAGAAAAGTATTCTAAAAACAAAGATGGAGATTGGGTTAAAACTATTAGAGGTAAGGTTATTAAATTACAAACTGATCCCACAAAACAAGGTCCTCAAACAAAAGCTATATATAACGAACTGCAAGATGAAGAACTTAGAATTGGGCGAGCTACCAAGGGCGGTACTTATGACAATGTAGAGGAAAGAGTTGCTATTACCTCGGATGATGTTTGGGAGGGGAAAAAAGGAACTAAAGAACATAAAGCTTGGGTAAAGAAAAAGCAAAAACAAGCGGTTCAAATACGCGAAGATCAACAGGTAGAGAAGAAAAAAGATCTTAACTACATAATATCAGACGAAGAAGAAGCGGAGATATTAGGGTTAGTTAAAAACGAAGAAGGAACCTATGTAGATCCTGAGGGCTCTTACCTTTTATTTAATACTAGGGGGCTTGAAGTTCCATTGTTAGAACAAGAAAGCGTGTACGGTGATTTCGTTGAAAAACACGGAGGTGCTTCAACTTCAGAAAAAAAATGGACAACTTTCGGAGATGAAAATGTAATTAAGTTAGGCGCTACTAGAGGTAACTATAGTTATCACGAACAAAATCTTGGACCACTTACAAAAACTACGAAAACATGGACGAATGTTAAAGGCCATGATAAAGAAGAAATTTCTTATAAAAATAATCAAACAGGTGAAGAATTAACAAAAGAGGAAATCAAGGAGTTTGAAAAGTTTTCGTATATGAAAAAATGGGATAATTTCGTGTCAGAAAAAATGACTGGGCTAGGAAAAAATGATAGATTACTTCTACGTAAAAATCCAGAATTATTCAAATCTAATTCCGACTATAGATCCGCAGATGTAGTAGAGAAAGGTGATAAGGTTTTTGATTTTGGAGATGATCTTACAACTGAAAAAGAAGACGAGATAATAAGTACACCTACAAAGGGAACTACTGGTACTATTTATCAAACCAAGAAATTTTCTAAACCAACGGAATACGAGACAAAACCTTTTTATTTTTACGATCAAAGTGATTTGAGTTTAGACAAGGGTGTTTACGACGCTATATATGAAGACGAACTCGGGAAATATGTTATAGAACAAACAGAGCAATTTGAAGGACAAAAACGATATTTAAAATGGCATCCTAATACACCGAAAGATGTAGTAGCCGAATACGAAGAACTAAAGAAAAGAGTAGATGAAAATCGTGAAGCCATATACGGAGAAGGATCAGGAGGGGCTTTTTACGGTGGACAGGTGGGATATGGAAGCGCTGTGCAAAACGAATGGGACGATAAAGAGGAATTTCTTAAATGGTATTTAACTCCAACCGAAGATGGATTGTTTTCTAGAAGAGAAAAGCTTGAGCTTAAGTATAATACAAACAAATCTTACGAGTACAACAAAGAACAAGAGGAAAAAGGTAGGTTACGTCTTTCTAGTGTCCACGCTTTAACACGTCTGTACACCTCTGGAGAAATGCGCGCTATACATAATACTTGGAAAAGATCTGCAAGATATAAAGAGCTAAACAAAGAATGGGAGGAAAGAACAATACCATTAAAAGAAGAAGAAGCTAAATTAAAAGAAGAGGTTAAAGCATATTTCAAAAAAGGAGATTGGAAAAAATACCATATAGACGACTATATACCTAACGTAAAAACTTACGAAGAAGATAACAATATTTCTTTTGCCACAGACTTTGATAAAGAAATACAAGAGATAAACGCAGAAGCACAAGCTTATTTTGAAACAGAAAGTAAACCTATACAAGAAGAAGTAGCCGAAGAATTAAATAATGAATTTCAAAATAGATATACAAGAAACGAAAACAACGAATTAATTGATAGGAAGACAAATAAAGTTGTAACGCAAGAAGATCTAGAAAGAAATTTCGAAAACGAATTTCAAAAAAGATTCTCGTCACATCCAGATATTATACGTTTAAAAAGAGAGAACAACGCTTTGTTTCATAATACTGCTGAAAAATATAGAGACAATTGGAAACCTAAAAGAGAACTTATATCACAAGATTGGTACGATGAAATTGGAGATAAGCTTTCAAATATGGGTTTTTCTAACAAAATAGCTTCTGAACAAAGAGCAACTTTAGATAACATTTGGCATAATGTTGAAAAGAAATTAACAACTGACTTTATAGAAGAAGGAGGGGATCAGAACGAGTTAATGGATTATTTAGCACAAAGAAAGCACGAGTATTATAATTATTTTTACGACCCAGATAAATACAACTTAGCTTACAACGCTAAGGGAGAATATTCTAGATTTGCTATTGGACAATTAGCTCATATAAAATTAATGTTTGCTGAGGACAAGTTGTTAGATAGAGGTAGGGATCTTGAAGGATCTTCAACAACCCTTTCAGGAACAGTTGAAACGGCTGGAACCTTAATGGGGTGGGATAAAATACTTGGTATAGATGATTGGGCAGTTGTCACAGGAAGAACAGATGCTGATGCTAGAAAAGAACTAGAAGACATAAGACATCTAATAGAAACAACCGATAAGACAGATGAAGATTTAGACGGCTTTATAGAAGGGTTCACTTCCTTACGTACGGAAGACTGGTTTATACCGGCCCTGTTAGATAAAACTATAGACACGTACAAGATTGGTAAAAAAATGGAAGAAGAAGGTTGGGAAGGTCTGACCGAAGCTGAAAAATCACACATGACAATGATTAATCTTCAGGGAATGATCGATGGTAGAAACAGAGAGTTATCTACTAATTGGTATGGAGCTGGGAAATTGACAGCTGAAATGATTCCTTATGTAGCTGAGTTTGTTCTTACTAGTGGAGCGTTTACAGCAGCGAGAGGACTTGCGTTAAAAGGACTTACTACGCAAATTGTAAAAAGAGGTGGATCTGTAGCTACATCAACAGCGACAAAAAATGCTGTTAAGTTTTCGTCTTGGGTATTTGGTACATTAGCACACACCACGGCTAATCCACAAAGATATATAAACGCCACTTTAGAAAACATGACACCTGAAATGCAGTTAGCGTTAAGTGACGAAGGTGATGAGTTAGTTGGGATTATATCTGAGAATGGTATGGGGTTTGAAGAAGCTTTCTTAAAAGGATTCGGTACAACGTGGGCTGAATTTGGTACAGAAAGATTAGGGGAAGCGATACCGATGCTTGGTAAGTATATGAAAGGAAAATTACCAGAGGGTGGTAAAGAATTTTTCGAAAGATTTGTACTGAGTAAATACATGAAAAAGTATGGATTAACTAAGTCCGCCGCTATAAGCAAATTTACTACAGAAAAAATGGGGTGGAACGGTCTTATCGGTGAGGTATTTGAAGAAACCGTAAACCAACCTTTATCTAATATAATAATGGGTAATGATGTGTTAGAAGGAATGGATGAAAGATTTTTCTCTGAATTATCTTTATCTATGGGGGTAACACAGGTTGCGTTCGGTGGGTTATCGTTAGCTACAATGAAGAAAGGTAGAAAGACAGGGTATAGTATAAACAACACCAAGTATAGAAACGAAGCCGAATTTGAAGCCGCATTAAAAAAAATGGATGCTCAAGGACTTCTAGGAAGTAACACTAAAATCGATATTGTAATTAATAACGACCAAGCCTTAGCTGATAGAATTGAAAAACAATATTTAAGTAAACATAAAAACAAGAGAAATAGCATATCTCACACACAGACCAGTATGTTTGATCAAGCGTTAGCTTCTGAAATAGATATAACAAATGAGCTAGGAGAAAACGTTAAAGCTTACGAAGAAGTTTCTTTACATGAAGCAGAGACTAGTGAGTTGATGGAGATAAAAAGAGATATAAAAAATGACCCTACGTTATCTACAGAAGAAAGAAAACAAAAACTTAAAGATATAAATCTTAGATTAAAATACTTACACCAAAGTAAAAATCAAATACTAGCTCCTATTAAAAATAAGATTGGTCTAAGAAAAAGAACAGAAGCTTATAAAAGTACAACTGCTAAAATTAAACGTTTAATAAAAAGAGCTGGTCTTAATGTAGAAATAAAAGAACACCAAACCTTAAACTCAATGAAGGAGGGTGCCAAAGCAGATCTTCAGAGACAAGTAAAAGAAAACCAAAAAATTTTAGATGACTATCCTGACAAAAGAAAAAAAGAATATAAAGACTTGTTAGCTACACAACAATCTTTACAAGAGGACATAAAAGACGACAGTAATTTTATTAAAGAAATAGACGAGGTAACGCACGGTTATATTAGTAGAGATGGTAAAACTATTTTAATAAATAAATCTAGTGCGTTAGCTAAAAAAGGTGGTAATATAAACGTGGCTGCTCACGAGTTTTTACACAGATCAATGCGTCAGATGATTGGACAAAATCCAGCCGCGCAATTAGCCTTAGGTAGAGCGCTTCAAAAATATGTAATGAATATTGATCCTAGTTACTATGGTTCTCAATATAGAAATAGGTTGATGAAGTATCAAGGAGAAATAGAAAGAATCAACAGTTACTATGAGGCGCACGCTAACGCTCTAAAAGCAGGAGATACTAAAGCAGCTCAACAGATAGCGGAAGATCTAAATAGAGTAGAAACTAATTTAACAGCTCAAAACTCAGAAGAAGCAATGGCTTTATTGTCTGACGCTTTTGCTAGTGGAGATATGCAAATGAGTAACCGTAGACTTAGTTCACTGGGTAAGATATTCGAAAGAATAATGTCTGCCTTTGGAGTTAAAGCTACTTTTGCAGAAGGTGCGGATGTTTATGATTTTGTTGCTAGTTTTAACAAAAGCATAGAAAAAGACAACTTTACTAGAAGTATGATGAATACTCTAACTAAAGAGGCTGATATTAAAGGAGAACTTAAGGAAGACGTAAAAGGATATGGAAAAGCCTTAGGAAGACAAAGCGGAGTTTACAAATCAAAATCAGGAACAATCTACCGTATAGATGGTAAGGATATTAATTTATCAAATTTAGCTAAAGCTCAACTTTCTAAGGGTATAGGTAAAACAGGACAAGAACTCGGTAGTGCCGCTAACACTGCTAAGATAATAGCTAAAAACGAAAAGCTACAACAAGAAATATTAGATCGTTACGAACGTGGTGAAACTTCATTAGATAAAAACGGAAAGATAACAGTACCTGAAGATATTCAAATGGAGTTGATAGATAATAATCTACCAAGAGTTACAGCTCTAGCAGCGCAAGCAGCTAATGCCGGTAAGAATATAGAGTTAGAACAAGACAAGAAGAAAGGATTTGATCAATTCTTTCCTGAGTATTATATGAAACTAGCGGATCTAGCTAGAACTTACAACGCAGAGAAAGTACCGTTCGGTGCTTACATGAATACTCTTCTACCTTTAAAGTATGCTGGTATATTAGAGGACTTAAAGAAAGGAGAAATCGAAGGTGCTGTTGGATTAGAAAAAGCAGCAGACGTAGCGGTTGAAAACGAAAACATAGAAAGAGCTGGTAACCTTATTAAACTATACGAGAGATTTGGTAGATACGCTGAGGTATACAATCTAAAAGTTAAAGAAGCTATTAAGGACGGTAAGTTTAATCCAGCACAAGAAAATATTTCTAGGATTGGAGTTAACACAGTAGATCTATTTCCTAATATGACACAAACAATGTTTGGTGTTATACCAAAAGAAGGTAATCTTACTAGAGGTGATGTTAGTGAATCTCAAATGTTTGTTAACAAAAATCCTGAAACATTAATATCGATGTTGCCTCAAGCGGCTTATGTTATTGAAAGTATAAATCCTAAAACAGGGAAGCCTTCAAAGATAAAATCTATTGGTATACCTAGAAAAGTGTTAAATGCTTTTTACGATAAAGGTAAACGAATTGGAAATGATTATGCTTGGACATTAAAGAAAAATATAAGTACCGCAGATATGCTTAGTTTTGCTGGTATAACAGAAAGAGGTAAACCAAACACGTATAAAAAAGATTCTAACACAAGTCAATCTATAAAAGGATTAATTGATATTACCGGTAGAATGATGACTAACCAAGCTGCTAGAGAACATTTTATAGAAAACAATATGCCTTTAGAAAATATGGGTACGTTACAAGAGTCTATGAGTGGAGCTTTATTTAGCAAGGGTGTTAACGGAGCTTCTCTTGGAGACAAAGCTATATTCTTTGCTGGCTTACCTAGGTTTGGACAAAACTACATGGAACACGGTAAGAATGTTAGAAAAGCATTTAACATGACTTATCCTCCCGGTTTGTTTAAAGGCAGTAAGAAAAGTATTATAGAAGATCTAGAAAGATATATAGAATTGTTTGGGGAAAGTTTAGAGCAATCAGTTTTAGAAGGAAAGGTTATAATTGAAGAAAAAATTCCAATAGATTTAGCGAATTATATCGAAGCAGCAATGGGTAGAGTAAATTTCGAGGAAACTATAAAGAAATTATACGGCGCTAAAGATATGAGCATGAAAAGTAAAGAGCAGATAATAAGTACTCATAAAGCTATAACTAAAATTTCTGAGAAAATAGGTTGGGAAAAAACACAAAGATATTTATCTTGGATGTACCAAGGTAGAATTGGTGGAACATCTCTTGTGATCGATGAAAAAGGTAATTACGAATATAATCCAGAGTTTTGGATTAAGAAAATAAACAAGATAACAGAGCAAATAGATAATTACGAAGCTAAAAATCCAGGAAAAAAAGATACTAAAAAAAGAAAAACATTAGCTGAGTATATAGAAAAACACCAACAAGGATTAGAGCCAAGTACACGTTACGGTTTACATAGTACATTTGAAGAGTTTGAAAAAATGTATTTAATTGGAAATGGTAATTACAAACCTGGTGATAAAAATAAAATTGGAAAAAATACATCTCAAAATGTTGGTGTAGATATTTATACAGAGAAAGGTAAAAAAGCACAAGAACAATCAGCTAAAAGAAACGCAGACTTTTTAATAGAGTTTGGTGATATTATAAATGATCTTTTAAAAAATAAAGAAATAAATAAAAATGACGCTGCTATGATTGTTACTGCTATGGGTAATGCTGGTATGAATACTCCAATAGCTGCTGCGGCTAGAGTCGCTTATCACGACGCGCGAGGAGTTAAAAAACCAACAGCTTCTACGCATGTATACGAGCATCTTATTCCTAGAAATTTAATAGCTTTATATTTCGCTAATCATACTTTAGATAATTCCGCTAAAGCCGTTAAAGATTTTCAAACGTTACTAGATGATTTTGTTGTAGCTATTATACCTCATAAGCAAGATGGTATACTCAAGGAAGTTAATCTTCGTGATTACATGATGCCAGGTTGGGCTATAGGAATGAATCCATTACAAAGGTATTTTAACACGAGAACTTTTGGTAAAATAAACCTTAAGTTGATAGATGTTAAAACTGGTAAACCTATTACTGGATATGAAAGTTTCCAAAAAGTCCACGAGATAAACGGGGACAATCACGCTAAATCAGTAATAAAAAATAAAGCTATATTAGCTGGTAGAGTGGTTGCTCCTGCTAAAGGAATGAGTACATTTGATTTTGACGAGACAGTTGGTGTTAGTGATAATTATGTTATAGCTACGAAAGAAGGAGAAACACAGAGGATACCATCTGATCAATGGCCTTTTGTTGGAGAGCAAATGGTGAAAGAAGGTTGGGTGATGGACTTTACGGACTTTAATCAAGTTACAGAAGGAAAACCAGGACCGTTAATGCAGAAACTAAAAAACCAAATTAAGAAGTATGGTAATGAAAATGTATTTATACTAACAGCTAGAGCTCCAGAAAGCGCGCCAGCTATTAAAGCTTATTTAGAATCTGAAGGTGTTGACTTACCGATAGAGAATATTACAGGGTTAGGTAATAGCACTGGAGCCGCGAAAGCTGAATGGATGTTAGAGAAGTTTTCTGAAGGATACAACGACATGTATTTTGTTGACGATGCCTTACCTAACGTTGAAGCTGTTAAAGATGTATTAGATCAGTTAGATATTAAATCTAACGTACAGCAAGCTAGACAACAATTTAGTAAAGGAATTAAATCTGAGTTTGCAGGTATCATGAATAACGCTATGTTAGACATGAACCGAATACTAGAACAAACTAAGGGTGTTAAAGCAGAAGCTGTATTTTCAGCTGCTCAAGCTAAAGTTAGGGGAGGTAAGATAGGTAGGTATAAAATATTTTTACCACCGTCAGCTCAGGACTTTAAAGGATTACTATACTACTTCTTAGGTAAAGGTAAGGTTGGAGAAGCTCAAATGGCGTTCTTCGATAAAGCTTTAATCAAACCTTTTGCAAAGGCTATTAGTGAGATAAACTCCTTCAAACAAACGTTAAATAATAAATATAAAGCAGCTTTAAAAGAGTTTGGGGTTAATCTTACGAATATTGTTGGTGAAACAAACTTTACAGAAGATCAGGCAGTAAGAGTTTATTTGTGGAACAAAGCTGGTTTTGAAATACCTGGGTTATCTAAAAGAGATTTAAAAACACTAGTTGAACATGTAGAGTCAAATCAAGACCTTCAGGCTTTTGCGGAAACAATTGGGTTAGCTTCGGAACAAGAGGCCGGATATTTAGAGCCATCAGACTATTGG
>Ga0208013_1001147_pt1 | contig 12875 bp, 16 predicted proteins | sample 16_taG_FD_184091 | JGI IMG/M metagenome (GOLD analysis project Ga0208013, IMG submission 184091) | Marine viral communities from the Subarctic Pacific Ocean - 16_ETSP_OMZ_AT15313 metaG (SPAdes) (version 2) | ecosystem: Environmental > Aquatic > Marine > Oceanic | place: Pacific Ocean | collected...
TGAGCCATCTTTTTCTTTAGCCTTACACATACACAAAGGAAAGGGGAACTACATGGAGAAAGTTAGAGTTGCATACGATTTAGGAGTAAGAGAGTTTGATACATCCACAGTGAACTTTGGTGGTTGTATCAATGTGGACTACCCAACAGCCAATATCTCCACAATAGAGATGGTTCGTTGGGCAAAAGAAAAACAAATCCCTATGGAACACTTCATAGATGAAGAAAAACTACAGGAAGCACAGGATTATGCTAATTTAATGTGTGCCGAAGCCAGCAGTAGTAGTCTGCGAGCCTGATGCCTTGTCCTTTGTTCTCATCATCATTTCGTGAGTTTGTGCAGCATCTTGTTTTTGTTTCTCTTTCATGTGTTCCATAGCGGCATCCATAGGATTTGTCTGACCCATTTCCGTTACTTTTTCCATAGCCTTGTCCTTAGCGTAACCCGCTGCCTTGTCTTTGGCTTGGACACCTATTTTCTTCGCACCTTCCATGAGTCCTTTTCGACCCGCTTGTGTGCCTACAGCCGTTGCGCCTCTACCTAATGCCGCGCCCGCCACTCTTGCTAGGCCCATTAAAGCGGCTCCTACTGCTGGTGCGGGCACATGTTAGCGGAAATAGCACAACATCAAAAACATGTTGCTCCTTCCGATAAGTGTGAATGAAGACATGGTATTGGTTTACAAGGCCAAGTCTTACATTCAAAATAGGCCAAAAAGACTAGCCCAAGCAAAAGTTCAGAGGTTGGCTAGGGCTACTAAAAATAAGAAAACTAGAAAGCGATACAAGAGGAACTTATCTAGAGGAAACATAAGACCTAAGATGCGAAGGCAAACAGGTTTGGTCAGGGTGGTGAGGCGTAGATGAGTCTTGATGAGCATGAACACGGTCCAATCACCGAATATCACGGCACTATTGATTTGCCCAAAGTTATCTCAGAGGGCATTAGGGGCGGTAACCCAAAGACACGTTCAAAGCATTATGTTCCTGAAGGCTTGAGAGAAGAAGATTTGGTTTCTTACACCCACCCTGATAGGGAAATGGCATTAGCATTTGCACAAGACAGGGCGAAACGAATGAAATTAGACCCGGATAAAGTCGGTGTTGTGGGTGTTAGAGGCTCTAATTTACCTGAAGCGGTTGAGCATGAAGAGCCTCAAGGCGGTATATTTGGGGGAACCAAGAGTTTCGTCAGACCCGGTGGTATTTCACCCGAATACCTGATTCAAGCATCTGAGGATAAGATGAAGCCGAAGAAGAAGGGAATTGTTATGATAATCTCGGTTGGTCCGAAAATGCCACGTAAGCCCACAGATGAGTCTACACCTGATAAAGAAGTCAAAAAGGCCATACCTGAAGAGTGGGATGAACAAGCAGATATTCAGTCGTATAGATGGCTTCCAACGAAACATTTGGAAAATGCTGCTGCTGCTATGCCCATCCCAACATTGGAAGATGCAAAGAAAGACCCCTCACAAAGAAAAACGGGTATGAGTAGACAATACGAAGAGCAAATACAAGCAATGCACGATGAAGACCCAATGGGGGGCATAGTGCCTTTACCCGGGTTCAAGGAAATGGATTACGGGGGGCCACGAATAGCGGGGAGTTGGTTTATGCCAGCAGACTTACATTCGTTTAGAAATCCTGATTTTACTTTTGACCCCCGTGTTACAAATCATTCGTTAATCGGTTATGCTCAAAGCCCTAATTTTAACCGCACAGGAAGAGAAACAGGCGGTTTGAAGGTAGCCAATGAAGGATTCAACTATGGTCAATCTGACCCCGAAGACCTCTATAGAATACCTACGCCGCCCGATATGGGTGCTCATGGAATAGCACGAGTGGCCGATGATATACAACACGATAGACCATCACGAGCATATGAGAGGGATGCGAAAGCCCGTAAACTGTTGGAAAGGTTAGAAGTCCCTAAAGGGAAAGTTGGATTAGACATATGGAGAGAAAATAAAAGAAGGCCGACTACTACAGAGGAACTAATGGATATGGTTCGTGCTGGTTCTATCAAACTCTCAGGCGAACCAATGGATATAGCCTATCAGTTGCTCAAAGGCCGTAAACACGGTTGGAGGGGTGTGAGTAGTCAACACAGAAACTTTTTTCCCATGACTCGTGGGGAGAAAGTGTTGGTAAAACCATCTAAAAGACAACAGATGTTGAATAGGAGAACATCAAACTCAATTGGTTTAGAGAGAACACTAACCCATGCACAGAGAGATGAACAAGAGGCTATGGAGAGGATGCTAAACTCCTATGGAAATCATACCAATGTTCCTAAAGAAGAATTGGTTCATTGGGGTAATTGGTTACCAACCTCTCAAACTGTAAAAGTCAAAAATAGCCGGAATCAAAGAAGGCATGTGCCCACTAAGGCTACGAAACAAGGAAGAAATGTTAGAGTGTCCACAGGTGAACCTGAACCTAGAAGGCTTACTCGTAGACAACTAGATGCAACGAGTCTACTACCGGGCACTAGTTTACTTGCTGCTTTGGAACATGAAAGATTCATGAATGTGTTAGGGGATATGGCGAATTACAACCAAGTGGTGGGAACCCAACCAAACCCCGAAAAACCTTTACAAGAAGTTCTTCCACATCTTCCCAACATTAAACCACAACCTAACAATATCCCTATAAGCCGAGAACCCGTAGAGCAAGAACCTGCTTTTCATGAAAAGTTAAGTGATACTATGGAAGATGCTTCAAAAGGTCTTTTCGATGAAGATGGAAGACTCATCCCATATCAAAACTCCGTTATTAACACAGGCGAACCAATGGACATAGCATTTCAACTGTTGAAGGGGCGTAACCTTTCACCAGCAGCACGTAAACACAAGTTGGAATATGATACAAAATATCAGTCTAGCCCGAAGCGAATCAAATATCGGGTTGATTTGAACCGAGAGCGCAGACGCAGGGGCATCTACGGTTCAGGTAATCACAAAGATGTGAGTCATACGCAGGGTGGTAAACTCACTTTGGAGAACGAACACGATAATCGGGCTAGACACTTCAAGGGTAAAGGCACACTTCGCAGAGTTAAGGTGAAGAAATGAACCCCTTCAACCAAGCGTGGACTTTACTCAAGCGTGTGGTTTTACCTGAATCCAAAGAGCCTTTTTCGCCTGAGATGATTATGTGGCATTTGAAGCAACGGCAATTAGGTAATAACAAATGGGAAAAAATGCCGCGCCCGGAAGCAAGAATAACACACGGTTTTCACGGTGAACCTGTGCCCGAAAATGCCAACCCGCCTGTTGCTGTCGCTGATGTGACTGCAAATACTGATGAGGATTGGCAAAAGAAGATTCAAATGCGACAGGCAGATGATGAGAATGTAGAGGCGAGGAGAGAATGGTATGGTGTATGAAACGACCCCCTTCGACCAAGCGTGGACTTTGCTCAAGATGCCATACCACGGAACAACAGAAGCCTCTGCACAGAACATACTCCAAGAGGGTCTTCTCGCTTTACCCCAATGGGATGGTACCAGCGTGGCTATGACAACATTAGACCCTAAAGAAGCAGAAAGATATGCTTTCTATGCTGCACGAGATGCGAACGAAAAACCTGCGGTTCTACATATTTCCGACGATGCGCCGGGTCAGCGACCCATTGGTGATAATGAAGAATATCTTGCTTACGATGCCAAACCACACAAAGTTGCAGTTAAACCGGAATACATTTCTAGGTATCAGAAACCCAGCGAAAATTATAGGGGGACTCACGAATGAACCCCTTTGACTTAATTGGGTTAGTAATAGTTATTCCTGCATTTATGGTAGGAATTATTTTTTCTTCTATATATTTTATGCAATGGATGACTACTTTTCTTATTGAAATACAACAGGGGATACTCCAAGGGATAGATGATATGTATATAGGCGATGAATGATTATTCCGATGTTTACGAATATTTATCTATACATATAACTATATTAATCTCTATGTATAGACAATACATAAGACAATTAGGACAGATAAAACTTAAGGTGACCCCCTACGTGGGCTAACACGAGGTCATACTATGAGTAGAGACATTGGAGACACAAATGAAATGAAAATGACAGGGCTGATTTTATCACAATCGGCTTTAGTAGGGGTAGCGATAGGAGTGTATAGTTCAGGGCTTTGGATGCCTGCTGGTGCATCTGCAAATTCAACAGTAAACGGAATGACATACGCAATGGGTGCTTTAGCGATTCAGACAATAGCATATTATCTTTTTAAGATGTTCTTTGAACAGTCTATGAAAGAAAAGGTAGAAGTTGCAGAAATGCAAAGAAACAGGCAAAATATGTATAGACAGCAACAAATGGGCTTTGACCAACGAAGGGCGGATTTAGAATTGAGGCAAATGGAATTACAATTAGAATCTGAATTGCGTTTAATGCAAGAAGACCCAAGTAGATTAGTTTATTTCAATGGTGGTAATGTAACCGATGGTGTAGCAGGGGACTATCATAATACTGCTAATCCTTTTGGAGTACCATCTCATCCGGCAAAAAACGAAGCACCTATGAATTTAGGATTATCTAATCCACAACAATCTAACTTACCACCTCGTAATTTACCTGTAGCACCAAGGGACGAGGTTGGTGTAACTCAACGATTGAAGAAAGATGGAACGCCGGATTTAAGATATAAAGCCTAGTGAGGTAGACCAGTATGGTGTTACCCGGGCAACTTATTCCTTCCCCAATGCGCATTTTTCGTAACGTTGGGGATGATTCTGTTGAAGAAACTCTACGCGCCATGCATTTAGCAAATACGGTTGATAACACTTATGAATGGGGATTAGGTTGGATTAGAACAATATTATGTTCTATTGGTGCAGCAATGGCTATATCTGCAATGGAAGCCAACACAGATTGGAATCTTTGGGAATTAACAGTTGAGTGGGTGTATGGTAAAATGGCAGACTTCGGTACTTGGCTAACAGGCAAGTTCAGTTGATGGTATATGGTTGCTGCAAGTGGTAGTGTATTAGTAGGTGTAGCCTTATACGGCAAACAAGCCTATAATAATTGGAAATCTAGAAGAGTAGGAATATATGGTTCATCTATGGTAGGTAAAACTACTTTGGATAAATATATGACAACACCGGGTGAAATGGAAGAAATACCTGACCATGAAAGAACTAAGCATTTCAAAATAATTACTCGTTATATATTGCCTAAAGCAACACGAAAAAGAATACGTTGGGAAGGGGAAAGAAGAGTCATTCATTCTGCTGATTTAGGTGGAGAAGATAGATATTGGAATCTTTGGATAGACGATATGGTTGCTAGACAATGTGAATATGTTATATTTATGTTTGATGATAGAGCATTCAAAGGTGGAGATGATGCAATATCACAAGTTGGAGGATTTAGGTTTCTAGTAGATAATATAATAAATAGAAATTATAGATATAGAAATTGGAAAAGTTGGAGAAGGGGAAAGAGGTATGTTCCTAAGATGATACTGTTAGTTGCTAATAAAGCAGATAGATATTTTGATGCTAAAGCAGCACAGTTGTGGAGAGAGGGTAGAATAGGAGAACACAAGATATTCGACCCTTTTAGAGAAGACCTAATTAGATTACAAAAAGCAGGTATTCCTACACGCCGTTCCTTCATGGCAACACGTATAGGATGGAACGTTGAGAACACATTATTAGAGATGATAGATTATTGACCACATGAGTGACCTTTTTGATGTAGTAGGGTGTGCGAGAGGTATGGTGAGGGGGGCGACGACGACTGCATTGGTTTCTACCGGGGGTACTAGTAATTCGTTAAGAACTACTGTTCCTATGTGGATTGTAGAGCAATTTGGGTTATCCGCTGGCTCTAGAATAGATTGGAGTTTAGAAGTTAAAAATGGCGAAATGACTATTTCAGTGAACCCTCGGGAGTGATGAACATGGTGATGAGTATGAACCCGTTTTATTCCCCCCAACAACCCAATCTAGCACAAGTTAATGAGGCTACGTTGATAGCGTTAGCACAACAAGGAAATCCCAATTTTACACACGCTGCTCTGATGGAACAAGCCGCAGCACAACAACAAATGCAGAGAATGGCGACAGAAAAGAACATAGAAGTTCCTAAAGTTAATTTTTATCCTTCTCGTCATGCTAATCCGTATAAAGCGAGAAAACAAGATATCCGTCAAGCATATAAATTATTGAGTCCAACAAAACGGTCTATTATAGACCCTAGAAGACTATTTCGTCATAGTAAATATATGTATAATAAGGACACTGCTGTGTGCTGTGTAGACGGATGTAACGTTAAACAATTAATTCAATATGATAATCTATATTCGAGAATAAGCGATGAAGAGAGCGGAAGAACGTTGTGGGATATGTATTGGCAAAACCCAGTTACAGGAGAACCCGAGGCGTTTATAGCGAGAGAGGGAGTAACAAGTGGTCATATGATGAGAGCCACATATTGTCCTGAACATTTACACCTCTATCATTTGTTATGCAAATGGGAAGAACAACAAGATGTTGAAGATGAGATGAAACCTAGTCGATTTCGTGATAAAATAAAAAGAGGTGTAAGTATAGTTACTGTCCCGGTCTCTACTGTTACTGGTGCACAAACAGGACCGTTACATCCTTTAATTACAAAATATGAACCTTTCTTTGCAGAAATATCAGCAGATGCTAGGAGTAGTGATGGTATTAGTATGTTACATTATACTAATCCTGTTACTGGAGAAAATGACATTACTACAATTACTTTTGATATGAGGATGTTTCAAAAAGAACTTATGGATATGACTAGAACTCCTAATATACCATTTCAAGAGATTCTTAACCAACAGGCTCAAGTCCTTACCCCACCTCCGACGATACCGGACGCGGTTATGGAGGGGGTACAATGACAATGAATTGGAACACACAACAGCAGCCCACAACTACATCTCTTAATCTAAGTCAGACAGGTGCACCGACAGCAAATTATGGTACTGCATATGCACCACCACAACAAGGGTGGTATCAACAACCTCAACAACCCGGTGTACTAGGTTCTTTATGGGGTGGAGCAACAGGGCAAGACCCATACAATCAACAAATGATTATGCCACCAAGTGATACAGAAATTTTACTAACAATGTTAAACACATCTTATCCAGTGGAAAGGTTTCTTCAATCACAATTATTTCCTATGATATTAGATTTAATTAGTCAAATTAACACTTTTTCTTTACTAAATGTTTTGAAAAACGCTAATTATAATTTTGATGAAGATAATGGAGTTTTCAAATTAGATGTGACTAGTTTACCATCTGAACTACAAACCATGAGTTCTGAGAATGTAATGTCTCAAATGAACTCCATGACTAATGTGATAAATCAAACTATTACGAATGCTGATGCTACAAGACAACAAACTCTACAAAATGCACAACAAAGTATGTTACAAAGCCAATTAACTAATGCTCTTAGCGACCCCGGTTTAGTACAAAATGCAGCAGCGGGTACTGGAACATTTTTCCGTAGTTTCCTTACAGGGGGTAGAGCATAATGATAGGTGGAAGTGGTCTTGGTAATATGGGTGTACCAGTACCAAAACAAATAGCAGATATGTCAATGCATATGCTTGCACCAAAAAGAGAAGTAATTGTAGATATGGTGATGGTACAACTAATTAGTGCTATACTTATATTTATGGGAATTTTAATATTCAAAAACGCTGATATATCACAACAAGATATGTCTATGTATATGGTAGGAGTTTTCTTTTCGTTTATACTCTTGACCTCTATATATCAAAGAATAACACGGTTTGTATAAGTAATACTGATTAAGCGGTTCGCTTTCCGGTCTAACGTGGTTGAGCGAGAGCCAGTTATGAAACGTTCCTGTGCGTTCTGTCAAAGCGACGACAGAACAGTACTTGAGGAGGCTGTCAAAAATGGCGAAATGTCTTGTAAACAGTTGGATAAAGACATGGGTTGGAGAGCCAATACTGCTGACCGACATTATCGTAACCACATGGGACAATATCATATGGCGGCAAACCCATCTTGTGTAATATGTTCTAATGAGAATAGGTCTAGATTTGAAGAGAGATTTTTTGCTGATGGTTCAGAATCAGAAATAATTGCTGCTGAATTAGGGATACAAGAGAGTACTGTATATCATCACATGAAACACCACTTTCAGCCATTAGTTCAACGCTCGGCAGTAACCGAAGTTGCAATTACAGTTGGAAATGAAATTACCGTATTACGGAACAATGTCGAAAGACTTAATGGGAAACTAACAGAATTAATGGATGAGGGTAATGTTCATGAAGAGGGATTTGTTAGAAACGCAGTTTCATTACATAAGGAAGTTAGAGAGTCGATAAAAGATTTAACAAAGTTCCAAGACCAATGGGGTACGATGGGTGAAGGCTCTCAAGTGAATCAAACAATTAATATTCTTAATGTGGAATTGGCTAAGGAAAGCCCCGAAACATGGAAGAGAATAAAGTCTCAATTACAAGAAACTGTGGAGGGGATGGAATGATACCAATTACAGATTTAATGCAAGTAACTCATCCGGGGTATCAAGTTTATACTTTAGGGGCAGAAAGAAGTAATCCTAATCTTCACTTACCTGTATTTTTAGATTATTGTACATGTGTTTGTGAGAGATTTAGACATTATGCATCTCAACACACTGAAAGGTTAGTTACAGAAAATAGTCTAATGAAAGTAATCGACATTGTAAAAGATTTAGATGAAACCGATGACCCTGAGGTAGTATTTCCGTTGAGAACTGCATTAGTCGGTGCATCATTAGAGTTTGTCGAACATTGTAAGGACATGGGTAATTGTTTCAAAACACCGTATGCAATGAAGAACTTTTATCACAATTTAGGTCATATGGTACAGAGTTTAACAAAAAAGTTCGCTGGGGTTGATGAAATATGAGTAAAATCTTAATTAAGTCTAGTAGTGGTACTATGAGTCTTAGAGATACTCGTATTTACAATCCAAGAAGTGAATCATCATACATGTTTCGTAACAATGACGAAGACGAAACTACCTACACTGGTCACGAAGATGGAAAGTATCGTGATGAAATAACTGAGAAAAAGAAAAAGAAAAGAGATGACAGAAAGAAAGAGATGTCAAAACTAAAACACATTAAAGTAAAACCATCTGAAATAAATAGTATTTCTGATGATGACGAACAAGAAGAAGATGATAAATTAAATCGTGAAGTAGAACCATCAAAATTAACCGGACCACCGGGTAATATGGGATTCTTGACTAGTTTAGCAAATCAAGCAAAAGGACCGGGTGCAGCAGGTGGACATGCGTTTGCTACTGGTGAACCAATGGAAATATCATTTCAGTTACTAAAGGCTAAAGGTCATGATGAAAGACAAGGTTTTATTGGTACACCAAAGAAAGAGAAAAAGAAAAAAGACAAAAAAGACAAAAAAGTTGCTATTCGTGCTAAGAAGGATAAAAAAGAACGCTCTAAGAAATGGAGACCATCAACAGGTCAGTTCGTAAAACCACCCGGTGGTATGACCCCAAGGTCTGCTACTGGTCGTAGAGCCAAAGCGAGAATGCGTGGTATCAAAGGTGGCAAGAAAACTGGTTTAAGCAGGGCACATCTTGCTGTTGAAATGTCACATCGTGGTGTAAAAACAAAGCAACCCCAATCTAAAGACCCAAGAAAATATAGACAATACATGGGTCAACAAGAAGGTAGGAAAAGATTAGGTGGAGTAAGAACCGTATCTTCTCAACCTGCTAGATTTGGTACACGTTCTTACAGTGCAGGTCCAACTGGTGCTGGGATGTTACAAAGTCGAGGTCAAGCGATGGTTAGAAGACCGTCATTAAAACCACATAGAGCACCACCCTTAGTACCACCTAGAACCCCACATACACCGTCAATGCCACAGTTACCAATACCTAGTCCTCCTCCTATTTCACAACCAAGTACCGGTGTAGCGGTACAGGGTATGGCAGCACAAGGTCCAATGTTTAACCCATCGAGAGTTCCTACATCATCCGTTCAAGGGGTTATGACAGGACCAATTGGTGAGGGTAGTGAGTTACAGAAAAAGGGACTATCATACTATGACATCGCAGAATTGAGGCAGTTAGTCAACGATGCTCGTCGCGCTTTGAAACGAAAAGAGTCAAAGAAGAAGGGTAAGGGTACTGGAGATACTAGTGGTGCTGGGAGTAATTTACCAGCCCATTCTGAAAATGGACCAGTTACAAGCACAAAACCTGAAGGCGCAACGGAAGATGAAACGGACGCACGAAGGTTTGGTATTAATCCGTTAGACTTGTACACAAGCAGGGGTGGAAGAACACCATGATAACATCTCATCCATTAATATTAAAATCCATTACAATACTAAAGGGTGATGGTAATTATGGTTTTTTTGATGGTCACTTTGTAATTCATCGATACCCACCTAGGGAATCGTTTCACCCTGACCCTAATCAACCGGATGCCCCTGCCTTTGCACATACTGGTTCTGCACATGAACAAGAAACTGGTATACCCGGTGTTGGAAAATCAATAGTAGACCCTACCAAATCGCAACAAGGTGAGCATGGAGAAATGTTCTTCCAAGATGAAAAAGGCGGTCATCATCTACATGGTATAGATGGTGTTGTCAGAGCACTTGGTGAAGAATTGAAAAAGCAAGGAATTAATGTGCCTGCTAAAGATTTAGTTCAAAAAGCCATAGATATGCATAACGAAGAATCGCCTGATAAAAATAATCATCTTCCTAATATAGATTCTATGGCTTGGAGAAAAATAGTCATGTCTGACTTTCAAAGAGGGACTCATACTGATAAAGGAAATTATAGTGCAGATGGTCAGTTAATTACAACAACACCAAATGGACACCACAATTTAGGACACCCTACTAAACCAGCACATAAGTATGGAAAGTTCCTTGAATCTTACACCGTACCATATCATACACAGTTAGCGAAAATACTCAACGAAGTTGGATTTAATAACACTAAAATAGATAGAAATGGAAGAGAACATAATATACTAGATTTCGGTAATGGAAAGAAAAGTTTCCCATATATTAGACCTGCTAAACTGAATTATATGATTAATCCTGTTACTGGTGCGATGACTCCCGGAGCACATCATTTAGAAATGGGCCATCTGAAAGGTGGAGATAAGTTACCAGCACACCACATGCAAAGATTTAGCGATATGGGTGTCGATGAAGGACAATTTCAAGATATAACATCTTGGGATACATTGCACCATTTACCCGATACATATTTCTTACCACAAAGCGGTAGGAGAAAAAACAGAGCAGAAGTTATTCGTTCTGCTAATTTTCATTTAGAACAAGCACTTGGGATGGATAGTAAAGCCTTTGGAACATTAATAGCAGGTTCAGTACCGCCTAAATTTTTCAAAAGTACTTTTACAGACTTTAATGGAAAACAACACAAAGTTTCACAGTTGTTGTCAAGTCCACAAGGAAGAGCGATGCTTACAGAGCAACTTTCTGAATATCCAGCGTTTCAAGCATTATTTGGAAAAACTCAAGGAACTCTTGCTAAATTACATAATCATTATACTGAAAGATATGGTGATGTTGATACTGGGCTTGAAAAATATATGTCACATAGCACTAGAACGCCTGATTCTTACAGGTCAGGAGAAGGAACTGGAAGGACATTGGGTATACACAACAACGCTAGAAAAATATGGGCTAAAGCCTTAGCAGCGGGTAATTCAGGCGATGGACATTCTAATTTCAGAAGTGATGCTTTGTCACGTGAAGAAATAGAAGCAGCAGGAATTGGTCTGAGAACTGATGATGCGTCTATGGCTAACGCGCCTATGATAAGAGCGATAATTGAAGAAATAGCACATCATCAATCACTTTCAAGAGGACATCAAGAAAAAAGAATGTTACCACCACAAGAAGAGATTGACAAACTAGCCCCGCTAGTTCAATCATCTCTTGTCGGCGGTGCAATGTTTGGTGATGATGATTCTGTGATGGACGCCCCGGCATACATGCAAAACAGATACGTCAAGCCTGTACCACCAGTAACTGCTACTCAAAACACAATTCCAACTGGACCACCAATGGCTGCAACTCAAGGTGGTCCACCACCTCAACCTGTGTCAACACCACCTCAACCTGTGGCAGCACCACCTCGGCAAAGAGTGGCAGTGACTCCACCACCTCCTAATGCACCACCAGCCTTAGTAGCACAACACGCTGCTACAAGTCCATCACCTGAACCTGTATCGACTTATCCTCAACAGATGACATATCAAAGAGGTCAAAGATTAACACAACCACAAACCTTGAATCTAACACCACAACAGAAACAAAGGTTACAATTTGCATCTGCACCTCAAGAACAAGTTAGACAGTTGATGCAAGATTCAGGTGCAGCACCACAAAGAGCACCATTAACCGATGAGAGGGTACAACAATTCCAACAAAACGTTGGTGACCCGTATCAGAGATTTATATCACAATACGCTAAGAGTAGTGACAATCCTGAAGATGCTAAGGATAGATTAGTCAAAGCAATTGAAATATTGCAGATAGAAGATGCTAGGAAAGATAATGATATAATTCAACACATTCCTATTAAGAAAATGAGTAATGATTCTTTAGATGATATTCGTAATATGGCTGTGAAAATGGATATTACTACAGCAGATGTACGTACTATTCTACACAGTAAAGGCGACTGGGAGAGAATCACTAAAGCATACGGGTATCCTGATAAGGTAGTTAAGGTCGTCAAGGTTTCATTCGGGGGTATCTAAATGGGCAAGGTCTATGTTTTAGCGAAGGCAGATGGAGGTATACAACCTACATTAGGTTCTCA
>Ga0208013_1001149_pt1 | contig 12833 bp, 11 predicted proteins | sample 16_taG_FD_184091 | JGI IMG/M metagenome (GOLD analysis project Ga0208013, IMG submission 184091) | Marine viral communities from the Subarctic Pacific Ocean - 16_ETSP_OMZ_AT15313 metaG (SPAdes) (version 2) | ecosystem: Environmental > Aquatic > Marine > Oceanic | place: Pacific Ocean | collected...
AAATTTATTCGCAAGCCAAAGGAACACCTTTCTCACCATTGGTAGCGCCTCCAAAAGAAGCTACTTTTATAGATGATCTACAACCTAGACGTATAGCCAGCCAACTGTATGCTAAAGATGGAACCTATGTTCAAGGCTATGAGGATGGTGATTTTGTAGAAAGAGATCAACTTGTCACTGGCCCCGGTGGAGAACGAGGCGATCAGATTCCTGCCATGTTAAGTGATGGTGAGTTTGTAACTAACTCAGCAGCAGTAAGAGGCATGGGCATAGCTGCTGGTGCAAATCCACAAGACGAATACGAGCAAAGATTATTAGGCGCTCGTGAAATGTACAAGATGCAAAAATTCGGAGAAGAAGTAGCTCAACAACTTGTATGAATCTAACCTTAGAAAGGGTAGAACCTATTCCTGAAAATGGTAAACGCATAGCTGATTTTTTATCAGAACACTTTTGGGCAGAACATTCTTTGTCAGGCGAAGGATCTCCACCAATAGAGTGGGGCCGAGCATCCTCTCACATTAATCATTTCTTGTTTGAGGGTATTGTGTATAATGTATTAGATGGTGATACAATCATTGGTAGTATTGCTGCGGGACCAGATGATTATTGGTGGTCAGCAGAACAATACATTGGCGATGGTTGGTTTTATGTGTTACCTGAATACAGGAACTTAAAAGACCAAATCCCACCGTCACATCTTTTAATAGATGCAGTAATAGATTATGCTAAAGAGCAAGACAAGCCTTTGATTCTTGGCATTTTTAACCTAGAAGGTGTAGAAAGAGCTAAGAAACTTTTTGATAAGAAAGGTTTTCACCAAATAGGCGGTATGTATTATAGGAAATAAATAGAAGATGTGTCTCAGTAAAACAAAATCAGCACCTCCAGCAGAGGTCATAACAACCCCACAAACAGGTTATAGTTTTGTTTCTCCATACATGGAGGATTATTCCAGAAGATTATTAGGATCTTATTTTGGCGCACCTGGTGAATACGAAGGTCTTATATCTAGACCTAGAGATATTCCCATTGAGCAAACTGCTGGGCTTACTCCATTACAAATCCAAGCTCGACAACAAGCAGGTCAAATGGGTGAATATCAACCTTATCTAACTGAAGCTGGTCGACTCTTCGGTAGACAAGAGAGAGCTTTAGATGAAGCTTATGGATATTTGCCGGGTGCCCGTGAAGCAGTTACTGGCGGCCTTGGCGCATTACAAAGAGCAGAGCAAACAGCTATGGGTACTACAGGAATGTACGATCCATCTATGGCACAAAACTTTTTTAACCCATACGAAGATCAAGTTGTTCAGCAAACATTAGAGGATATAGGCAGACAGTCTGCACAACAGGACATAGGTCTTAGGGATCAGGCTGTATCAGCTGGAGCATTTGGTGGATCTAGGGGTAGAATTACTCAAGAAGAATTAGCGCGTCAAACAGGACGTGGTGCAGCTGAGGCTGTCTCTGGAATTAGAAGCGCTGGGTTTGGTCAAGCTCAACAACAAGCGCAACAAGCATTTGAACAACAACGTGGTGCTCAACAAGGACTTGCAAGCATGCAAGCAGGAGTCGGTGGACAGCAAGCGCAACTAGGCCAGGCTCTTGGTGGGCTTGGACAATTAGCTGCTGGAATGGGCGGACAGTTTGGACAGATTGGTGGTGGGCTTGCAGGACTAGGTCAGCAATCTCAACAGCAACTAGGCAATCAAGTTAACTTACTTAACCAACTTGGTCAGCAAGGCCAAGCTACTCAGCAAGCAGCACTATCAAGACAGTTTGCTGGAGCGCAACAGCTTGCTCAAGAACCATTACAAAGATTACTTACAGGTCAACAGCTTCTCTCTGGATCTCCGATGGGAGGTATCTCTGGAGGTACTGGCACAAGCGCATATCAACGTGGTGTCTATCAGCAACCAACAGGATTAGGACAAGCAGTCGGTGCCGCTGGAACGATTATGACTGGATTAGGTGCTATGGGCATATCAGACATGGATCTTAAAACAAATATTAAAAAAGTTGGTGAGTTAGAGCCAGGTGTTGGCTGGTACACATGGGATTGGAACGACAAAGGTAAAGCACTAGGTGCTGAAAGCGAACCAGCTGAAGGTGTACTAGCTCAAGAAGTTCTAGAAGTTAAGCCAGATGCAGTCATTGTTAAAGATGGCTACTACGCTGTAGATTACAGCAAGGTGATGTAATGCCGGGAATAATGTCAGGCCTTGAGCCAATTAAAAGCCAAGGTGTACCTAATTTAGAAAACGGTGGAGACCCTAGGTTTATGAGCCGAGAAGGTTTCTTTAGTATGAGAGATGACCCCGAAAGACTTAACGCACGAGATATTACTGATTTTATTTTTGATCCAAGTGATCCATTAGATTATGCAGCCGCAGGTATGGCGGCCACAGGTGTTGGAATTCCAGCAGCCATAGGCATGAAGGGTTTGAACACTGCTAGAAAAGTTAAAAGAGGCCTTGGTGCTTTAGCTGGAATGGTTCCAGCAACCATGCTTTCAAGAGAAGTTCTAGAAGTTGGAAAAGATCCAGTTGAATATGGCAAAGGAATTATAGAACTTGTAGCATCAGTGCCAGATGCAGGTGGTACTGTAGGCGAGATAGCAGAAGCATTAAGAACAGATCCAAAAGGAACTGCTGAAATTATTTTTGAAACTGTTTCTGAAACATCTGGCTATCCTGTTGAAAGAGCAGAAGGTGGCATCATGCAATATGCTGATGGCACTGGAGACATGGGTGTTTTACCAGCTAGCGCAAAGACTCCTGGCGGCAAGAAGAAAAAAGTTGTCATGACTGTCATGGATATGATGGATGAGATAGCAGAAAAACTTCCTACAAAACCTAAAGCAAAACCTAAGCCCAAAGCCAAACCTAAACCTGCGCCAAAATTAAAAAATGAATTTAAAGATGATCCTGTTGCAACAGCTAGACAAGCTGCGGCTCGAAGAAAAGCTGCAAGAGAAGCGGCAGAACCAGATCCGGTTCAAGGCCAAGGAGCTAATGTTAATAAAGCAGTAGACGAATCTCTTGAAGGAAGTGCTGGTTCTCAAAGATCTATTATTCAGCAGATGAAAGACAGACCCATAGCTGGGTTTGGTCTTAGGAATCCCGGCAAGACATTCATAGCTGGTGGTGTAACAGCGGCGGTTCTTCCTGTTGCAGATGATGAACCAACAATAACAGAACAACCAAATATATCTGAGGATCAAGCTGGAAGCATTGGTTCTCCTCCTCCTTTACTTACAGATGGAATTACAATTACAACAGGTGGAAAAGTTAATACCAATCCAAATGTTATTAACAATCCATCATATGATCCGGGGAATGATAACTCTTTAGCTTATTATGTAAGAGAAGAGTTAAAAGGCAAAGGATTTCAGGTAGATGAAATGGGTGAGTTTGTAGCAACTGATGATGTAACCAAACCTAAGTTTTTTGATTACATAAAAGCTTTGCCTGCTGGATACTCAGAAAAAGTTGGGAATGATTCAGACTTTGCTAAAAAAATGATGGCAGGTTTTTTAAACATGATGAAACCAGTAGAGGGTTATGTTCCTATTAATCCAGCTGTTGCATTTGGCGAAGGATACTTTGGTGAAGAAACAAGACAGGCTGACATGCTTTCTGCTGAAGCAAAAACTTTAAAATTTTTAAAACAAAATCCTAGATATCAAGGTCTATATAAAACTATTAAAGCTTATGAGGCTGGTTATAATATTGGAGAAATTGATGCAGAAAAAGCACAAGCAAGTTTTGAATTACTGAAACGTTCTTTAATGAGCGGTGGATCATACACTCCAGATCAATATGAAGATCTTGAAGTTTATTATGGTTCTACCAAAATAACACCAAGAGAGATAGTTGCTTTACTAGATCAGGGCGTAAATCTTTTTGGAGACCCTAACTTTAGATTGCAAATAAAACCTCCAGCCAACCCGTGATCATATGCCATACATTAATTTTCCAGATGGCACCTCAAAATACATACCAGATCAAGAGCCAGCAACAATAGAAAAAGCTAAAGCTGAACATGCGCTTGAGGTTGAATCTTTAAGCAAAGGCAAGGCTAATGTTTTGGGAGATGTTGGCAGGCAAACTGTAGCTGGTATTCAACAAGCAGTAAGGGGAGCGGCTGAAACAGGAGCTTCTGTTTATGATCTTTTTACTGATGAAGATCTAACTAAAGATGTTGGTGAATACTTTGACAAGATTGCTGTTGGTGAAGCTGAAACTACTCAAGGACAAATAACTAGATACTTAGTTCAATTCGGATTACCGGGCTTTGGTGTTGCTGGTGTATTAAATCGTTACGGAAAAATGAATAAAGTTACCTCAGCTCTGGGTGGTGGACTAGCTGATGGAGCAGTAGCAACTGATGACGTTGAAACTCTTAAAGATATTTTTATAGATAAACAATCAGAATCAGATCAAGCAAGACTAGCAAGACTTGATGGCGCAGAAGCAGCAGCTGAAAGGTTAAAAAATAAATTAGAAGTAGCGGCGGAAGGTGCTGGTTTTATATTAGGATTACCACTAGCACTAAAAGCAACCAAAGAAACTATCTATGGAGCAACAGACTTACTAGCTCCAGTTGGATCTGTCGTAGCCAAAGGATTAACAGCGGCTAAAGGTGGATTGAAGCCTGGAGAATTACAAAAGACAGCCTTTGACGCAAATCAAAACACATTACAAAAATGGTTTACCTTTGCTGGAGACAAGCCTGATCAATTAGTAGCACAAACAATGGCCGCAAAAACATCACAAGTAAAAGCCATGCAAGATCAAGTTGACACTGCGTTTGATCAGATCATAAAGACAACACAAAGAAGTGTAGATGGTGGCAGGCTAAATCAAACTAATGCTCTTGCTTTATCTAGAAACATAGAAGATTTTATGTTTCCAAAAATAAGAGTTGACTACCAATCTCCAAACTTATCACGGTCAGATAAAGTAAAAAAAGCTAGAGCGATTCAAAAAGCTGCTGAACAAAACATTTTAGATTTAGAAAAACAATATATAGACTATCAAGGTTTAGGTCTGGGAGAAGGCTTGAAGATATCTACGTTATTAAAAAATAATAGAGATATTTTTGATACTTACTCTAATCAAGTTTTAAATTATAGTGATGAAACAGTAGATGGATTTATGCATTTGTTTATACCAGATGAATTAAAAAGTATTATTGCAGAGAATGCTGGCTTATATGGAACAAGAGCCTATAGATCTATATTAGATAAAGGTTTTAAAGTTCAACCAGAGTTTCAAGAAAGAGCTGTAAAAGAAATACAAGAAAGTTTTGGTGTTGACAGGCAAACTGCACAAAGAGAATTCTTTGAGCTATTAAACCCCGGCCCAAAAAATAAAAATGGTTTTGACTTTGAAACCAATGACATGTTGATGGAAGGATTGCAAAGAGAAAAAGGAATTCTTAAAGGTAGACAGCTAGATAATTTACCACAAGTAAGAAGAGCTTTAGGTGAAACAGCAGGATACTTACAAACAGATTGGAAAAGTGCTCTTGCTAACACAAAACTTACAGCAAATGTAACCTCACAAAAACTTTCAGGTCTTATAGGCAAGACAGAAATGTTCAAACAGATCAAACAGCTTGATGAACTTGCACCACAAACAGGCGGTGTTAAATTTCTAAAACCAAAAGAATTTGGTATAGATGCTGATGGCAAGTCAGTTAAAGAACTAAGAGACTTTGATGCACAAGGTAATGCAATAGTATTCAAACAGTTTGATGAAGATGCTGGAGCTCTTGCTGGTTCTTATGCAAGAGCAGATATCTTTGATGCTTTGATGGGAGCGACAGCAGATATGAAAGCTCAATGGCCTGTTCTTGGAAAACTATACACTGGTATGTTAGCTGTTAAAGCTGGATCACAATATGGTAAAACAGTTTTATCTCCCGGAGCACAAGTAAGAAACTTTACAAGTATTCCATTCTTCTCATTGCTTAATGGAAATCTTGGAAGCACTGGTAGATTTGTTGACTCTGTTCAAACAAGTTTTGCTGGACTAATGGATCCTAAGGGAAAAATTTTAAGAAAGGATAAGATAGCTGAACTTATGGAAGAAGGTATCATGCAAAAAGGTGGAGCTCAACTTGGTGAAACCTTAGAGATTGCAAAACTTGCAGCTGAAAGAAGTGGATTAGTTTCTGGTATAGGTAAAGCTGTAGATAAATCAGGCGTTAGGTTTTTTGAAAAAGCTTATGGTATGACTGATGATGCTGGTCGTGTATTTAATTATTTAAGTGAAAAAGAAAGAATGCTTCAAGCATTATCGAAAGCTCCAGAGTCAGTGGTTCCAATAGAATCAGCAAAAAATATAACAAGGTTTGCAGATTTGATTGAAGGATCTAGAGGTGGTGCAATTATAAGACCGCAAGATATTATTAATAAGTATGGCCAAGAAGGATTAGAACAATTTGCTAGATCAGAAGCTGGAGAGATTACTTTAAACACTGTGCAGAACTATCAAAGAGTTGTGCCATTTGTTTCAGAAGTTATTAGAAGATCTCCATTTGGTAACTTTGTTGCATTCCCATCTGAGATTATAAGAAATACTACTAATGCCGTAAGTAGAGGCATAAAAGAATTGGCTAGTGACAATCCAGAGCTACAGAAAATTGGAATGCGAAGATTGACTGGTGCTGTAACAACTACAGCAGCCATGCCTACAGCATTAACAAGTTTGGGTATGGCATTAACTGGAGTAACCAAAGAAAAAATAGAAGCCTATCAAAGAACTGGAGCAACTCCATGGGATAGAACAGGAACACTAATACCTGTTGCTTCTGACAGAAACGGAAACCCAACTCAGTTTTTTAATTTTAGTTATATGAATCCATACGACTATTTAAAAAGACCTATCAATAGAGTGTTTCAAGAAGTTGCTAGTGGAAATAGAGATGAAGAATCATTACAAAAAATACTACTTGATTCTTCAATGGGAGTTATTGGTGAGATGGGGCAAAGTTTTGTTGAGCCAGCTTTTGCGGCTCAAGCTGTGCTTGATGGCATTAATGGAACTACAACAACAGGTAAAAAAATATGGGGTGCTTCAGACAGCACTGGAGATAAAGTTGCAAAAGGTTTTTATAATTTTATAGACACAGCATTACCAACAATTACTCCATATAGAATAGAGCCTGACCTAACAACAAAAAAACCTATTGGCATATCTGCTCCTGGCTTTACTCCTAAAAATTTTCCAAAGGCTGTGTTTGGTAGCACCAACCAACAAGGTGATGATCAAAAAATATTAGACCGAATGGGTAATGAGATTGATGTGGCTGAAACAATGGTGCAAGCATTTACTGGTTTTAAAATTGTTAAACCTCAGCTAGAAAGAACTGTAAGATACAGAGGTTTTGAGGCTAACGATGCAATAAGAGATGCAACCAATCAATTTAATAGATTGCTTAGAACCAATGACCGAAAAACAGCAGAAGAATTTTTACAAGGATATATTAATCAAAATGAAAATAGGTATAGAGTATTAAGAGATTTATATACAACCATAGAGGATGCTAGAACTTTAGGTTTAAGTGATAGCCAAATAGAAAAACAATTAAAAGATGCCAAGGTCGCCAACTATAAAGATGTTATGAGAGGAATATTTAGACCAATAGATGTTAGTAGAGATCTTGTCGATGCATCAAGAACAGGACAAATAGGTGTTCCTCAACCAATTAGTAAGGGTATGTTTGATGTTGCTAATGAGCAATTGAATCAAGGTTTAACAGGCCAATTCTTAACGCCAGACGTTAGAGCTCAAAGAGCATCTCAAGTTTTAAGAGAAGAGGAAGAGCAAAAAATATTAACTGGGTCACCATAACTTGTACAACAAATACCGGGCGAAGAAAGTCAAACTTGATGGCATAACTTTTGACAGTAAGTTAGAAGCGGCCAGGTACACTTACCTCAAAGAACTAGAAGCTGATGGCATTATCTCTGAGATAGAAGTGCATCCACCTTTCCCATGTGTAGTCAATGATAAAAAGGTTTGTCTTTATAAGGCTGACTTTAGATACGTCAACAGCGAGGGCGAGATAGTGGTCGAGGATACCAAAGGAATCGAGACGCCTATGTTTAGATTGAAGAAGAAATTAGTAGAGGCACTGTACCCAGACACAGAAATAATCGTAGTAAAAAAACCCAAAGCTTAGAGGGGTGGTCTGCTTTCAACCCAAGGTCTAATTTCTGTAATAGATGATCCATTAAATAACTTCTTAACTTTATCGCAAGTCTCCAAGATATCTTCTGGAAACCCACTGTTTACAACTTCAATTAATTCTTTGCTAGAAAAAAAGTTTTCGCCCGGCGTGTTAAGGTTCTCGGCCACGTTAACAAATCTAATCTTGTCCTTCTCATACAAAACCATATCGTCATCCTTCTCCATGACATGGGCTGGTATCAACTCAGGTATAAAGTTATGTCTTGCACAACCTTTGGTTTGTCTGTCTTCGCTAATCTTTCTATCGTGCTGGGTGCAATGCCAATGTGCATCTCCCTTATCTATATCAACCTTAGCGAACCTACAAGATCTGCAATGTATCTTAGGTGGCAGCGCTCTACCTAGATAACAGGCTTGTTGGCCCGGTGTCATATAACTTTTGATACGGTAATCTGTTTCCGGTATGTAGTTATCTGGTGGAGTTTCTGCTAATAAAATACTTCTTGCTTTTTCTATTAAAGAATCGAAAGCGATACTATCATACTCAATGATTTCTGTATATAAGTCTGAGTTATTTTTGTTATAAACAATTGCAATACATCGATCAAACTTAAACAAGCCCATGTATAAATGTAACTGGGCAGCATATTCTTCTGACCAATCACAATAACTACCAAGCTTTAATAGGTTGTTGAAGCGATTGTCGTTAGCTGTCTTGAACTCTAACAAGAATGGATCTTTGGTATCAATCCCCGGAAAGTTTTGCCCTACGCCATCAATATGGCCTTTGACGTGGCCTCCCAATGTCTGTGTCTCAAACTGTTTACCATTAGAGGCAACATCAAATATCTGAGCACCGGGAATCTTTCTAAGCTTCTTGATAAGATCATCCTCAACTACGTTGCCTAGATCAAGAAGCCTTAAAACTCTAGCAGGCATATCGTCAGGCATAAGCCAACGCCAACGCATCCAAAGTAAACGCTGATTAGGATTGCCTATCTGACTGATACCTAGATAAAATCTTTGGTGTCTCTTTTGTTGTAGTTCAACATCATCTAACAAATGGTTTATATCTTTCATAGATCTATGTCCTCATTTTGTTTGGTTTTAATTCCAACAACGTTCTCATACTTACCTTGCTTTTGCACAATGATCTCAGAGATTGTATCAAATGCACCGCTGTTAATTAATTCAGCGGCCATCCATGGTTGACTTGGTGATCCCCACTTAGTTGTAATCTTCTTCCACTTACGCACCGCCATGTTGTGTGCAGTGGGATGGCCAAACATTAGTGGCATCTTCTTGGGAAAGAACTCATCCTTAACTGTAAAGACTACTTGACAATACTCACTGCCATTTTTAGATTTAACCACTGAGGCAAAGATATCTGTGATGGTTTTGTTTTTAGGGGGCGATGCTTTCTTTTCATCTGATAAGACAGCCTGTCTCTCAGCTTTGGTACGCTTTGCTACTTCCCTTTCCTTCTTGGTCCAGAGAACTTTTGATTGTGTTGACTCAAACACCTGGCCGCACTCAATGCATTCTTTAGCAGAAGGTGAGTTGATAGCATTACAGCTTGCACAAATCTTAGGCTTATATCTTCCGGGAAGACTTTCGCCAGGCTCTACTTCATCTAGACAGCCATGCCTAGCTACGTTCTCACCGTAGTCAAGTAGCAAACAATTCTCCTTGTCATCATGCAGTCGCATGCCACGACCACACATCTGTACATAGAGCCCAACACTTTGCGTTGGCCTAAGCAATGCTATACAATCTGTTCGCGGGGCGTCCCAGCCTTCGGTTAAAACCCCAACATTGCAGAGAGCATGAATCTTACCAGACTCAAAGTCTGCAAGAATCTTATCTCGTTCTTGGTTGGGCGTCTCCCCTGTAATCACAGCAGCATTAATATTATGTTGCTGTAAATACTGAGTCATCTTCTGAGCATGGAGAACAGAAACACAGAAGAACACCGAGGCTGTTCTGCCTTTTGTGTAGGCATTATCAATCCAATCACTTATAACTTCAATGATGGTTTCATCTACCATCGCTATGTCTTCTAATTCTTTTTCCCGGAAGTCTCCACCTTTGAACTTCAAACTAACTTTGCCAGCATCAATGATGGCATTGTCATTGACAGCAAAGGCAGACAATCGGCACAAGTAACCTGCTTGTATTAACTCTGGTATCGATACACTGTAAGCAAGACCTTTAAAGAAATGATCTTTACGCTTGCCATAAATGTAACCCTGACCCATGCGATAAGGAGTTGCAGTACAACCCATGACCTTCATGGACTGGCGTTCTGATAGGGTGTCAATGATTTTCTTGTAGCGAGTCAGAGAACTAGGTGGCACGTTGTGTGCCTCATCAATGATCATGTAGTCAAACTTGCCAACCTTTTCTAATCTCTTGGGCGAGGCCAAGGTATCTCGACTGGCAACTAAAATCTGTGCATTGTGCTGAAAGCGTTTCATACCAGCAGCGAGTACACCCACCGGGGCATCTGGCCACACAGACTTTAGTTTGCTTTCAGCTTGAGCAACTAACTCTTTTCTATGAGCCATGATAAGAAATCTGGCTTTGGGGTTTTTGCTAAAGACTTCTTTAATAAAATGTGAAAATATAATGGTCTTACCAGCTGCTGTTGGTAAGGCAATAAGCGTTGGGTCTTCAGGCCTGGTATCAAACCAAGAGTGAAGAGCATCTATAGCGTTGCGTTGGTAATATCTAAGTTTCAATGAATGACTTTCTTTTGATCGCGAGGTTGTATCAAAAGCTGCATTAACTCTTCATGTTCATAAGATTCAAGGTTATCCATTACTACCGTGGATAGTAATTGCATAGCGTCATAAGGCGTGTGTGAAAATTTAAAAGATAATTCAACACAGAATCTTGCGAGAGTAACTACAGCTGCTTTAGTGTCTAGATCTTGTCTAGACCAATCATCGATGCACATATGTAAATCTTGCATCACTTGATCACAGGTTTTTTCATCTAAAGAATCTAGGGAATTTTCTTTGTTCATTTTTTTTTTCCACATTTAATAAAGTTAGTTTAGCATCTTTTACTTTCTGGTCGATGTCAGTTGGCAAACTATCAAATGTTTTGTCCAAAGAATTCAACAAAGATTCCATTACGTTAATGAGGTTGTTGGCCTCTCTCTTGTCTATCAGCATATCTTTTCTCCAAAAAAGATGGGAATAATATTCCCGGTTTAGTTATAATAAAAAGGCGAGGAGTAACGAAAGCATATCTCAGGTCGTTCATAGCTTTAGTTACTCGCTCGAGGATTCCACCAACAACATCACTCTCTCCTTTTAATAGGTCGACCTGTTGCAATGTCATGGTGAAAATCATTTACTTATCCCAATCAAAAGGATCTTCTTCTGATGAGTCACCACCGCTAGGTGCTGGTGCTGGGGAAGGGGAAGACGTTGCAGACGAACCGCCAGCTAAAAACTTAGCGATCACATTCTTATCTTCCCACTTCGTACCATCACCCTTATCTCTGCCTTCCTCTATACGAAGCGTGGCATTGAAAGGGACCTTCATCATGCTTTCAAGATCCTCCAAACCGAAAGCTTCCATATCAGGATCCATGCCCATGGCTTTTCTCCAGTTACGAAGCTTTCCTTTAGAGACGTTTAGTCCGTTGCCTTCAAGCATAAAGTTTTCCCAAACTTTCCTACCTGAATACTTCGGTCCCACAACCTCATAAGTTACACTCAGCATCTTATGACCTGTGGCTTTACTGTTTTTACTTTCCCATGACTCTGCTACCATCTCATAGTCTCCAGCAGGCATAGGCCCTATCGAACCGCTGTCTTCTTCGACATCAGTTAAGTTTAGATTAAATAAATCATCCGACATTTTTCTTCTCCTTCATTTTAGATTTTAAAGATTCTTTGAAAGCAGTCATGAATGCGTTGAAGTCAAGATCCAATGGGGCGTTACCCAAGTCAACTCTACTCTTAGCATCGAAGGCTGCGGTGAATTTATGAAATAACTTTCGCTTGCCATATGACACTGCTCTGGTCTTTTCATTAAAACCCTGGCCACTAGTACGAGTTGATACCTCGTAGTTAGCAAACAGGTTGAAGTCTACCCATTCCCGGATCATCGATGATACCTTCTTGTGTAGACTCATCTCCCAACGATCATAGGGCTCACGCTCTGGATCATTGAAAGTTCTGATAGCTACATGAGAGAGCAAGATAACATTCATCTTTTTCTCCAGTAACAAATCAAACATTTTAAGTATCCGCCTATATAACTCAGCGGATTCTGTGTAACCTTTACCGAAACCTAATGACTCAATGGACTTAACTGAATGCATGTCGCAAACTTTTTGTTGCACAAGTTTCTCAGCCCAGTCGGTGGTATCAAACACCACAGTTTTGTAATCATGTTTCTCTTCATAAAGAGTTTGTAATTGTTTAACAATGTCATCGTATGACTTGCATAGTTTGAAAGAAGATACATCTAAAAAGTTTGTACCCTCTTCTGTCTTAATAAATATAGGCCTAGGTGCATTAGATGCAAAGGTAGTCTTACCTATCCCATCAGTTCCTGCTACATTTATTTTTATTGCTGGCACCTTGATGCCTGTTTCAATGGTATCCAATA
>Ga0208013_1001153_pt1 | contig 12788 bp, 10 predicted proteins | sample 16_taG_FD_184091 | JGI IMG/M metagenome (GOLD analysis project Ga0208013, IMG submission 184091) | Marine viral communities from the Subarctic Pacific Ocean - 16_ETSP_OMZ_AT15313 metaG (SPAdes) (version 2) | ecosystem: Environmental > Aquatic > Marine > Oceanic | place: Pacific Ocean | collected...
TTGGGTTTTAGACTCGTTTACCGCTTGAGTCATTTCATTAAGTAGCTTTAATGCATCCTCAGCACTCTTTACTTTTTGTGAGTTGTTTATGTAATCTTGTAAAAATGGGTCAACCTCAATACCTTGATCGTATCTTCGGGCTATTTTATTAAGTCCAACAAAGGTAGTTGTCATTGCTCCAGTACCTGCGATTGTTGCTAACAAAGTATGCCATGCCACTTGAGGTCTCTCTCTTAAAAATTCACCCCATGTCTTGTCTCTTTGAGATGGCAGATGAAGAAAGTTATTCATATCTCCGAGAACTGATGCTACCTGCTCTTGAGGTATTTCATAACCCATCTGTACGAGTGTAGTTTTTAACCACTTCTCATCAAGCTTAATATTCTTTAAGAACTTACCCATCGGTATAGCCTCAGTACCAGCCTCAATAAACCCATGTGCTAGACCATGTATCAGAGATGTTGTCCAAGCCAAGCTTTCTGCTCTAGCTGTATGGACACCCTCCCCAGTACCTAGCAATCCTGCCATAGTTAGTATGGTTGGTAGGGCATAGACACCACCACTAGCGAATGTTGCCATCATCGCTGGAGCAAGAGCACCAAACGATTGAAAGCCACTATAAAGAGCTTGTGCATTTTCAGAAAACCTACTTATATCCCCCTGAATAAAATCTGCCATTGCCTTAGCATCTTTGCCATGCTCTGCAAAGAAATCAGCAGCAGCGTTAAACCAAGGAGAGTCAGCTCCCCATGCCTCAAGTGATTCAGCTAGAAATCCAAAACCACCAGCTAGAGTGTTGGATATACCAGCTTCCGCAATAGGAATACCAGACAATATAGTCCTAGGTATTTGCTTTATATGGTCAGCTAAGTTTTCCCATTCAGTTAAATGCTCTATATCGTCATATGCTAGAGCTGCAAATGCAGGGTCTTCTAATTGTTTTGCTAATATAGGTGATGTTTTAGCTAGATCATATGCGTTATATTTTTTTATATCAAGCATACGCTGAATCTGCTCAAAGTTATCTCGCACCATACTAATAGGCATATTAGATTCTTTAGCTAATTTTTGTAGTTCAGCCTCTTGGTCGGCATCACCCAAAGAAGCAATAGCTAGGTTTCTATCTACTATTTGTTTGTTCTTTGCTTCTTGGTCTTTTAGGTACTTAACAAAATCACTAGCTTCATCATTAGATTCTTGCTCAACTACCTCTGGCTCAACTGCCACAGCAGGTTTTTTCAGAAAAAAGTCGCTCTGCTCTAAGTATTCATTAAACGAATTTGTTTGTTCAGAACCCAACGGCTTAGAAGCATTAACATCAACAAGAGGTGAGTTTGATGAATTATTTTGTTTTTCTTCGTCTATATATAACATTAATGCCTCAAATAATATTTATTGCAACAAACCTTCTAGTTCTTCTTTACGTTTTCTGAGTGCCTCTACCTGTAAGTTTTGATATTGGTTGGTTATGGACTCTCCACCTTCAGGCTCTGTTAAACTTAAATATGAGTCATTAACATTAGTGCTAAAAATCAAATCCCAGTCATGAGTTTTATCGCCCTTAATTGAATCTAAATAATCATTAATTGTATCTAGCTCTTTTTGCATCAACTTTAATTTAACGCCAATTGATCCATGCTTCTTAGCTTTCTTTGTGTATTTAGGGTCATTCTCCCAATTAATCTTGTTTAGGATATTGCTGGTGTGTGACTTTAGAGCTTTAACAGCCTTAGCGTCAGTCATATTAGAGGTGTTAGTTATAATTTTATTAGAGTGTGATGTTGCTTTATCTAACTTCTTTTTAGCGTCTGATGCCTTTTTCTCACTTTCTTTTTGGTTTACAAAGTTTCTATAGTTTGCATAGAGTAAGTCAGCAGAAAGAACCTTTTTCTCTCCTTTTTTAAGGTAGTATTTTTCAAGAGATTTTTTTAATACACCCTCTGGGATTAGTGACAGCTTAGCCACATCCGCTTCCCAAGAACGCATATTGTTCTTTTTCAGTATGTGTTCAAGTCGTAGTCGATCTTTAATCTCACTTAAAAAGACATCTTTACCATCTATCTCAACATAGGTATTTTTAAGCTCATCGCTTGGCACTGTTGCATGAGTTAATAACTCATCACCACCAAAATCCTCAACAAAAACCTTATCACCAACTATATCATTAACAATAACTTGCCACTGTTGACGTGTTGGGTTTGTCGTATTTTCTTTATAGAACTTTTCAAGCTCATTAGTCAATCTATTATTAAAATTACGAGCACGCTCACCTTCCTCACTATCTGGAGCTTCTTCAAGGTTGTCTTGATCTAGACCAACATCAATAAACGCTTGCTTATTAATCTGCTTATGGTCAGTTGTAAAGCTGGACTTATCAACTGTTTCAATTCCTCCACCCTTTTGAATAATAGTCTTAACATTCTCAAGTATGTTTCTATATTGCATATCATTAGCACTCTCGCCTTTACCGCCCCCAAACCAAAAGGCAGATTCTTGATTGTTAACATAACCCACCACTTTTCTAACCATGTCTCCTGCTGGAGTTGGTTTATCATAATCATCTATAGTAAGACCTAGGTCTGCCAACAGTCCTTTTAATTGATCATTAGTGTTAGCTCTATACACAACCTCATTAGTAATTGTTGCTGGCTTTATTAGATCTTCAGCAATCATATCGTAATAGGCAGTATTTAATATTTTCTGATAATCTTGATCATGAGGTTTCTCGCCATACACATCCCAATGCTCTGCCTCTAACTGATTAACTCTAAACTTAAAATCTGTTACCAAAGAGCCGTCACCTATATGGGTATTAAGATCTGCTATATCCCAACCAATTCGTGAAACCATACCTGCAAAAAGTTCATCACTAGATTTTCTATACTCGACTTCATTAGTACCTTGGGTGAATCTCCATTCAGGCTCAGCAGCCATATCTACCAACACTCTATACACCGCTGTGTCATTCATATAGGCACCGCCTTCTTCTTGCTGATAGCTAAGCAGTCTTCTATTTAACTCATTTTTAAACGCCCTAATCTGCCTACCTTCAGGGGTGTGATTGAGTTCGTTGCTAATGTTATAACCAAGTGAGGTTAGAGTTGATTTTAAAAGATCTTCTGTTTTGGCAAAATATTCAGGACCTTTTTCTTTAAGTGTTTTTAATGTGTCTAAATTCGCTGTTGTAAGGAATGGTCTAAACAGATTAAGATTCACTTTACTAAACTCTTTAAAGTTTGTCTTTGCTAGGTCACGCAAATAATTAAACCTTACTTGGTCCTGTATATCCTTTTTCGCTTTTTGTATTTTTTTCTTCGCTTCTGTAGTATTTTTTATATTCTCACTTACTGCATTCTTACGAGCATTTAACACAGCAGTTATTGAATTTTTTTGTGGACCACTCAGAGTTTCCCACACACCTGTTTTAAATATAGACTTATCATAAAAAATTGAATCGGTATTAGCTAAAGTATCTTGAGCCGAACTATATGCTTCGTCTTGACGGTCTTTTTCTATTGCGTCATCTTCTGCCTTTCTTGCTTTAATCCTAGTTACCGTCATGTCTTGCAGGTCAGCATCTTCTATTTTTCGTGCTTCTTTAAGTTGAGCTTGAAAATCATTATTTGTACCAATAATCTCAGTGGCAAGCCTTTGTGATTCAGATTTAAGGGTTTCATCAGATACTAACTTTTCAGCCTTTGCACGCACTTCAGGAAGCATAGCACTCTCAAATGTTTTAAAATGCTTCAAAGCTTTTTCAGGGCTACCTTCATTTATGAATGCATCTATTATTGAGGCGTGAATTGCTGATGTATGTTTAAGAACTTCGTTATTAACAATATCTTGCTCACCTTCATCTCTGGGGTTCTCTGAGTCAATACCATAGACATCTTGGATTTGTTCTTTTAGCTCATTAAGCATAACCTGAATGTTTGTTGTTAGGCTTACTGGGTCTTCTTTATTATTTATAGCGTCTTGCTTAGAGTTTTCTATACGAGCAAGTCTTTCTACTTTGTTGTAATTAACAAGCTCTTGCGATGAGTGTTTATATATTGAGCCCTGAGCATTTTTAGTTCTCACATCTGCCATCGCATTCCAGTTCCTTAACATGCGAGGATTTAAGTCTTTCTCTAGTGATTTTCTGTATTCAGTGATTGATTCAAAGGTAGAATCTTTAGCGTCTAGTGCGTTACGTCCACTAAGACTCAAAAAGCCGTTCTCTGGGTCGTGTAGTGCCTCTGTAATGTGGGTTGTATAATTATTATCTAGTTCACGCAGGACCCCCTTCTCATAGATCTCTTGCATCTGCATTTCATGTTCATGCCAAACATCAGCCTGCTTAGCCATCTGTTGTCCAAAACCAACCTGAGCTCTAGCAACATTACCCCCAAAAGCATCGGCAGGTGCGCTGATACTTTGTGTTCCAGTAACACCAGTTGATTGAACTTGACCTATGTTGTATTGTGGTACTGTTGGCATTATCTCTCCTTGTTAGTTCCCTTGTTTTGCATACCACTTACTAGCAACAGATCCTGCACCTGAAAGTAGCGAGGACATAGCGTTATAGTTACCTGCGGTATAAGCGTTCTGTCCTGCCATAGTGTTGAGTTGTGATTGGGCTTGATAATTAGACCCCTGTACTTTATAGTCGTAAGCTTCACGCTCAGCGTTGGACTTTATAGTTAATGCATCCAGCTCTCCAAGAAATGCGGTATCTCCTAAAATATCCAGAGCAGAGCCATCGGTTACATCTATCCCATTGGCTGCCATAACAGCCATTTGCCTGCCCTTTAACTGTGACACCTTGAGTCGATGTTGTCGCTCTTTAATACCGCCCCTATCTAGGGCATCTTTAGCCTTCCATTCAGAAACTATACGGTTGTTTTCATTTACTTGAGCTTGGTAGTTATACCTTTGCTGTTCAGCTCTAGCTGCTGCCTTTTGCCCTTGGTATTGTACAATTGTGCTTGCTAGTGTTAAAGCTATCGGACTACACATTATTCTTCTCCATTGTAAATCTTTGAAAGTCAAAACCTTTAATACCCCAAGGCTTAGGTTCATCAAACTTAAAACCTAACCATTTGAGCCAATGTATTGCGACTGTATTTCTTACATCAACATGGTTCTCTAAATAGTTATAGTTATCGGTAAACTTCTCTATTACTGGCTTACATCGTTTTAGAAACGCTAAAGGGTATTTCTCAATCACGCTTGTTGATAACATCCAAGGTGAACCTTTCCTACTAATCATTGAGATCGGACAGACACCCCACAAACACACCAGCTCATCATTAAATGTAGCTGCCTGAGCATAAGTTGATAGCTCAACTGAATCCTTAATTACGTCATAAAGGTTTAGTGAAGTTGTGGCAAGAAGTTCTTGCTTATCTGCCTCACGCAGATTGTTATGCAAGTCTTTAATATCCTGCTCTTCTACATCTCGCATGACTACATCAATTGCCAATTGCCACCTCTGGTATTACCGCTAATAATGTCATTGGTAAGGGGTCATCCTGCCTATAAAATATAGAGCCAGAGGTAGACCATTTAGAGGCTATAGCGACCCTAATATCACCACTCTTTAGTGAGGTGGATGTGCCATAAGGCTCATACGCCCTTTGTTTAAATTCTGTAAGTCTATCTGCGTCTGGTCCTATCTTGCCACCCCTAGAAGATTCCACCCGTAAAGTGACCGCAGCAACTGACTTAGTTTTGCCTTGAGTGGTAGACTGTCCTAATTCAAGGTTTAAGGTTTCAATGTCTGACTGAATCGGTAAACCAACATGAATCTTGGTGGCTGGGTTAGATATAGTTATTGCTCCAGAGGATACTACCTGTTGAGCTTCAACATTACCATCAGCCAGAATCGATACTGTTTTAGCTTCCAAGTGCGATAACCCTGAAAGCTCGTCAACTCCTTTAGCCCATGAAGTACTAGCAACAGCTCTAAATCCTGTAGGTACATCTCGACCAGCTTTTACAGTTACCACAGTGGTGGAAGTGTATGCATTTATAGTACACACCAAAGTATCACTGCCAATGGTAATTACTATAGTGTTACCCACATCGCCAGAACTAAATGTAGCACTACTAGCAGTCAGAGTTAAATCTTCAGTATGAGTCCAAGAGCTGCCCCCAGATAAGGTCATTGATACTGACCCTGTATGGGTGCCATCATAAGACAAACCTGAATCAACAAAGAAGGCATCTGCCACATCAGTAAAGACTCTAGATTGTAATCTCTCTATATATCTCTTCGTTGTTCCATTAATAGTTCTATTAACTACAAAATAGGTAGCATCTTCGCTGCCCTCTGCTACCGAACAAGTAGACTCGAAAGTACCATCAGTGTCGTGCCTTGACCAACCCCAAACCTCGTGCTCCCTTAAATAAGTAAGGGCTGCCACTGAGCCATCATCTAGCACTGTCCAAACAACAGAGTGTGGTGCCTGAGCAAAGGTCCACTCTTTAATATTCTTACCTGCAAAGAGATGGTTTGATAATACCGTTAGGTCATTACCAGTGTATGAGTCTGAGTCCAAAGCATAAGCCAAATCACGAACAATTGAGCCCTTAGATTGAACATAAATAATAGTGTTACCAATTACCAGTGGAGGTACCTCAGAGATACCACGATAGCCCTGCGGTTTAACTGCAATACTTGAAGGAGTTACCACCTTACCATCACTAGCTACCATTAACCACTCACCACCAGAAGTAAGTATTACTAAATCTGAGAGTGCTACTAAATGTCTGACCTCGTTAACTTGAGAGGAGGCAATAGTAAAGGTTACTGCGTCATCATCTTTTAATGGCTCAGATATATTAAAGTTGTGGTAATTACCAATCTGTGACATCCAGACTTTTTGTGGATCATTGTTTGATTGAGCAAAGGCTAATCTTTGTTGATGATAGGTTACCGTTGCTGGATAGTCATCGGTACCATTAAATATTGTTCTATCTGTGGGTGGAGAGTCTTCAGCTTCGGCAAGGATATTGTCATCGACAAATGTAGTTGAAGTAGATCTACCAATAAAGCCATACACACCGCCAGTTAATTTATATACATTGTAGGAGTCTGCACCTGAAACAGTTGACCAAGTTACCGTATTAGTTGTAGTAGAGGATAAGGCGTTATTAGTTACGCTGCCTACACTTGACTGAGTAGATTCATCTCCAGTAGAAGTATCTACAGAGGTCACGACATATGAATAAGAAGTGTCATCAACACCTGAGTCATAGTTCTGTCTAGAAACACTAACTCCAGTTGGCACCGTCATAGTTGAACCAAAACTAACACTAGTTAATGTCCAAGCTGTATGGGAGGTTCTTTTTAGTTCTTTAGGTGGGTGTGAGGGGTGACACAAAGTCATCACATCTGCTGACTGAGTAAACTTTAAATTAGCTAATTCAGTATGAGCATAAGGGGTAGTAATCTCTACTGGAGAACCACTTGATTCTACCTGACCGCCATCCTTAATAACCCTCATAATAAGGTCACCAAACTCCAACACATAGGTCTGTTCGGTATTAAATTCAAAAGGGATAAGTCTGGTAGTCTTAGTTGAATCTTTAGTCTCACAGATAAACTTCGTACCAGCTCTATTACTAACACCACCATGAGCCTGAACCACAAAATTCCTGCAAGTCTTTAAACCAACAGCATACTTAGCCAAGTCAACCCTTGCGTGTAGTGAGGGAGCCAGCTCTCCGCCAGTGAATGAAGGTTGAATAGTGCTAGTTGGCATTAACTACGTCCAGTTATCCATTCTGCTTCTCGGTTAATATCGCTATATGATTCATTAGAGTTAAATGTTTTGGCTTCACTAATAGCCCTATTAAACATTTGAAAAGCCATATCCATGCGTTTTTCATCTCTAGTTAATGGCATCGCAATCTCTGCTGCCAAACGCCAAGATATAGCGTTAATAAACATCGGACTAAAGACCAATGTATTAGTTACTTTGTAGGTATAAATTAGGCTTGCTGTCTCTTGATCTGTCAATATAACTTTAGCGTTATAAGCATCTGCCAGAGCTATCTCAAATTTAATTGGGTCAGCAGTTTTGTCAGTCTGTAGTATCTCTCTAGCGTAGAGACAATCGTTTGGATATGAGTATCTATAAGCCCATGTATCTGGAGGGCTGCCGACATCAGACAAAGCTATATGTCTAGTACTAAAGTTCCAAGGGTGAGAGATTAATACTGAGTCTCTTATATCAGCATATAAAAGATTACAGTGAAATGCTTCTTCTGACTGCTCAGTTAATGATGATATTGTGGCACTCGCACCTACATGAGAGAGAGCCAAATTACAAATGTCTACTTCACTTGCCATATTAATTCCTATAAAACCCCACGATATTGCTACCGTGGGGAGAGACGAACTGTGTTACTTTTTAAGCGTTAGGGTAAGACTGCCACTGTTGAGCATCCTTAACAACTGACGCACTTACAGTCATTGTTGGGCTTGTACCCCCAACATCGTAGTACAGACGTACATAACGCTCATTCGTATCTGGTAACCCCAGAACTAACGTATCGCCAATAGCAGCAGCTGCAATAGAGCGAGATGTTAGAACTGTTGTAGCAGAACTAAATGAAGCGTTATCATCTGTTTGAACTAGAACAGATAGGGTTGGCGAAGTGCCTCCCATAGCAACGTCAAAGTTCAAAGCGACTTTCATTTCCTCGCCTACACCAATATCACGATCTGAGCCCAGATCAATAATATTAGTAGAAGCTGCATCAACCGTTAAAGCCTGAGCATCAGAAAATTGAAGATTGTAGTCAATTATCATATTGTTTTCTCCTTAAATAATCCTTAGCTTACAACAGCTTCGGCATTTGTGATTGCATCATTACGTCTGAATGGAATTCCATCAAAAGTCATAACACGCTTACCAGCAACTTCGTCCATACCGATACGAACATTGTTAGCATTAGTGATTTGCCTACGCAAAATTGATGAGACAGTACGGTTACCATAGAATGTCGCACGACCTAATCCTAGGTTTGGAACTTTCTCTACTGCCTGTACCATTAGATCAACTAAGTCAGCACCCGAAGAGGCATCTTTAGTTAAGTTTGATACATCGATATTAGGGATACGAACCACATAACGCCAGTCTCTCAAAGTAACACCAATATCCCACTTGTAGTGAGTTCTATAACCTTGGTATTTACCTGATGCTGCATCCTCTAAAGTCACTTCACCAAGGTCTTGATGTTTCAGACCAGCTTGTGAACCTTTAGGATAGATACCATGAACCGTGTTAGGACCCCATACCACTAACCAGATGGAAGTGTTATCAGCTCCTGAACCACCACCGACAATGATATTGTCACCAGACTCAGCAGATGTTGAGCTATAGCGTGGAGCTAGACCCATAAACTTCTCTGGGTCAGTACCAGTATCACCATAGAACAATGTTGTTGCCATTGTTTGGTTCATTGATTCAAGGAAAGCACGGTCTTCAGATAACCTGAATGAAGCACTGTTACCATTAAGATCAGCCAAAGCCTTATCCACTTCAGCGTAAGCCTCAAGCATACCTGCTGTATCAGTCACCTGAACAGTTGTACTCTTGGATGGCTGTACACCATAGTTCAGTTTACGCCAAGTTGAACTTGGTAATCCTGAACGGATTGTTGTGCGATGTCCAGTTGGTAGATTTCCTTCAAGGAAAGTCATATCATCTAAGACCTCGTTTGTTTCTGCTAGTAACTCGACAATAGTGTCGATCTTACCATCAGGGTCCTGCCTCTTAGCCACATCAGCCAGAGTAGGATTAGTTGTTGATAATGTTGCCATTATTTACTCCTTTTATTATTGTTTCATTGACGGGTATAAAACATTCTCACGAGTCTTCTGACCAGCGTTAGCACCGCTAACAATGACCTTATCCTCAGAGATAGCCTTACCCACTCTGTTAAGAAACCTAATCATTTCAGGATGGTTGCCCAAACCAGAATAATCAAGCATCTCGCTAAATTCACTTGTGCCAAACGAGTCACGAGCTTTCACTGCTGTTGAGATATTCTTATCGAAATTCTCCCCACCATATTCTTTATCGCTTTTCGCTTGTTCAACCCAAGCTTTCTGCTGCTCAACCCATTGTGTCATTTCTGCTTCACGCATCTTACTGACCATATCAATGCCCGCCTGAGCTTGATCTTGGGTTAGGTTGTTTTCTTTAGCCCATAACTGATAATCACCTAGGACTTCTTCATTTACAGCAAAGCTTTCAGGGGTATCAAAGTTTTGATACTCTTCAGGGGCACCCGCCTCTTGTGTATCCTCATTTGATTCTTGATCTTCGCTTGCAGCTATACTTTCCTCAGTTGACGGTTCTTCAACCACCTCTTGATTCGAGTTCTCTGCCTGCTGGTCAACGACTTCATCCGCATCGGTGTTAGTCTGTGTCAGCAAAGTGTCTGATTCTTCAGGCATTTTGTTCTCCTTTATTATTTTCTTTTATCATTTGCAAATACCCATTAGTATCTGCATCCGTTACCTCACTTTCTAGCCATAGTCCAATATTCCTTTGTCCTTCATTAAAGAAGGTTGTGCTATTACCAGTAAAGCTAGTTCTATGTATTCCTGCTTTCTCTAAAACTCTCCAGACAAGCCTACGCCCCCACTTCGTTTTAAGCAGTTGGCGTAGATCATCTAGCTCAGTGTCACGCCTATTTTTTTCTTTGAGTGTAGCGTTTTTCACTTCTTGCTCATTAGATGCGTTGTATTCTTTTTTCATAGAAGTACTATCTCATAAAATGTGCAAGTTACCTTTCGTTACAGAATTATTCATCCCATACCACCCAATATATTACTAAGAACATTGTTACCCTCACTATCAGCCTCGGACAATACTTTGGCTGCCTGAGCTCCTTGATTAGCTACTTGAGCTCCTTGCTGGGCTTGTTCCATCATTTGTTGTTGTTGAATCATCTCCTGACGCTCTTGTCTTATTTTTTGTACGTTATCGTCACTAACAACAATCTTAGGAGGCACGCCTAACATTTCAGCGTATTCATCTACCGACTGGTCAGCATCAAGCTTATCTAATACGTCTGGTTTGGCTGCTGCCATATTGCCAACAAATCCAGCTAACCTTTCAATAGCTCCAGTACCGATTGCTCTTTGTGCTTGAGCCATAACCGAGATATATTCAACCTTTAGCTCCATCCCTGACAGAGCTTCTGGTGGTTCTGGCACTAAGTTATTACGCACCATGATATTAAATGTTCTATCAATCAATGGATCTAACAATTCAGAATGCAATCTTTCAAGGACTGGACCAAGCATCAATAACTTCTCTTCATGCCTTTCGTCTATCTCTCTAGCTGTTATCTGCCTTCTATTGGACATAGTTAACATTTGGAATAGGTCAGAGTAGAAGCCTTGTTGAATACGACCCTGAGTCTCTTGTATGTCTTGTTGTAGCTCAGCTAACCTTGGATTAACCTCATAGGTTGGTCTAAAGCCAGACTGAGTGCCCTGCATGGTATCTACATAAGTCACCCCACCTGCAATAACTGTTGCTGGTTGACCTCTTAAAGATGACGGTGCCTGCATTGGTGGATTAACCATTTTGTCAATACCTTGAGCTTTACGCTTTTGCTCAATCTGGAGAGCTTTAACATCTCCAAGTACATCCATAGCTGGAGAACGTCCATAGATGTCAACTCCTGTAACGTGCCATCTTGGTGCCATGATTGGGAACTCTTCATAACCAGAGTCTGAAAGGTAATTATCTACCCTACCGCCCTTCTCAAAATACACACTACGATAAGGCATATTCTTGTTGTCTTTCATTTTGTAGTCTCGGTCTACATTAGGCTCAATGGCATGGATAATATCTAGCCATTTATCAAGCTGTCCATTCTTATGCATCCCTTGTACTTCTTCAGAACAATTCTCATGTCCAAACATCTTGCAGGTCTGAGCTACAGTTAGCTGGAATTCACGATAAAAGGTATCAACATTTAAACGATCACTAAGTGCTAAACCATATTCACCAGCAGTAAATGGATAACAACGAATGACTTGGTCATGGTCCTCTTCTACCAACATTGCAGCAGTACCAAAGACACCCATCTCTTCATACATTGTTTGTAATGAGTTATAAAGATTGGAGCGAGAGAATATATCCATCATGCCTCTCTCAACGTGATACATCCAAGTCTTGATTTCGTCAACCTCCATCATCTCTGGATTAGGCGTTGCTAATCTAAACCAAGGTCTAGCAGGTGAAGTAATACCGCTCATCATTCCTGCTGACAATGTTCTTATTGCCATGGTTGCAGTTGAGTCTATTATCTTGCTATTCTTCTTCGAGCCATCATTACGTTTAGATGCTAGGAATCTGCCACGCCTTGGGAGGATATATTCGCTTAACTCTTCCCAGTGACCAAAGTAAGTTGAGCGTTCATCCTTGATGTCTCCCCATCTCCTTGTAAACTTACTCCTGCTAGTCTCTTTCATATATTAAGCTCCTAGTTTGGTTTTGAGAGCTCGTGTACCGCTTGAGTACCTTAGATTGTTGTTCAATAGTGAACCCTTTATCTGTGTACCGCTATCAAGTTGACGGTTTCTCTTTTTCGCAGTGTTTGATTTAACAGGCTCAGTCTTGGCTTTATTAGCTCCCTTGGCAGGCTTAGCACCAAACAAAGCATTCATTAGGTTGGTGTTCATAATGAGCTTTGGTAGGGCATTTATTGTTTGCTTGTCTGATGGAATAGTGTATGACTTTCGTTCAGCAGGATGACCTTTAGTACCCTCAAAA
>Ga0208013_1001155_pt1 | contig 12775 bp, 13 predicted proteins | sample 16_taG_FD_184091 | JGI IMG/M metagenome (GOLD analysis project Ga0208013, IMG submission 184091) | Marine viral communities from the Subarctic Pacific Ocean - 16_ETSP_OMZ_AT15313 metaG (SPAdes) (version 2) | ecosystem: Environmental > Aquatic > Marine > Oceanic | place: Pacific Ocean | collected...
CGAGACAAATAAACTTATATTCGCCAGTTCTTAGGAGCGTATCAATCACATACTTTGTCTGTGTGCCAACCCCAGAGGGGGCCAACGGATGATCCGCGATAACAAGGATCTTCTTCTTTTCCTTCATATAAACCTCTATTTACAATGTTCTGTTTTATAAAAAGGGCAGTACTTACACGATAGCCGATTCTTCAGCGTTACACCTTTTTTAATATTTATAATTGCTCTTTCTACTAGTTTTGTGGCATTCTGTGTTTTTCTGTTACCAGAAGTTACCCTAAATATTTCAGTGTTGTTCTTCTTAGCTGTCCTTTTAAGCAGGCCAAAGTGAGTCTCGATGTTTTCCAAAGGTATCCCGTGCTTTTTCGCCCAGAAATATTTGTACAATACAATTTGGTAATTCACAATCTTGTCTGCCTTTTTTCGAGCATCCCAGCCCCAGCCGCAGGTCTTCCAATCAAGAATATGATATTTGCCATCTTTAGTCTTCACAACTAAATCAATGAAGCCCTTAAACTTTTTGTCTAAGTGTTCAATATCTTCATATAACTTCTCTTCCATTGAAATAACTTCGCAATCTTCAAAGTACTCATCTAGAGCGCCCTGGAACGATTCTGAGATGGCCTGATGTTGGGTAAGCATTGCTTGGTACAGCTCTTCTTCGATCGGTACCCCTTTTGTTGCCAATTTTTCAATTTCTTTACCAAACACTTCTAAGAAATGCTTTTCTTTATCTAACTCGGGATCCAATAGTGTGTGTTCACAAACACTATGCATCGCTGTTCCGAATGCGGTATGAAGGTTTCCATTAAAGCCTTCAAGTTTATCAATGTACTGTAATTTGTGCCTATGTGGACACTCGCTCCAAATCTTCATTTCCGAATAGGAAATATGCATTTATTCCTCAGTAGAGACCTTCTTTGGTGAAGATCTGACACGCTTTTTGGGCGTGACGACTTTCTCTTCTTCTAATATAACCTCTTCTGGCAACTTGTCAAGAACTTTCTTTGTTTTTCTTGGTTTTTCTTTCTCAAAGATCCACTCTCCACGACAGGAGTGCTTTCGCCAGTTCTTTACATCACTTTCTTTAATACATTTTCCATGATTAATTCCTTGCTCCTCTAAACTGGATAATACATCTGCTGTCTGAATCCTTTCTTTTGGAATATTCCCTGCCGGCCAGTATTGAGAAACCTCTACCGAAACAACGATAGTTGCTTCTTTCTGTTCTACACTAATCATCACTTTGCACTACTCCTTTAATTTTCTCATATAACTTAGGACTGATCTTCTTGAGATACTCTCTGTCTCCTAGAAAATACTCCTCAAACCCAGTTGCCCAATATTCTCTTAGACTGGTTACTGAATATGGTGAAATAAACAGACCGTTAATATGACTCTCTAAAGTAGCATATCCTAACTTTTTATACAAAAATCCATCAAACTTGATATCGTATTCTGTATCTGCAAAGGCTTGGGCTGGAAGATTCTTCGCGCCATGGCTTCTTAGATCTACATACAGCCTTTCTCTTTTTGCCAAAAACTCAGCTTTGAGTTTTTGGTCTCCATAGATATAGTGGCCCAATGCTGGCTCAAGAGAGTGAGAGGCCTCGTGAATCAAATTTTCCAACAAGTCTTTCTCAGTAGTTAGGTCGTTTGTAATATATATGGCCCCGTCCTTGTACAGTGCTTCTAGGGCCCTATCAGCTAAGAAATCAAACTGGCCCACCATTACGGTATCTATCTCAAAGAATAAATGCGGGGGCATTTCGGACTCTACAGTGTCGATAACAGACTGCACATCAATAGGTTGAAGGAAAGGGTGAGTAATATAGAGAAGTTTTCCAAAGATAAGGAACTCTTTTTGCTGTTCTGCTTGTTTTTTTACAGACTCTGCAATAATCTTTTCAATTTTATCTCTACTGTCCATTTTCATTCCGCTCATGAGCATTGTTCGATGCCAGTTCCATTCCAGCTTCTGTGTCCGCAAAAGCTTGTCTATACCCACGAATGAAATTCTCTTCAGCAATAGCCATCAAGAATTCTGGAAATTCTTTTGCCATTAGTTCTACGATCATTTCTACTGTGACCTGGTTATCCCAGTCCACAAGTTTTCCTGTTTCATTCGCCAGTCGTTGTCGCTCCTGCTCATAATTATTACCTACATAGCCAATCAGCCAATCTTTCATTGGTGTATCTGAAACTACTAGCTCCTGAAGGCTTTCTGTCTTCTCTAAATCTGAAATTGTTTCTTTCACTAGCATATAACTTGCTCCTTTTATACAATATAACCACTCTTTTATTATATGTCAAGTGTTTATAATATTTTTGCTGCTAAGGTAGCTACTGCAGAGCGCTCTCCTTTTCTGAGAGTGATGTGTCCAGAAATCTCATGAGGCTTCATTTTTTCAACAAGATGAGTTAATCCAGATGACATTTCATTAATATAAATATTGTCAATCTGCTCAATATCTCCAGTGAGGACAATTTTTGTACCTTCTCCTGCTCTTGTTAAAATTGTTTTGATCTCATGCGCTGTTAAGTTCTGCGCCTCATCAATAATAATAAAGGCATTCGCGATAGAACGTCCACGAATATAAGTAAGCGCCTCAATCTCTATTAAGCCTCTTTGTTTATACTCTTCAAGTGTCGTCTGATCTTCTCCTGTTAAAAACTTCAGATTATCTTGAATTGGTGCCAGCCAAGGAGCCATCTTTTCTTCCATTGAACCCGGTAAGAATCCGATATCCTTGCCCATCGGCATCACTGGTCTTGAGACCACCAGACGCCTATAAGGAGACAAACAATAGGAAGTGTCCCCTAGTCTGTCTGTCACTGCCAAATTGCTAACAACCTGTTCAAGACCTGCAGCAATTGCTAGTAGTGTCTTCCCGGAACCAGCTTGGCCCACCAATGTTACAACTTGTACTTCTGGATCCATCAACAAATCCAGGGCAAACCCTTGTTCCTTGTTTCTCGCGGTCACTCCCAGCGAACCGTCCTTGGGATTCCTTACTTTTTCTAGGGCATAGTTGTAGCCATGAAACCTACAAAGAGCAGTTTTCTTTTCATTGGAACTCGACACCAACATAATGAATTCATTAGGGTGCAACTTGGGATGCTCCTCTTTTTCTAAGTAGACCTTCTCTCCAGAATAAAAAGAATCCACCATTTGTTCGTCAACTAAGCAAGAGGATATTCCCGAATACAGGTCAGACTCGTTTTGAATTACCTGATTTTCTGTATAATCCTCACTCTGTAACCCAAGAGAGTCACTAATCACCCTCATATTAATATCTCTGCTAACCAGAATCGTTTTACGATTACCGTTTTCAAGATTTTCCGTCAAAGCCGTTGCGATGATGATATGATCTGCAACAGCTCTGTCCAGATCTGAAGATAGGGCAAGTTCTCCCTCAACACTTGCACTGGATACTCTAAGGAGCCCTTTTCCTTTTCCTAGTCTGACACCTTTATGTAGACTACCCTTTCCACGAAGATCATCAAGACTGCGAATAAATCTTCTAGCATTTATTCCCACATTGTCTTGTCTCTTCTTGTGGTTGTCGATCTCTTCTAACACTTTTATCGGAATTAAAATATCATTATTTGCATAATTATAAATCGAATCCGCATCCGTCAAACATACACTAGTATCTAACACATATGATTTTTTGGCCATTTCCTCTCGCCTTTAGAATCCCTCAGGACTCATTGTAACTAGTTCTACAAGAAAAGAACCCACTCTAGAGTATACTCTTTTCTACTGTTGGTTTTCGCTCTCTAGTTTTTCTTTTAGACATTCTTCGATCTGAAGAAGTTGGAAAGCCTCTACTGACCCTCCAGATAGACGGTAAGCTGCGTTTGTCACTAGTCCTGAGATTATCGCTCCAAAAATTGTTCCCAGACCTAGCGCAAAATACCAAGAACCAATCTTTTTAAATACTTTCATTTTTTCCTCTTTTTTTATATTTTCTCAAGTCTTCTTGGACACTCTCTAGGTCCTTCTCGACTTTTCCCACTTTCTCTAAAATTTCTCCCTCACTGTATGGGCAACTCTTTTTAAAAGCGTAATATCTTTTCAAGAAGGGGTTTGTCATCAGTAAAACCTCATTAGCCTCACGATTCTCTTTCTCACCAGCTGGACTGGTTTTTGTTGCCAACACAACACACAGGACAAAAAAAATGATTGCCCCGAAAGACTTGCCGGGTGCGCTTCTCATTGTTCTCTCCTTAACAAGTCTTTTATATCCTGCCTGATTTCCGAAACTGTTGAATCCATAGACTTCAATCTCTGGTCTACCTTTCCAAGCTCTACTGCATATTCTTGTACTGCTTCGTCGATTTGGTTCAGGTTTTCAATTTCTTTTTCGAGCTGAGATATTTGCTGGTCTCTTACAGCATTGTTAACTTCCAGTTTTATTCCCCAGAGCACCAGAGGTACCACCAATATTGATGAATATTTTATAACTAGATCAATATACTTTATTACACTCTCTCCCATCATCCGTACCTCCTTATTTATAATTAGCTAGCAAGCTTCCAAGTTATCAACATATTCGATACAATCGTTCCATTTACCGTTTCTCCACCACTGTACCAGAACTAGTCCCTCTAGGATAAGGGGGCCACCAAATATTTTAGTAGCACCATCTATACCGATCTTCGCCCACCCATTCGAGATGACTCTCCCTGTTCTATTTTTGGTGTCCTTAAGTCTTACTTTCTGTCCACGTTTGAAAGGGCTCTTGTTCTTCGTTTTTTTCGCTTTACTCACCAATAAGAACTATACATTAATCATTAAAATAAAAACTAAGATCGAATACATCGTCTTTGAGATGACCCAAGGTAATCATGAAGTTCTTTTGTATCCCTAGTCTAACTTCACGATAATCCTTTGCAATATCCTTGTCAGAGAGTTCTCCCTTCTTTTGCCTCTCTTGTCCTGTCTTCCGCCAATCTTCAATCTCTGCTTTAAATAATCTAGCTGAATACTTATATTTTTCATAGATGAGTTGTACGCCTTCATCTAGCTCAACAAGGAGATCTCTTTGCTCAATTAAATAACTTGATTTTAATATTCCTTCTTTTGTGCGAGGGCGTGATGACAACCAATCATAAGAATTGTCTTTAAGAATTGTAAAAGAATGACGCATTCCTTTAGGAAGATCCAGCGAAGGCATATCATGTTTTTTGACAAAGTTTTTACCTCCCCACTTATCCAATAAAGCTAAATGCGTTACCATATCGCCCGTATTATCGGCAATATTTATAAGATACATCAATAGTCTTGTTTTTGCCTCAGTTATTTTAAGATAACTCTTTGACCAATGATGAAATATATAAATAGACATTTTTCTTCTTAAATTCGCCATTTCTCTATCTGGCTCTTTTGAGGAGAACACTCTCTTCCAGTAATCTGGATCTTCGAATAAAGAGGCGTCAATTTTATCTCTAACATTTGAATGGAATTCATTTATGACAAAAGCAACAAGATTCTTCCTTATCTGCGCTGGTGGAACATTCCAAGGAATGGGATTAGAATTGTCATGGAAAATCTCTTTTTTCCATTCATCTGGTAATCTTCCTATTGAAAAAGTATCTTTGTACAGTTCATCATATTCCTTAAGGACATGATGTTTTAGTATGTTCTGTACTGCCACTATATTTCTTCGTTTTCTTCTTGCTATATTTTTGGGTGTTTCTGTGTTCTTTAATGTCGTTACATGTTTAATTGCAGACTTTGAAAAGAACACAGCTTGGGTTGGTTCCGCCGAATGGATAATTACACTTGATCTCCACCCTTTGCTTTCACTGTCTGTTAGATCAACCACACCATCGATCCCCCAGAGTCCTTGAAGGATATTCCTCCAAATTTTCATTCCACGACTGGTGCCGTCTGAGTCTCCCGCCAAAAGCATAGAACCGTACCAAAGCTTCCCTAAATTATTTTGGTTGTTGGAATATGTATGTATTTCTTTCCATACACTAGTAAGTTCTTCTGGTTCTTTTTTCTTTTTTCTTTTAAGATAGTATTCCAAAGGAGGAAAAGAGGAATTTTTCCCTTTTGCTGCCAGAGCCGAACTACGGTATAACTTTTCTTTGTTTTGTTGGGCTATTACTTCTAAAGGATTTAAAGAGACAGGTTCAACTTTAGCTTCTTTCTTGAGCCATTGTCGAGCTTCATACCACATTTTATCTAAAAACTTCCATACAATGCGCTCTTCTCTTGATCCGAGGTTCTTGAATTTTTTGTCAGAGGCACGGTCGCTCTCAGGAGAATACTCAAAATTAGTTAACCATTTCAACAGAACATCGTAATGCTTCTTTTTAAACAATTTCTTTAAGTTCTTTAACTCTCTTTCATATCTACTATAAACATTTAACCTTCTTATTCCCTCGTCTCTTTGCCTTTGGTGTGCGTGTTCTCTACTAGTAGGGTAGGTGGGGTTTTTAAACACAATCTTAGGAAGTTGACTGACACTGGTAATATCTTTGTAATAGTGGGAATTTTTTTTGAAAAATTGGTAGTTACCATTTCTAATCCCTCTTAGTCTTGTTCTACCTATTGTAAAAGAAAAATCCTCAACAATTTCTTCATAACTTCTTACTTTTCCATAGGGATAGGATCCCCAGTCTTGTAAAATATAATAAACTACACCCCAAACAGGTGACAGTTTCCCAACTGGTGAATCTGTTGCGCTGTCTTTTCTAAGTCTTTCCATAGTAGCGTCGAAGGGTTCCCCTTTATTTTCAATAAATACAGAGAAAGCTTCTGCTAAATCCTCAAGAATCTTCGATTGGGTATGCTTGTCACCAGAAATTCTCCTGAATCTAATCATTTCTTGACTTCCACTTCCCTCTCCATCTGCAGGTACCCACTCTGCCGCTGTTTCGAGTTTTCCGGAAATTGTCTGAGAAAAAATAAACCCATGCTTATACGCATTTGCTTCTTGGAAAAAATCTGAATTCATCGATAATTTTGCAGCTTCTTTTGAAAAAAGTTGCCTCATCATCTTCTTGTATTGACTATCCTCGATAGCCTCACTTCCTACTTTATTAACTAATATATTGCTCCCTGGGGCTTTCTTGAAAACAATGATAAATTTCCTGTCCTGAGCAAAAGGAAGTTTTCCTTTTTTTAATTCATCCAGGATAGTTCTTGTCAAAGGGTAGGAGTAAATACCCATAGGAGTATTGTAAGTCGACGACGGATAGATACCCAACTTATTAATATTTGAAAATTGTACAAAATGAGTCGGATCTTCGTCTTTTTTTGACACATATTTTTCTAACTGCTCAACAACAGTCTCTAGTTTTACACCCTCTTTTGACGCCCTAGTTGCCTCTTCTAATTCGTCTTTTTCTACATGTTTTCGAAAGTTTTCGAATAGTTTATCTAAATTTGCCATTATTCAACCTCTTCTAGTGCTTTCATTGCAACTATGTACCCTTGTGTTCCTGACAGCAGACTAGACATATATATCTTTTTCGAAAGATCTTCCAGCATAGATTTTGCCTGAACAATAGATATCTTGGCTTCTTTCCGGGATCCTCTTTTTGCTTTTCCTGGTTTTAGCCATGAATTCGTTATCAGGTACACAAGATGATCTTTCATCCGAGAATAACCCCTGTAAGGACTTTTGCCCAATTTGTTTAAAATAGTCTTCTCATCAGCAATTCCCCAGTGTTTTGCCGATGACGGCCAATCTTCTATTGTCTTTTCTGCCCATATCTGAAAAAGCTTAATAGATAGATTTTTCCGAACTTCCGCCCAATGATGGCGTGGGCTAATAGTTGTAGTTAAGACATCATCCCTAGACATAGAACGAACAGGATGAAAAACCGCTTCAATATATTCTTCTTTGGAATCTGAGCTATGATATTCTTTCATCAAGATTTTTCGCAGCTCATTAAAATCTTTTTCTGATAAATCCCCTACTACTCCGTTATACACTCTCATATATTCTCCTAACAGCACAACCTCTGCTCCTATTATATCTGAAGGGACGGGTAGCGCGTTCTTTTCAAACTCCCTTTCTGTTGCAGCAATCTTATCCAATTTGGAGGACAAGGACGAGATTCTTTCTTCTGATTCTCTTTCTTCTGATTCTAGCATAAGATTTCGAAAATTCTCAAATATCTTTTTCATCTGCATATATCTCCACCATCACTACTCTAAATAGTCGCAATATAAAAGGATAACACTAAAGTCCAAGTTCTGTATAAGGTCGTCTAGCTAAAAGTTTAGTCATTTCATTAGCAGCTTGGTGCCGTCTTTCTCCTTGATTCCAATCTCCGATCCAGTCAGGATTATCTCTATTATTGATTGCTGCAGCAGAAAGATAAATCTTATTAACCAGATTATGAAAGTTGACTGTCTTATTTATATATCTTAACAAATCTGCCTTATTGAAATCAGAGATTTCAACATGAGGTTGAATCCATTGAGTTCCTCTGGCATTAGTTCTCACCTTCTCTTTAATGTGTTTAAATATGTTAGTCAAGTCGGCAGTAGTGTTCCAGGGAGTTGAAATCTCTCCACTTAACATATACACTTTTTTTACCTTTTTGTTAATTTCAATATCTACCATCTTTAGCCACTTATTGAAGAGAAATTTGGAAAGTCTTAATCGAAAAAACAGTACATGTTGTTCTATTGGCTGCAGCGTGGTTGGATCAATTTTCGCATTATGTAACTCATCTAAAGATGTATTTAATACTTTTTTCCAGAAAAACTGGTCATATGCATCTTCTCCTAGTCTGTCCTCCGCTTGATAAAAGATTTCATAGGTTAGTCTAGATATGCCGAAAGTGTCAAGTGTGGCGTCATCCATCGGTGCCATATCTGCGATATGATCCGCATATAACTGGTTCCACTCTTGTTCTACTAAAGGAACAATCAATCTTGTGAGAAGTTTTTGTTTTCCTTTTTTTCGCCGTTCAAGAGCATCAGGAGTTTCAGTATTCTTTAATGTTGTCACATGCTGAATTGCAGATTTTGAAAAGAACACAGCCTGAGTTGGTTCTGCCTCATGAATGATAGGCACTGCTCCAGAAGCATCAGGTCCTACTGATCCCATATCCACTACTCCATCTATCCCCCAAAGTTTTTGGAGAATAGTTCTCCAGACTTTCATTCCATGCCCGTGTTTTTGATCCATGCTTCTACTAAGATTCCCCGCTAAAAGCATAGAACCATACCAAAGCATACCCAGATTGGTTTTGTTTTTGGATTTTGTTGTCATTACCTTCCAGGAGTCTGTCATCTGTATTGCGCTTACAGAAGGAGGGTTATTCAGGCCTGGTATGCTTTTTTCCCAACTTGACTTCCGTATCTGTTTATTTAAATTTGCGAACTCCTCTAAATTGAGCATTTCAATATCTTTGGGGTTTTTCGCGCCCGTCATCTGAACTTCTACAGAATATCTACCAAGAGTCGTGGCTTCTCCCTTCTCCATCTTTCTATAATATGTTTTCAACCAGGCTTTTAATACAGCGTAATGGTTAACTGTAAAGATAGTATCCTCTAGCCTCGAAACTTGCCATTTGTAATCTTCCATCTTGTTTCTGCTATCTGGAGAAGAGAAATAATTATTTCTCTGCTTTAATCTTCTTGTCTTCTTTCTTATAACAAGAGCTTTAAATTCTTCTATTATCTCCTCATATTCCCGAATTTGACCGAAGGGGAAAGAGCCCCAGTCTTTAATAATATATTCCACAATATTCCATAAAAGGCTTCTAATACCTTCGCTCCTAGTTGATCCTAAAGATGCAGATCCAATAACATCTTCGTATTCGTCCATCAAATCTGCCCATAGTGTGTCAGAAACATTTGAGGGTAAAACATTGGTTGACCAATTTAAGAACTCATCGACCACTAAATCAAGAGTTTCGTGTATTTCGTCTTTTTCGGGACCTGGACTGTATCTTCCTAGAGGATCATTGTAATACCAAAATATATCTCCGTGAATATAAGCAGAAGCTTCCTTATAAAATTCAGGGTTTCCTGTTAACATTGCCGCTTCTCTAGAATACAAAAATTCTACCATGTTCTCGGTTCGTGTATCACCAATTGAATCTTCCCCCTCTCTTGCAAACAACACATTACTTCTGGGGTTTGTTTTAAAGATTATTACATACTTTCTTTGCGAAGCAAATGGAATACTTCCTGACTTATATTGATCAAGCAACGTCCTTATTAAGGGGTAAGCATAAATACCCATAGGAGTGTTATATTTTGACCTAGGATTAACCCCTAGCTTGTTGATATCTGAAAATTGAAAGAAATGTGTGGGTTCTTCGTTGTCCGACACTACATACTTTTCTAATTTTTCTAGAACAGAAGGAAGTACTACTCCTTCTTTCGAAGCTCTTGTTGCCTCTTCCAGCTCCTCTTCGTTGATATATTTTTGAAAATTTTCTAATAACCTTTTCATTGCCATGTTTCATAAACCTTTTTAACGAATACACAATAAATAGTTACAAATTTACAACTATTACATCGAATTTAGAAAGATGGAGATGGCGGGACTCGAACCCGCGTCCAAAGCAAATTTAAATTCAAGTCGTTCACAGGTTTAGTTGGCTATACTCTATCAGAACCAACACGTTATCCGTCGTTTACCCAGAGGATCAACGGCAGTCCTCTCCACCTGCTATAAGCAGGGTAACCATTATGATTTTTTATTTTCGCAGGAATCTACCTGTTATCCTAAGTTGGGTATCAAGGCCTTAGAAAGCCCCGTCAGCTAAGCCGCTAAGCGAACAGAGTTGAAATAATCGTTGTTATTAGCAATTATTAGTTTTGAACTATATTTTAAGTCATTAGTTCAGACGACTACCTGCACTATCTTTCTCTATTACCCTGTCGAAACCAAATCATCCCCTTATTCTTCAAAATACGAAACAGGATCATACTTATCTTTCATGCTTCTAAATGCTTCTCTCTTAAGACCTAAAAACCTCATAGCTTCCATTTGTGTTCTAGTGGAAGAATAACTATACTTAAATATAGCATCTTTTACTATGTTTGTCAAGGAATTCCAGATAGGAAATCCATAAAGTCTTCCATTTACTGGTTTTGTAGCTAATTCTAGCTTTAAGCCAATAACTTCCTCTAGAGATAAATTAGCCAACATTGTTTCAAACTCATCATTTGATTTTTTCTCTTGACGTAGCTTGTTAGATAGGTTATAATATTTATTACGACCTATCCTCTCTCTCTTTCTTTTCCAAGACATTATTTAAACTTATACATTATTATATTATTATATTATTATTATATCTATAGATCTATAACATTGATATATTGTTCAGCCATTATACCACTATCTTCTTTAAGTAAAGCTTCAGCTGCTATAGACATTTCATCATCTTGGGTGAATAAACTATTATCGTTTGCAGACTCTTCTTCTGGTTTCATATGATCTTTCTCTTTTTCATATTCTGGAGTGGTAGGTACCGGTAAATTCGTTGATAAAGTTGCTTCAAACTTATCTCTCCATAAAAGAATATTTGTTTTCATATAGTCATGGTAAAGCTCTCTATCCTCATCATTAGCAAGTTCAGAAAAATCATCAACAACGCTACCTTGTATTTGTTTAAAAGTACCTAATGCTACATTCCTACCAGTCTCATCATGAGCTTCTCCTTCCATTCCTTTGGTGAGAGCTGTTTCATCATCATCGACTTCTTCTTCAGGTACTTCATCTTTTTCCTGATCAGGCAAAACATCAATACCTAGATCTAAAGGCTCTTCTGTCTCTTCATCTCCTATATCAATCTCAACGTCTTCATCCATTTCTTCAAGTAAAGCTTCAGCTGCTATAGGCATTTCATCATCTTGGGAAAATAAACTATTATCTTCTGCAGACTCCGGAGCTTCTATATTAGCTTCAGCAGGGGCCAAAATATTATCAACACCGTTGATAAGATGAGCAATATATGAATCTCGTTGAGCTTTATCCGTGGTCAGGCTTAAATAGTCATCGCGAATAGTAGGAATAATGACTTTTAAAGTTTGCCTCAGTTTATTAATACCAGTTTTTTTATGAGGAGAGTCCCCAACGGGAGTCTTTTCTAAGAGGATCGTCTTTCGAATGACCTTGCGAAGTGTAGTCTCCTCTAACTTATTTCGTTTTTGTCTGTCTTTTTTTACTTTTTTGATTAGCTTTCGGACAGTTTCGCGAAGAAGCTGCTCCTCAATAAGTTCTCTTCTGTCGATCATGATAATGCTCCCTTCTTAACTAAATAGTCAAAAACTTCAGTTATGATATCATCTTCTTCTTCTGGCTCTTCTTCTCTTATAAGACCTTCTTCTTCGGCACCCAAGCCACCAGCAATACTGCCCCCTGCCATCGAAGACATTTCGTCAATAACTTCTTCCACCAGCTTTGTTAGAACCTCTGAGAGACTTTGGGGTCCAGCACCAAGCACAGAATATACTTCACCAGGGTCTGTGTTGGGCGGGATATAAACTTCTAGCGCCGCAGCAGCATCAAGTGCCTTCCGAAAGTCCGTCGCGCTCAGGGCGAGGTCTTGGGCCTCAAAAGCGCAGGACAAAGGATCTGCTATTCTAACACCTTCTCTAGCATATTTTTCAAAGTTTGCTTTGAAGCGAGACTGATCTCCTCCCTTTGTGCTACAACCTGGCAAAATAATATCCCCAGGCTGCGCAAATTCTGGTGAATCTGATTTATTTTCTACGAACTGATAAGTAGCCAAAACAGGAGAGTTCACAGGAGAACGAATCACAGATACCTTATCTTGTAAT